>SESF01029943.1_pt1 | contig 23271 bp, 19 predicted proteins | sample 3171521 | NCBI WGS metagenome assembly SESF01 (sample SAMN10866945, study PRJNA518727) | freshwater metagenome | biome: subpolar coniferous forest; feature: holomictic lake; material: water; isolation source: holomictic Lake 227, 6 m and 8 m depth | place: Canada: near Kenora, Ontario | collected...
CGAGCTTGGATATATCAGCCTGCCCGAAATCACGCAGGCAGGCGCGGAGCTTGATTTATACTTCACGCCCGCCCCAGTCTCGACATTCAGAAAGTAAACTTTTCCCATCCTTGGAAGAACGGGCAGCAGCACCGACCCGACCGCAGAGACCGCGAGCACCTAGCAAGCGAAGTACAAGCAACGCAGGTTTGCAAGCGTGATGCAGAGTACAGGCGGACACGCGAGAGCATAAACAGAGATCGCCAAGGATGGGACATTTTCAGGAGAGGAGAACATGAAGCACGAAACCGCGAGAGACCGACGCAGGAAGACCGCAGACAAGCTTGAAAACATCCTTGTGAAACGCTTTCTTGCGGGTCAGAAACTCGACTGCGCCGACGCTGTATGGCTTAGACGCGCCGTCAGGCAGTTACGCACCGACCGTATCCGCTGAACCAGGCGCGTCCCCCGCGCGCCCCTGCGTTGCACTCCGGGGCGCGCGGTGAAAACGGGAATACCCGTCAACGATACCTTTTATCCGGAAAAGGTAGCCAAAAACCGGTCCTCATAAGCCGGACGGGCTGTCAGTAACTTTGAGTCATGGTTCCATTTTAACTATAATACCCAATTCGGTGCCCATATCATTAGGTAGTATCTAATTTAACTTCCTCCAGCGGGCGGATTGGCCGCGACCCAGGCATTCGACACGCTGACCTTGCAGGTACTTAAGCACTTTCTGAATAAGATCGAAGCCGATACTGGGGCATGATTTTTGAAGATCTGCGATACCGAATTCGCTGGACTGTTGAACGATGGACGATCCGGTTAAAATAGTTTATTCGCCCTTGGGGTGCGGCGATTTTTCCAGCTCGCTCCTCAAACTCATCGTAGGCTTTCTTAATGATAAAAAGCAGAAATCAGACCCCAAACAACGCTTGCCATTCAAGTAAGGACGTGGCATTATAACCACATTGTTAATTTAATGTGCAGCTATGTTGGGTCGAATCAACTACTCGAGGAAGTCATGAAACTAAAGCAAGTGACGCTCATTACGATTCTTGGTGTTGGGGCTTCTTTAGCCTTAACTCTCGTTTCTTTTCCCTGGGGAGATATAGTCCGTTGCCCAAAACTGATGGTGTCTTTTGCTAATGTTGGTTTGTTGCATTCAGCCCTCTTATTCTTCTTAATAAACCTTTATCGCAAAGGATAATATGTCTGAATCTGAAGAATTTCTTAAATCTGGCACTCATGAGTGGGATTCCTATTCAACCGATGAAATCCGGGTATCAAAGAAAGTGCTCATGGTATCTGCTTCATGGATTGCAGGTTTCCTAATCGCCACTCCTGACCCTCGAGCCTTCTTCTTGATTCCAGCATTTCCTATAGGCATAACATTGGTCATAAGTAAGTTAATGGGACAAGAAAAACCACCTGAAGAGATGTTGCTTTCTGCAGGATGGTTCTTCTATGTTGGTCTGACGCTTGCGGCACTCGCGATGACTCGTATAAAATGGTTCGCCCTCGTTTGGCTTTTTTTGACGCTCGTATTGGTTTTGAATGGCGTCAGTTGCCACCCCATGATTAATTCGCTACGCAACACCCATTAGAGGGAAAACAGGGTAGAGTTAAGTGTTCGTTATTTAAAGCACGGTTAGGCGAGCGCGACCTTGCTATGCGTCTTTCACGATCTTGGGGAAGTTGACTTTGTAACCGTTGCGCGCCGTCAGGCAGTTGCGGACAGACCGCATCCGCTAGGACAGGCGCAATGAGAACACGTTGAAATTTACTTCCATGCTTGCCCGGCCATGTCGTAAATGTTAAAGTTTAACCACTTTCTATCATAATTTTCTGGCCAGTAAACAGGAGACGGAATGAAGCTGCCAATACCTATAGCCTCACTTCTGCACGGGAAGGCCGTGGAGTGGGAACGGCTTGAATTCAAGCAGGGATGGAATCCGTTGGATATCTTGCACACGCTTTGCGCGTTCGCGAATGATTTTCATAATCTGGGAGGCGGCTACATCGTTGTGGGGGTGGCTGAGCAAGACGGCCGCCCGGTCTTGCCGCCTTGCGGTATTGAGTTGGATCGCCTGAACGCGATTCAGAAGGAGATCCTCAACCTCGGACACAGCGCGATGCAGCCGCAGTACCACCCGATTGTGGTGCCGGAAATCGTGGATGACAAACAGGTTTTAATCCTCTGGGCGCCCGGCGGGCCGACCCGGCCTTACAAGGCGAAACTGGGGCTGGGCAAGGAGTGCAAGGAGTGGGGCTACTTTATCCGAAAGGGATCCAGCACGGTCAGGGCCAAAGGGCCGGACGAGGCTGAACTGCTTTCCCTGGCTGCCACCATTCCGTTTGATGACCAGATCAACCAGCGTGCGAGCCTTGATGATTTGTCCCGCGAACTGATCGTCTCGTTTCTCAAGGAAGTCGGCAGTCCGCTGGCTGGCCCGGCAAAGAAACTGCCTCTGGCCGATCTGGGCCGGCAGATGAACATCGTGGACGGACCGAGGGAGGCGCTTTTCCCAAAGAATGTGGGCTTGCTTTTCTTTAATCCCGAGCCTCACCGTTTCTTCCCGGCCACGCAAATCGACGTGGTCTGGTTCCCGGAAGGTGCAGGAGGCGATCACTTCACAGAAAAGGAATTCCGAGGCCCTTTGGGGCGTATGGCACATGAGGCGTTGGACTACATCCGCCGCAACTACATCAGCGAGACGGTGATTAAACACCCGGACCGGGCTGAGGCCACTCGCGTCGAGAACTTTCCCTACGCCGCGATTGAGGAAGCCGTGGCCAATGCCGTGTATCATCGCGGTTATGACGTTCGTGAGCCAATCGAAGTGCGCATCTCGAAAGAGGATCTCGTGATTCTCAGCTATCCGGGGCCGGACCGCTCCGTGAGCCTGGCTCAATTGCGGGCAGGCAAGGCCATGCCCCGTCGTTACCGCAACCGCCGCATCGGCGAGTTCCTCAAAGAGCTGGACATGACGGAAGGCCGCTCAACCGGGATACCGAAGATTATCAGGGCCATGAAAAAGAATGGTTCGCCCAAGCCGGAATTCGATTTTGATGATGACCATACCTACTTTTTATGCCGCCTGCCCGTGCATCCGAAGGCGACCATGCCAGATGTGCCACCAGTCACGGCACCAGTCGCCCCCCAAGTCGCCCCCCAAGTCGCCCCCCAAGTCGCCCCCCAAGTAACCCCCCAAGTAACCCCCCAAGTAAAGCAACTGGTCGCAGCCCTTGGTGTCGAGCAGACACAGGGAAGAGACGAGTTAATGATCGCGCTGAAGCGGAAAGACCGGAAAAGCTTTGCGACTAACTGTTTGGCCCCGGCTTTGAATAACAGACTTGTCGAAATGACCCAGCCCGATTCCCCCAACAGCCCAACGCAGAAATACCGTCTCACCGACAAGGGGCGAGCGCTTCTGGATACGTGATGAAGGCGGTCTCAAAAGCCTGACCGTTTTCCTTCAATTGCAAGAGGGATGTCATACGTCTCATAAACCATCGCAGTTTGTCCAATAAAACAGCTTGTCCAACGAGATTGGATAGGTTATAGTATTGGACATCAAAGGTATGAAAAGAGACTCTGACATCTTTAAATGGGCTGCAAGTTCAGTAAAGGACTTGGCTGTCTTATCATGTGTGAAGCCAGGGAAGCAGGCGACGTCCGCCCTGGCAAAGCGGTGTGACGGGATGGCCGATATAGTGGTCGGCAAGCACTTCATCCGCGAGCCTTACATTGTGAGGGCTTCGCTTGGACCCGACACTGTTCATCTCCTGTCCATGTTGCGGCAGGAGAGCAAAGAGGGGCTACTGCTGGTGGCCTCCCATGTGAATGACCGGATCGGGAGCTTACTACGTTCGGCGGACGTGCATTTCATGGATACGGACGGGAATCTGTTTTTGGATGGCTCGGGCATCCACATGTTTGTGATCGGACGGCGCAGCAATCATAAGCCTCTCCATTCTCAACGGGGGTCGGGTTCCCGTGCCTTCTTTCCGAGCGGACTGCGTCTTATCTACCATCTGCTGATTGATCCCGCGTTGAATTCCGGAAAGGCCGGTTCGGCTCTGGTGGATGGGACCTATCGCGAGATCAGCGAACGCACGGGAATATCCCATAGCACCGTGGGCTGGGTCATGGCGGACCTGATGGATCAGAAGCTTGTCATTCAGGTGTCACCCGGACACCGGATGCTGGCTGACAGACCCCGTATCCTGGAGCGGTGGGTGCAGGGCTATATCGAGCGCCTGCGCCCCAGTCTCGTAGTTGAGCGTTACAGGCCGCCGCGTGCGGACTGGTGGCAGGACGCCATATTGTCCGACGGTCTATGGTCGGGAGAGACGGCCGCTGCACTCCTGACACACGTGCTCAAACCCCAGACGTCCACGATTTTCGGCAATCGTCCCTCGCATGATTTTGTGCTGAAGCATTTGCTGCAAAAGGATCCCGAGGGGACAGTCGCGTTTTTAAAACCGTTTTGGCGCACGTCGCAGGATCCGTCCGGTGGCGTTCCGTGTGTACATCCATTAGTGGTTTACGCCGATCTGTTATCCATTGACGACGACCGGACACGCGAGGTTGCAAAACATATCTATGACAAATATCTACGTACCATCATCGAGACCGCTTGAAAACCGCAAGGCGGATGTTCTGCGCAAAGTGAGCCGTGCGCTTGGAGACTCCGAGGCCCAGCCGATGCTGGTTGGTGCCTTCGCGCGCGACGTCTGGTTCTGGCATTTAAACGGGATCGAAACAGGACGTGCCACCGAAGACATCGACATCTCCATGGCGTTTAAGGGTTGGGACGTTTTCCAATCTTTCGCCGAGTCGCTGAAGTCAGTCGGTTTCGTGCAGCCGGATCCCGAGTCTCCGGAGAAACTGGTTGACTCTGAAACGGGACAGAAACTCGACATGATACCCTTTGGCGGTGTTTCCTCTGACGGGCGGTCGATCACGTGGCATGGAAACCAAGCGCGGTTTAGCATCCTCGGGTTTGAAGACAGTTACAAATCTGCGGCGATGCTGCCGTTGGACGCGGAGGAAAATCCAAGATGCCGGTTGGCTACGTTACCCGCGATCATGACACTCAAGATGATGTCGTTCTATGAACGTTTAGAAGAGCGGAAGCGTAAAGACGGTGACGATATAGGCTTTACGATGACACATTATATGAGGGTTGGCGATAACGTTATCCGGCTTGGTCAGGGGGCAGATGCGGACATCATGAGCAACGTCGAGGGAGATTTGCTGAGGGCGAGCAGCGTCCTATTAGGTCGCGACATGGCGCGGCTGGCGGGGCCAGCAACACAGAGCGAGATCGTATCACGTTTGCGCTCTGAGATTTCAAGCCAGTCGAATTGTCCGCTCGCGCAAGAACTGACTCGCGTGACCAAAGGTAACTTTCAAAGGGCCCGCGACCTGCTGCGTGACCTGCTCAGTGGATATGAGGCCTCTTGAAGCCCAACTGGCGGAACTGCTGCCTAATCAATGAAGAAGGTTCCAAGCGCATAACAAGGATATTTTTATGTCAACAAGCGTTCATTACAAAGGGGTGCTGGTGGATACGCCGACACGGGAACGACTGTTGGAGTTTTTGCGCGGATATGCACAAAACAGAGGCTGGCAATATACGGATGTCGACGATGAGAAGGCGAAGCTGAAGGGGATTCTGCTGCGGCCGTCCTGCGAGATTGAAGTGACCCCCTTCCTCTTTGATCCAGAGGGGCACCTCCATTCGTTTGGGGATCTGATCTCACCGGAGCATCCGCTGCCACAGAAATATTGGATTGCGTCAGTGAAAACACACTATGCAGGTGTCGATGAACACATCGCTTTCGTCAACCTGCTGAGGCAAGTCAAGGACGGGTTCTTTCCGCAGTTGAAGGTGACGGATGAAAGCGACTATTGGACGCATGGGGATGAAGCCAAGGTTCGTACCCATTTTAATTACATGAATGGCTATTTAAACGCCATTAAAAACCGTCTGGAAAATGACGTAGCTGCAGGTGACGCTGAAGATGAAGAAGGCCTCATTGAAAATATCACACGCGCCGCCGAGATGGCCAAGCGTGAGGTCGACTCGAAGTCATAACAGGAGAAACGGACTTTCCTGTCCGTTGAATGACGGGTTGGAAAACCCGTTCCCCTTTGCGCCAATATCCCAAGTCGCATGTCCACCGTCCCAAGTCCTCGCCACTGCCCAATCGACAAAGTTTTAGAACTCTCAACTCATGCACTAATGAACTAACGCACTTCCCCCCATTCGCACGCATTCACGCACTTCTCCCACTACTCCTTCACCTTCAATCTGCGTGGGCAAACGTTCGCGCGCATCATCTCGCCTCTCAACGCTAAAACCCTTGATCTCGCAGACCTGTATGGCCACCCGTGGAAAAAGTTCAAGATGTGTGGATATTCCGAAATACGGGTCGCCCGTCTGGATGACGCCGACCTTTCAGAAGCGGAATACGAGCTGATCGAGGCCACCATCACCGACGACATCTTCTTCGACTTCACCGACGACGAAGTCTGGGTCGTCTTCGACCGCCTCGCCGTCCACGGCATCCTGGTTGTCTATCTCCTTGACACAGAAACAGATATGGAAGACTAGTTGTCTGTCCCACTGTAAGCCTTATTTGTTGATTTTGCTAAGACTCTCGGATAACACTTTTTAAAAAACGATTAAATTTGGGTCGTTTTTATTCTCGCATTCACAACCCTCTCAGTGCTAACATTAAAAGGCAAAATTTGAATAACTGGAAACCTGTTGATGCCACGCATTTTTGACAATATCACTGAAAATCTATTGCCTGCTTTAAACGGGACCCTTTCGTTGTGCGAGCGGGCAGATTTTTGTGTTGGCTATTTTAATCTGCGTGGCTGGCGACAGATCCATGAACAGGTCGAGAAATGGTCGGGGGGCGAGGGGCATTGTTGCCGTCTTTTGGTTGGCATGCAACAGATGCCGCACGACCAGTTGCGCCAGGCTTTTAACCCAACAATTTTAGACGATCAGATCGATCAAGCCACTGCTATTACGCTTAAGAAGAAGCTTGCGCAGGATTTCAGGGATCAGTTGACCATCGGCATCCCAACAAGTGCAGATGAAGAAGGTCTACGTCGGCTGGCATCTCAAATCAAGGCACACAAGGTAGTCGTAAAACTATTTCTCAGACATACTCTCCATGCAAAATTGTATCTGCTTTTTAGGCAAGATCCTATAAACCCCAAGATTGGCTATCTGGGTAGCAGTAATCTGACCTTTGCGGGTCTTTCCAAGCAAGGCGAACTGAATGTAGATGTGATGGACCATGATGCGTGCGATAAACTTGGGAAATGGTTTGAAGACCGCTGGAATGATCGTTTCTGCGTGGATATTTCTGACGAGCTTGTTGCTATTATCAATGCGAGTTGGGCGCGCGAGGAGATGATACCGCCTTATCAAATCTATATCAAAACTGCCTATCATCTTTCTCAAGAAGCCCGAGCAGGCTTGTCAGAGTTCCGCATCCCAAGCGACTTTGGGAATAAACTTTTTGATTTTCAGAAGGCGGCGGTTAAAATAGCCGCCCATCACTTGAATAAGCGCGGGGGCGTTGTGATTGGCGATGTGGTCGGGTTGGGAAAAACACTGATGGCGACAGCGCTCGCTCGTATTTTTGAGGATGATCATGGTGTCGAGACGCTCATCATCTGCCCAAAAAACCTCGTTCACATGTGGGAGGATTACAAGAGCGAGTACCGACTAAGAGCGCTTGTTTTACCGATTACAAAGGTTCAGCGTGAGTTGCCGAATTTACGGCGGCATCGCCTTGTTCTTATTGATGAAAGCCACAATTTGCGTAATCGCGAAGGCCGTCGTTATCGCGCGATTGCCGAGTACATCGCTGCAAACGACAGCCGTGTAATTTTGCTCTCTGCAACACCCTACAACAAGACCTATCTCGACCTCTCCAATCAGCTCCGCCTGTTTATCAACGAACAGAAGGACATTGGTATACGTCCTGAACGGCTGCTTCGGGAAATCGGCGAGACGGAATTCATTCGTCGTCACCAATGCCCGGTTCGGTCACTTGCTGCCTTTGAAAAAAGCGAATACCCCGATGACTGGCGTGACCTCATGCGGCTGTATCTTGTCCGACGTACGAGGAGCTTCATTCAGGAAAACTATGCCAAACTTGATGTGGAGCGGTCCCAAAAATATCTTGAATTTGCAGACGGTTCCCGTTCCTATTTCCCGTCTCGCGTGCCCAAAACAGTGCTCTTTAAGATCAGCGAGAAGGATCCCGGCGACCAATATGCCCGCCTATTTGCCGATGATGTGGTTGATGCCGTCAACCGGCTGACATTGCCTCGCTACGGTCTGGGCAACTATCAGCAAGCCTCCCCTCACAAGTCCCCCACGCCCGATGAAACCAAGGTGTTGGCCGACCTTTCCCGTGCTGGCATGCGGCTCAAGGGCTTCTGTCGCACCAACCTTTTCAAGCGTTTGGAAAGCAGCGGTCATTCGTTTATCCTGTCTGTCGAACGTCACATCCTGCGCAACTTTATCTGCCTCTACGCCATCGAGAACAAGTTGCCGTTCCCCATCGGTACGCAAGACATGGGGTTGCTCGATGAACCTACAGGTGATGAGGATCCCGACCTTTGGGATGCTTCCTCAGACAATGACGAAGACGGTTCAGAGTGTGACCCACTGTCAATTGTCCGTCAGGTGATGACCGAAAAAGAGATCCGAGCCAGAGCCTCGGAAATCTATGACACATACGCGACTCAATTTCGTCGCCGTTTTAAGTGGCTTAAGCCGGACCTGTTTGCAGCCGATCTTGCGGTGGATTTGCTGAAAGATGCCAAGATACTGATGCAGGTACTTCAGAATGCTGGAGGTTGGGAGTCTTCTCGTGATACTAAGCTTCAAGCGCTATTGGACCTTTTGGCCGACCGGCATCCCAAGGACAAAGTCTTGGTGTTCTCCCAATTTGCCGACACGGTCTATTATCTCAGCGATCAACTCAAAACCAGAGGCTTTACAGCAATTGAAGGTGTCTCTGGTCAGTCGGAAGATCCGACCGCCGTCGCTTATCGGTTTAGCCCTGTAAGCAACAATAAACGCGATAAGGTCACGCGTGACGAAGAGCTTAGAATAATCCTTGCGACGGATGTGCTCAGTGAAGGGCAAAACCTTCAAGATTGCGCGGTAGTCGTGAACTTTGATCTACCTTGGGCTATCATTCGGCTCATTCAACGTGCCGGCCGTGTCGACCGCATAGGCCAGAAGTCCGATACAATTCTCTGCTATTCATTCTTGCCAGCGGATGGCGTCGAGCGCATCATCCGCCTCCGCTCTCGTGTTCGGCAGCGTCTTCAGGAAAACGCTGAAGTCGTCGGTGCTGACGAGACCTTCTTTGAGGATCAGTCCGACTCCCAGGCCGTCCGTGATCTGTTCACGGAAAAAGCGGGCATTTTGGACGGTGACGATGACACCGAAGTTGATCTTGCATCGTATGCTTATCAGATCTGGAAGAACGCGATTGACCGCGACCCTGAGATCGAGAAAATAATTCCGGCCATGCCGAACGTGGTTTACTCCACGCGTCCCTATTTGCCGCGTCCGGACCAACCGGAAGGCGCGCTGGTTTATCTGCGAACCGCCGATGGAAATGACGCTTTGGCTTGGATCGATAAGAATGGCAAGAATGTCACCGAATCCCAGTTCGCCATACTTAAAGCGGCGGAGTGTGACCCCGCCACGCCTGCCGTTCCTCGTCACGATGACCATCACGAGATGGTCGCAAAGGGTGTAAAGTTGATCGTGGAAACCGAAAAATCATTCGGCGGGCAACTTGGACGGCCGTCCGGTGCTCGGTTCCGCACCTACGAAAGACTTAAGGGTTATGCCACAGAGGTCAAGGGCACGCTTTTTGACTTACCCGAGCTTCGCAATGCAATCGAGGATATTTACAAGTTCCCGTTGCTTCAGTCCGCTACCGACACTCTCAACCGCCAACTGAAGAGCGGTATTGCGGACCAGGCGCTAGCCGAACTGGTTATAGCCCTCCGGGCTGACGCCCGCCTCTGCCGCGTGACTGAGGATGCCGGAAGCACGGAGCCGCATGTCATCTGCTCGCTTGGACTTCGCAATACCGAATGCCCTGATTGCGCAGAGCTCGCTGTATTTACGATGCGTTTTAGAAAGCCCAGAAACCAAGCGTTCACCGACGACGAGCGCAAGGCTTGCACACGGGATGGCTATCACGCACTCTCTCGCATGCTCAAAGACGTAACGGTAAATCATGGCCTCCGGCTTGAAGTGACGGCAGAAGACTCAGGTGATGGCTCCTTCTGGCAGGATTATGGCGTGTATATCATGGGGATTCTTGCCGTCACGGGTGGTCTTGCCAACGCAACCCACATCTTGGGAGAAGCACTTGAGCAGGCTGGCAATATGACAGCCTGTCTCGGGCAGTTCATGTCCGGAACAGGCCAGTGGTTCAAAGGTGCCTCCTGGAGGCTGACCCCGAAATTTGCAAAAGAGGATGTTCCTTTTAAGCGCCCAGGTTGCTTTGGTGCTGCTGAAGAGTTGGATCGCCGGACAAAAAGGTGCCGTAAGTGCGGCTTTCTCAATGAATGCGGCATAGCCGCCTTGTCAAAGAACGGATAACCATGAATCTCAAGGACGCACGCGACTGTTTGAAGGCTTTCGACTTCACCCGCCTCTTCATCGAGGAACTGGGGTGGTCCAAGCCGTCCTCCCCCAAGCGGGTGCCGATGCAGATCAAGGACTTAGATTTCTTGCGCAGGGAAATCGCGCAACTCTCCGGTGTGGCGGTCATCGAAATCACCTCAGAGGACGGCAATATCCCAGACGCGGCCACGCGCGCCGCTATCCACAAGGAGATTGCCAAGCTCCACCACGAAAACGTGTTGATCTTCGTGGACGGCAAACGGTCGCAAAGCGTTTTGTATTGGGCCAAGCGCCAAGACAAAAAAATCTTTCCCCGCAGCCACATCTTCGTGCATGGCCAGTCTGGCGACCTTTTGCTGAGCAAACTCGCGGCGCTGGCCGTTGATTTTGCCGACTTCGACGACAGTGGCCACGTCCCGCTCATGGAGGTCACGAACCGGCTCAAGCAGGCACTCGACATCGAACGCGTCACCAAGAAGTTCTACAGTGAGTTTCAAGCGCAGCACCTTGCGTTCCTGAATCTGATCACCGGCATCGACGACGAGCGCGACCGGCGTTGGTATGCCTCCGTCCTGCTCAATCGGCTGATGTTCATCTATTTTCTCCAGAAAAAGTTCTTCCTCGATGGCGGCGACGAATTCTACCTTCAGAAAAAACTCTCCCAGAGCAAAGCCAAGGGCAAAGACCATTTCTATGCCAGCTTCCTCAAGGCGCTCTTCTTTGAGGGCTTCGCCAAGCCGGAAGAGAAGCGCTCGCCGGAAGTTAATGTATTGCTCGGCAAGATCAAGTACCTCAACGGCGGGCTCTTCCTGCAGCACCCCATCGAGCTCCGCTGGCCCAAGATCGCTGTCACGGATCAGGCCTTTGAAAACCTCTTCAAGTTGTTTGGCGACTACTCATGGAACCTGAACGACACGCCAAAGGGCGATGACAACGAGATCAATCCCGATGTTCTCGGCTACATCTTCGAGAAGTACATCAACCAGAAAGCCTTTGGCGCGTACTACACCCGCCCTGAGATCACGGAGTATCTTTGCGAGCGGACCATCCATCGGCTGATCCTCGACGGTGTCAACAAGATGGATGGGCCTAACCGCCGCGTTTCGTTCGACTCCATGGGTGACCTTCTGTTGGGCCTTGACGCACCGCTCTGCAAGAAGCTTTTGCACGACGTGCTGCCAAACCTGCGTTTGCTTGATCCCGCCTGCGGTTCTGCCGCCTTCCTTGTGTCGGCAATGAAGACACTCATCAACGTCTATTCCGCCGTCATCGGCAAGATCGAGTTCCTGAATAACCGGGAACTTCAGGAATGGCTCAAGAAGACGCAGAAGGAGCATAAGAGCATTGCCTACTTCATCAAGCGCAGCATCATCACCAATAATCTCTTCGGCGTGGACATCATGGAGGAGGCGGTCGAAATCGCCAAGCTGCGCCTTTTTCTCGCCCTTGTCGCCTCTGCCCAGTCTGCCGACGAACTGGAACCGCTACCCAATATCGAGTTCAACATCATGCCAGGAAACTCGCTGATCGGACTGCTCCATGTCGATCCAGCGAAATTTGACGCGCTCGCGGCTCCTGCCAGTGCGCAGGGCCGCATGGTCTTCGTACACGAACCGCGTGCGGATGAACTTGGGTTCGTTGTCGAGTCCGCGCCCGGCAAGACGCGCAAGGAGAAGGAGCGCGAATACTTGGCGCAATTGCATGGACAGCGGTTCGCGGAACTTTTGGAAGAGAAGAACCACCTGATCGACCTCTACAGGAGAGCGACAGGCGGTTTCGGAAGCGACCTGCAGGAACTTCGGGACGGCATCGAAGCGAAGAAGACCGCCGCAAAAGCCATGCTGAACCGTCTTCTGCTTGAGCAGTTCAAGTCCCTTGACATCCGTTACGAGCAGTCCACATGGGATGCCAAGAAGAACCAGGAAGGTAAGACCGAACGACGTTCGCTGACCCTGTCTGACATGGAGGCCCTCAAACCCTTCCACTGGGGTTACGAGTTCGACCAGATCCTCGGCAAAGGTGGTTTCGACGCCATCATCACCAACCCGCCGTGGGAGATCTTCAAGCCCAACGCCAAGGAGTTCTTCGAGGACTACTCAGACCTGATTACCAAGAAGAAGATGACTATCAAAGACTTCGAGAAGGAACAGTCCAAACTGCTCGAGGATGAAGATACACGAGCCGCTTGGCTCAAATACCAGAGCGAATATCCCCATGTCAGCTCCTTCTACCGCTCGGCTCCACAGTACCAGAACCAAATCAGCATCGTGGATGGCAAGAAGGCCGGATCTGACACCAATCTGTACAAACTCTTTACCGAGCAATGTTTCAATCTTCTCCGTCCGAATGGCTATTGCGGCATTGTCATCCCCAGTGGCATCTATACTGACCTGGGTACAAAGCAACTGCGCGAGATGCTGTTCGGAAAGACTCGTGTCACGGGTCTGTTCTGTATTGAAAATCGAAAGTTCATTTTTGAAGGCGTGGACAGCCGTTTCAAGTTTGTGGTGCTGTCATACGAGAAGGGCGGCGAAACGCAGCACTTCCCTGCTGCTTTCATGCGTCATGACGTGGCAGAGTTGGAACGTTTTCCACAGGAAGGAGCTATCGACATTTCCATTGAGCTAATCCGTCGCCTGTCGCCGGATTCGTTGTCCGTCATGGAGTTCAAAACCCCGCTTGATGTACAGATTGCGGAGAAAATGGCGCGTTTTCCTAGGTTGGGCGAAGAGAGTGAAGGAAGATGGCGTCTTTCTCTCGGTAACGAGTTCCACATGACCGGTGACAGTAAGCTGTTCAAGACCAGTCCAGGTAAGGACCGGCTGCCCTTGTTTGAGGGGAAGATGATATGGCAGTTTGAGCACCGACTCGCTCAACCCCGCTACTGGGTTACTGAAGCAGACGGGCGAGATGCCTTGCTTGGCCGCTCTGCCGATGAAGGGCAGTTGTTGCCGTATCAAGGCTATCGGCTTGGGCACCGATCTGTTGCTTCAAGCACTAACGAGCGAACCATGATTGCTACAATTCTGCCACCCCAAACGTTCTTTGGTCATTCGATAAACGCCACAAAGGATGCCATTGATGCAGGGTCGATGCTCTTCTTGGCTGCCGTTTTGAACAGCATGGTCTGTGACTGTTCACTCAGATCCCAAGTGTCTCAGAACCTCACTATGTTCTTTGTCTACCAACTTCCTGTCCCTCGTCTGACCGAGAAGGACGCCGCTTTCCGTCCGATTGTGGAGCGCGCGGCGCGGCTGATCTGTACGACCTCGGAGTTCGCCGATTTGGCGAAAGAGATTTTTGGTAAGAAGGCGACCTCCGGAACCGTGGGTGTCACTGATCCCGCCGACCGAATGCGTCTGCGGGCCGAACTCGACGCCCTGGTCGCGAATCTCTATGGCCTGACCGAAGAGGAATTCGCTTATATTCTCACCACCTTCCCTCTGGTGTCAGACGAGGTGAAGGTCGCTACTCATAATGCGTTTCGCAGCGTGCAGAAAGGATTGCTTTCATGAAATACGGACCCTTCTTAAAGAATTTTCGTTTGGAGAATTTCAAGGCCGTCCAAAAGAGTGGATTAGTAAGGTTCACACCCTTGACTGTTCTGATTGGCAACAATGGTTCAGGGAAGAGCAGTCTGATCGAGGGACTGGAAACCTATCGGTCGATTGTCCTTGACGGATTGGATGAGGCGATGAGCCGTTGGTTCGATTTGCAGCATGTCTGGAATAAACATGCCCACCATGAGCTTGTAGCAGGAGGAGTGGCTAATGAGACATACACGAATCCGATGAGATTCGAGGTGTCGGGTGCCGTACGTGAGGGCGCGTATCGCACGACCATGCTGGTCAATGCGACTCCAGGCCTTAACAGTGCCGTCATTCAGGAGGAAGCCGTCTATCAACCTAACGGGGCTGAACTGTTCCGGGATCGCAACGGGGCGTGCCTAACGAGACAAGGTGACTTGACAGGTAAACTTCGGCTTAAGCGCGACAGCAGCGAATCGGCAGTTGTGCCAGTGATTCGAGACTCGATCAAGCGTTGGCAGTTTTTGAGTATGATGCCCGACCCAATGGGAAAGCCCATGGCTAAACCGATCATGATGTCATCTGATGCAACGATGTTACAGAAGAATGGGTCAAACTTGGTTGAATATCTGCTTCACATCCGTGCCAAAGACATTGCCGCCTTCGAGGGGATCATCGACTCCATGCGTTTTGTACTCCCCTATGCCAAAGATTTCCAGCCTGTTGTGACGAGGGAGCTTCGCCCAACACTCTATCTCAAGATGTTTGAAACAGCACAAAAGGGGGCTGTGGAGATCCCCGGCTGGCTGTTGTCAACGGGCACTCTGCGAATCCTCGCTTTGTTAGCCGTGCTACGCAATCCTGATCCGCCGCCGTTGATCGTAATCGAAGAGATCGAGAACGGTCTAGATCCGCGCACGATCCACATGATTCTGGATGAGATACGCATGGTCGTACAAGCTGGGCTGAGCCAGGTTATAATCACTACGCACTCCCCGTATCTGCTTGACCTTCTGCCACTACAAACCCTGGTCTTGGTACAACGTGAGAACGGCGGAGAGCCGACCTTCTGGCGCCCCTCAGACAGCAGCGATGTCCAGAAATGGGCCACGAACTTCGCCCCTGGCCAGCTTTACACGGCCGGACGCTTCCAGCGAGGAGGCAAGGCATGAAAGTGGGCTTCATTGTTGAATGCGGACCCGACGGTGCTGAAACAAAAGTCATACCGCACCTAGCGAAATCAATCGATCCCACGCTGGACATAGTTACGCCTGTGACGCTGGATGATAAGGACAAACTTCGGCGCGAATGTGGGCAATGGGCAAAAGACTTGCTAGATCAGGGGTGTGATCGCGTCCTGATTGTATGGGATCTCTTACCGGATTGGGGTGAGTACGAAGGTGCCGGTTGTCGGCACAACGACAAAAACCAGATTGCCGACTCGTTGGAAGCAGCGGGACTCCGTCCAGATGATCCGCGCATACGGTTGGTCTGCATTGAAAAAATGCTAGAGGCCTGGATTATGGCAGATGAGAGGGCTCTATCAGCTTTCTTGTCTTCGGCTGCCCATCCAGTTAGGATTAAACGTTTCAAAAATCCAGAATCCGCAAAAGACCCCAAGTCTGCTTTGGTTACCCTATTCAGACAGTCTGGTTATCGACGTTATATCGACTATGACCACGCCATCCGTATTGTGCGTCGCATACCCGATCTTGCCAGACTCCGCACCACATCAACTTTCTGCCGGTTTGAGCAGAAACTGCAATAGCAAGGGCTAATGGAGCCACGTTATTTGTTGTCAAATGGTTGTTTATTCGAAAAAGGGGAACATGAGCACCTCAAGTCCTAATAAAACTATTTGTACTGAAGATCATAAACGGTTGCATATCTCTGGCGATGCATCTGTCCTGGATGATCCGATGGTTAGTTTGTTCTGTTCGGTCAAATGCCCTGGCAAGCTGATCCTCGACACGTATGATCTAGCCAAGCACTTCCGTTCAGAGGGCATCACCGTCATCAGCGGTTTTCATTCGCCGATGGAGCAGGAGTGTTTGCGTATCCTGATCCGTTCCCCGCATCCGACGGTCTGGTGTCTTGCCCGTGGCATGTATCGTCAGATTCCAAAAACGCCAGTTGACTGCCAGTCTGCGGTTGCCGAGGGGCGGCTGGTCATGGCGACACCTTTTTCCGACACCGTGACGCATATCACAAAAGAGACCGCCATGCAGCGCAATCGCCTGGTGGCCGAGTTGTCCACTGCTATCGTTGTAGCTCATGCGGCTCTAGGCAGCAAAATGGAAAACTTCTGTCATGAACTCCTCGCCATGGGCAAGCCGCTGTATACGTTCGACCATCCCGACAATAAAGGTCTTATTGCGGCAGGAGCCAGAACCCTCGAATTTGTTGCAGATTGGAATATTGAATTGACGCGTCTCAGGCGTGTCTAATCTCTATCGAACCTCTTATAACCCGAATGCTTAGGAGCGCTCGTGTTTGGCATTTGGCCATTGACCGCATAGATGAAGGAAAATGAAAGGGAGTAGCCATGACACAACCGATCCGAAACATACTACATGACTTTGACAATATCAGGGAGAACCTGTTGGCTTTCTCGGATGATGTTTGGCTCAACATCAATCACAATGACACCAAAGCGATGAAAGCGGGTATGGCATTCAAGGAGAAACTCAATGCCCAGCTTGATGCCTTTGGCAAGCTGTCGGAGGAGATCACCCGGCTGGTACAGGAATATACCCAGGTGCAGACCGAAGGCGAGGCATCCCCTGAGACAGAAATCGGAAAGACCGCATCTGAGAATACGCGCATCATCAAAGACCTGAACCGCAATGAACCTCATGCCATTACTGAGGATTTCACCTTCAAACGTCCCTGTGGATTCATTCTCGAAGGCAAAGGGTATCAGGACATTACCACCTGGACGCGTGTCTACGAGCTCGTCGTGCGTCAGCTAGCCAAGAAGGATACAAATCTCTTCAAAGCCCTTCCATCTAACCCCGCCACAATCACCCGGCGGGAGAATCCGCATTTCAGTACCAAGCCATCCGACTTGCGCAAACCCCTTGAGCTCCCCAATGGCATCTATGCCGAGAGCAACCTCTCCGCCAACCATCTCTGCAAATCCATCCAAATCCTGCTCGACATCTTCTCAATCCCCCCAGCCTCCATGACCATATTCCTCAGACAAGACCGGGATGCGTAATCCTTTAAGTTCTCCATGAATAATTCGCAAACAACTCTTCAAGAAATCTTGAATGCGCTTGAAGCTGAGAGTACTCTCGACAACAATCACATAACATCGCTGCTGAATAAGTTAGATGATAAAGCTGTCAATTTATCCGACACAGACAAAATGAAGATTAGAGCCGAACGAATGGCCTTTCGGTTCCACCCTGACAGCGATTTTGGGAAAACAAATTGGGGAACTTACTACGGACCTTTTAAAATCATCAGAGTTGATGAAAAAAGGAATGAAATTTACCCATCTATAGAATTAGTAAATCATCAAGTGATGGAATATTGGGCGTTAAGAGCTGAAAATACGACGCACCCGGTTATGCGGGCTCGTTACGCCGACCTGATATGGGACTTCTCTAATAAAGTTTTAGGTGCGCGGCCAGTTGTGACCATGGCGCAAATGGCGATAGATGCTGGGGTAGATGCTGTCAGCGGTAACAGGAGTAAACACGCAACAACATGGATACTTCTAAGGCGTTCACTTGAACTTTCAATTTCAATCGGTGATCAGGAGCGATTAAAGAAGGTTATAGCTGTTATTATTGAACACGATGCGTCTGAATCCAAACCTGGTAAGCGCAATGCTTGGGGCCATTCATTCGATTTGTTGTTTTCAAATACTGCGAAGCGAGTTCAAATAACCGAAGAGCAATGTTACAGGATTGTGTCGGGATTAGAAGCTTCATTGTCGGCAAGTGTTGCTCCGAAAGTAAATGGTGAATTTAATGATCCTTTCGCAGCCAAAGATGCCGCGCAACGACTTGTTTCTTTTTACAGAAAACAAAGAAGATATGTTGATGTAAAACGAATCGTTTCGCTGTTTGGTCAAGGGGTAATAGATGCCGCGAACGGTGTAGATGAAATAATGGCAAATGCATGGCTTAAAGACGCATTCGATTTTGCCGTTGCTGCTCAAGACAAAGATACGTCCGATAGGCTCGCGGTTGCATTGAGAAGCAAGACTTTTGATATTAAAGATAAAGGTCATATTATTGAATGTGAGACCAAGGTTGAGCCAGAGTTGCTGGAAAGGTTCTTGTTGGATTTGGTAGAAGGAGATGAAGAAGAAGCACTTGCAAGAATTGTTTACCATTACATCCCAGAGTGGGAGCAGACCAAAGAGCAAGTCTTGGAGATATCCCAAAAATGTGTACTCACATCAATGATTCGTCGAACAATTGTCGATTCTTCAGGCTTGGAGATTGCATCAATAGGTAGCGTCGAGGACGATCTGGACGGAAGAACCATTCATCACATGTCCAACAACATGAACTACGTTGCGGATCTTGTGTATTTGTCCATTCAAAAGTGGCTTTTAAAATTCGAAGTCACGGCAGATAAACTATGCGAACGACTCTTAGCCTCGCCCGTTTTTACGCCGCAATCAAAAAATGCGCTTGCCCGCGGTATTCACGCATACTTCGAAAAGGACCATATCACTGCCATACATCTATTGATTCCTCAAATGGAGTCTGCCTTCCGTGAGTTTCTTATTGGCGGTGGCGGTAGCATCTACCGCCCGAATAAATTGGGCGGTATCGACTACCGCACGCTAGGTGACATGATCAACGATGCTCTCGTTAAAGAAGTATTTGGCGAAGATGCCCAACGATACTTTAAGGTTCTACTCGTCGATCCGCGTGGCTGGAATATACGCAACACAGTATGCCACGCGCTTGTTGATGCCTCCGTGTATGTCCAACCTCATAGCGATAGAGTTCTTCATGTGTTGCTGCTGTTTTCACTTTTGAAACGCAGATCAAAGGCGGAAAATGAGTTTAAAACACTTTAAATGAGATCCTTGGATTATTGTCTTCTCATCGTTCGCGTTAGTTTTCTGGCAAGTGGTTAAATTAATCACGTTAAATTGATGTACAAGTGAAGTGGGGCCGTGAGTCTCGGGAGAATGTTTAGGAGTAACATGAAATTATGCAAGCATATCTACAACGACCATCTGACGAAAGGACTTGGCAACAGATGCTAAAACAGTCTGGTAAAGACAACTTAGTTCCACCTAAAGGAGTCAACGAGATTGTCTGTTCAGGAAACTATCTCGAAGGTATGATGGCAGTTCGAGATGATGATCTTGAGGGAGCTTTACGCATATTAGTCAATGAACCCAAAGTTACTTTATGTCATTGTCTTGCAGTCGGAAATAGAGCACTTGTTCTGCTGAGGTTAGGTAGATACAGTGATGCCGAAAAAGAGGCGACAGAAGCTTTGGAAGAAATTATAACAGTTGACTACTGTCCGCATCCGCCATCTTGGATTCAGTTCATCCGCACTAAGGCGGAAGCGCGCGTCATGCAGGGACATTTGGTGGCAGCGCTAGAGGTCTTCGTCGAAATTGATCCAACCACTAATAAGCTGATTCTTCAGTATCAGCATTTTACAGAGGCTATTAAAATCGAAAAGGCGCATGCCTTTAATTCATGGGGTATGGGGTATCTACAGTTAAACAAACCTCATCTAGCTGTGGAGAAATTAAAAGAAGCTTTGGACATTTACCGAAAATATCAAGCGAATAATACTACTGGAATTCCTGAAACACTTACACACTATGCGCAAGCACTTGTAAAAATCGGGAATCCGACATGGGCGGAATTGGCATTGACAGAAGCTCAAGATGTTGCCAAGAAACAAAGTAATCACGAGCAGATGTTTCGTATTCAGATTGCTGCAATTGAAATGGAGTCGAAACTTGTTGCAGCAGAAGACATTGATAATGTATTAGATGCTGCTATAGCCGACGCAAGGAAGAAGAAATTGTGGGGGATGGCATATATTCGGTTGTGCATCGCAATCACTCGCGCATATGAGCACGATCAGCATGAAAGAGCCAAACTACTAATCGATGATGCACTCGCCATTGAAAGTAGCCTTGATGCTCATGATGTGAGTCCTGCTCAACTCCGTCATTACCAAGCACAAATATTGCGTGCCGATGGGGCCCCATTGCTAGATGTGTTACGTGTGATGACGCAGGGTGCACGGTTATGGTATGAACATTTACGCTATAACCTCTCAGGCCGAGATTTACGGACAATGGCCGAGAAAATGCATGCACATTTTCGTTTGCTGACACGTTACTTGATAGAAAATGGGACGTTAGATCAGGCGCTTATGGCTTTTGAGGCAGGAAGAGCACTGGGATATTCGTTTGAAGTTGACAGGGTATCTTTTTCCTCTTTGCTCAAAACAGACAATCCTTTTTCGAACGAAGATGCTGAAGTCAATTGCACAAGAATTAGTTCAGTACAATCACGACTTAGTCCAGAAGAAGTTTGTCTCGTTCCGGTGATACTGCCTCCAGATGTGGTGGTCTTTATTGTGTCTAATAACAATGTGAAAATTGTGTCTCTTCCATTGCCGTCCAGCGAATTAGAAAAAGAAGAATTCCTTTCTAACCTACGTTGCATTCCGGTACGACTATCGGAAAGTGTTGCAAATCGAGCGATTCCAGATCTGATTGTAAAAATATGCAAGCTTCTTGGGAGTGAAATCGGCAAGCGTCGTGTGTTAGCTATTATGCCACATTCTTTACTACACCTTGTTCCTTGGCGCGCAGTACTCCGCAGTGTAGGTTTGTTATGGTCGCAACTTGGAGCATATACGACATTTGGATTGCTAAACTCAGGTAATAAACTTGTAATACCCTGCTCGCCGACTGTTATCGCGTTGGGACATGGTGTTGCTGGCGTTGGAAGTTTAGCCGTTGATCTAACCCTTGAAGCGATAGAGTTTGCCAGAACTTTTGGACCAGACGGGAATATCAAACAGGGCACAAGTCAAAATTTAACGCTAGCTCTTAACTCTAAACATATTGTCCTTGTATCCTGTCATGGAATCTATGAGGGCGACACGGCCAGCCTTTCTCTTGAATTGGAGGATGGCAGAAAGCGATTCATGGATCTGCTGAATGAAACTGTTTCAGCGCCATTAGTGATTCTTTCGGCCTGCGATAGCGGGGCCTATGAAATGGCTTGGGGTGACTATCCGTCTGGTGCAGCACCTGAACTATTAAGGCGCGGCGCGGCGCAATGCATAGTTGCCAGATTCCCTGTTGGTGCCGATTATGCTCGGACTCTTATGCTCTCACTTGCTAATCACATAAAGAGCGGAGGTACGTTGGCCGAGGCATTTGCTCGGGCAACAGAGGACATGGAAAATAGCGGAAAGGATCTGTGGCGCGAAATGGCAGCCTTTGAGTTAATCAGTCGTGTATAAAGAGGTACAAGGGTCGTGTTTCGACATAGGCCATTAACCGCACAGATGAAGGAAAATGAAAAAGGAATCACACTCATGAAAACAGATCATCGTCAGACGATTGAGTCGGCATGGGATGCACTGCTGACTGCGATAGCGGAGGCATCCGCTGATGCAAAAGCAGATAAAGGCACAAAAGACAAATTGGAAATTGTCGCCCGCCTTGACACCCTGCAAGCTTCAGTGCGAGGCTTGGGCAGTGCATGGCTGACCGTCAAAGATCTTCTGCCTGTTGAAGACGATCCGGCGGCGCCGGATAGCGATGCCCCAGGTGCACTTCCGGAGAAAGCCTATTACAAGCCTCTCGCCCAGGCACTGCTTTCTCTCGGTGGTTCTGCCAAAACCTCCGACGCTATTGATGCGGTAAGAAAATTGATGGGGCGGAAACTGACGACAGCCGATAAGACTCCTGTTCGTTCGAATGGGCTAGTTCGTTGGAACGTGAAGATTCGTTTTGCGCGCTTGGCGCTCAAAGACCATGGACTGATCAGCAAATATAGCCCGTCTGGTGTCTGGACGCTCACCGATGCCGGCAAGCGCTGGGCTAATGATCCCAAGCTCACTGAACTTCCTGCAACCCCCATCCCAGAACCACTCCCTGGTCAGCAGCAGTTCTTCAGCCTTTAATGTAAACAAAAGTAATGAACAAGACGGAATATAAAAATCCAATTAAGGACAAGCCTGTGCGTCAGGCAGGGCAATCTGCATGCGAGAAGGGAATGGTTCATTGATTCCGAAGGAACTCCAATTAATATGAAAATAGTTTGCTTAGATTGTCGTGAGACCTTTGATATTCCAGATGGCGGGTTCAATAAAATTCATTGTCCTTTTTGTGATAGTACACACACGCTCAAGCAATCCGAATTTGAGGCGGCAAAGAAATCAGTTGCTTCAGTAAACTTGAAAGATTCATCTAGCTATCCCGCACACCCATTACAAGGCCATCTTAGAGTTTTAGCTGTATGCGCGGTGATCATCGCGGTCGCGGTTACAATAATAGCACTTTGTGAAGTGCGTAGAACCATACAGGAACTTTACAACAACTACCAAATGAATAAGCTTTGGGGCACCATGGAACCGAAACTGGAGGAATTACAAAGTCAATTCAACGGGCTTCAGCAGTCCCTTATAACTTCCTCGTCTGGGTTGAGCTCATCACTTGGGAAAATGGGTAAGACCCAGCCCAACTTAAATTTTGCATACCCACCCGCTACAAACGTCATCCATCAAACAAGGAAACTTGTTTCTCCAAAACCCTGAGAAACTCCTTGAGCAATAACTCTGACCACGGCACCAAAGCATTATTGCTAACGGTCGTATTTTTTTCGTTGTTTCACCTTGCGAGTGCACGGCACTGAAATAAACATAGATTATATTTCTTGTGAGTTGCTATATGGCCTTGAAGTGAGTAAGATCCTGTCAAACATTGTGTTGTCCAGATTGGGGTATTAATGAATGATGATTACATTTCACTAGCATCCCATAGGGTTTGCCAGAAACATTCCAGCACCTACGATTGGCATATATTATGCGGGGGGGGGCAA
>SESF01019259.1_pt1 | contig 23259 bp, 15 predicted proteins | sample 3171521 | NCBI WGS metagenome assembly SESF01 (sample SAMN10866945, study PRJNA518727) | freshwater metagenome | biome: subpolar coniferous forest; feature: holomictic lake; material: water; isolation source: holomictic Lake 227, 6 m and 8 m depth | place: Canada: near Kenora, Ontario | collected...
TGTTCAGGGAACACTCATCCTGAAACAGAACCTTGTAAACCAAAATGCCACAGCCAATTCTCTCGGATCCGGCGCGGTGGTGTTATCTGGCACGGTCAGTCAAACCATCAGCGGGTTGAATATCATTCAGGATCTTACCGTGAACAACGATGCCGGGGTGGAAATTGCCGGGGACACCAAGGTAAATGGTGTGTTGACACTCACCAAAGGCCGTATTGCACTCGGATCCAACAACCTCCTGCTCGGGACTTCTGCATCAGTTGCCGGCGATCCTTCTGCCTCAAACATGGTAGTAGCAACGGGTTCCGGCGAGCTACGCAAAGCGTATGCAACACCCGGGAGCTTTACCTATCCGGTTGGTGATACCACAGGCACACCTGATTATTCACCCGTCACCATCTCTTTCAACAGTGGCACTTTCGCACCCACTAATTATATCGGAGTAAACCTTGTTGATGCACAATATACCGGTACCGAAACAAGTTACCTGACACGCTACTGGAAATTGTCCCAGTTAGGTATTACAGGATTTTCGTGTAATTCAACTTTCCAGTATGTGACCGACGACATAGTTGGCAACGAAGGTGACATCTTCTGCTTCAAAGTGAACCCGGCTCCTTTTACAGCTTATAATGTAGCAAATACCGGGGCGAATCAGCTTAGTGCACATGGTCTGTCAACATTTAGCACATTCACCGGAAATCTCGGCAATGGGACCACTCCTCCGGCAGTTCGTTCCTTACAGGATAAGACCATTTCAGACCTGTCGAATTGTGCCGATGCTTCCCAAACATTGCTGATTGCCGGAAACGGGACTTCTTACCTCGTTGAGAGCGGAGGCAATGTGAAACACATCGCAGGTACGAACATTATTTACTATCCAGGTACCAAAGTTGTATCGGGCGGATACATGCATGGCTATATTTCTCCGGTTTTCTGCAGCCCTTATGTTCATCCTGCCTTACCGGTTACTGGTATTGCAGACACCGAAACCCCCGGAAGCGTTGAGAAAACAAACAACTCCTTCTTCAAGATCTATCCGAATCCAACGCTGGGAAACTTTACCCTGGAACTGATTGGCGATGTTGTCTCATCACAGGTGCACATTGAGATTTTTGGAATGCTTGGAGACAGAATACTATCTAAGGATATGCAGATAGACCGCAAACAGGAATTCTCTTTAATTGATAAACCGACCGGTGTGTATGTGGTGCGTGTTACTTCGGGCGTGAGTTCAGAAACGGAAAAAATAATTAAACGATGAACTGACATTACATCTTTTTGTCCTTCCTGTTAATGGATAATGTTGTAGGTTAGTTCGGTACATTTTGAATTGTTGAGACATGTCGAATATTCCCTGGTTTAAAGGCGTTGTTTTTCTTGCTATAGCCTGCTCTTTTACAGCACAGGGGAGTACTGCCGATACTTCTTCAACATGCAAAAACTTTTCAAACATCAGGAATGCCTCTATCGGCAATATTACGGTTGCTGCCGGTCAGACCCATAATTATAAGTCCTCCGCCAATCTTACCATCTCCGGTACAAACAGCCCGGTGACCGTTGAAAAGAAAGGTGTCATAACCCTTTCCGCCGGGAAATCGATTGTGTTTCTTCCCGGAACAAAAATTTCGGCGGGAAGTTTTCTCTACGCCACTATCAAGCCTGTGGCAAAAAGCAGAAAACATCAGAAAAAAGAGATCCGGCTGGTAACCATCGAGGAAAACGAGAAAATCGAGGAACAGGCAAGTTTATCGATTGCCGCAACGCTGTTCAGCCCATTCCCGACGCGCAGCCGGGGCCACCTCCATGACGGTAATGCCCACCAGAGCAGTTTCACCGCATCAGGCAATGATTTATCCGGTGTATCCCCTGAACAACAAAGAAAGATGGCTTTTGAGCGTTGCCATTTACCCCGGGTTACTTTTCAGCAAATACTGACAAGCTTTTTGCCTGTTCCGAAAACACTGGCCTGCAGGGCGGAAACAACAACTGTGCTGCGTTTGTGAAAACCAATATCACTGCCTCCATGCAGTCGCACAAGGCCTGAACCCGGTTAACCATTCTATCTACCGAAAGGGATCAAGTCTTTAAAAAATTCGCATATTGATTTTAGTCTGTATCAACCATTATTAATTTTATAACATTATGAAAAAGATATTAGCCATTTTGGTTTTCGTGCTTATTGGCACAATCTCATTTGCCCAGCAATGGACAAATGGTACCGGAAATGATATTTATAAGACAACGATGCCTGGCAAAGTGGGCATTGGGTTAACTGCTCCACTTTACACCTTACATCTGTATGAACCTAGTACAGCGGCGGCAGTTTCTTTTCTTGAAAGCAACAGGACGGACAATAACAAAACAATTGCAGCTTTTCAATTAAAGGCGACAGCCACAGGTGATCAGTATTTAATGAGTATGAGAAAATATAACGGGACCATTGAACTTCTGCAAAGTTGCTATATTTCTACTGCTCCGGCAGGATGGGTGGAATTTGTTGTTTTGAATTACAATACCAGAAAATATGAGATGCGTAGTGGTGTTATCGATGCCGAATTTAAAAACGCAGGAAAACTACTTTTTAATAATACAGGAGCAGTTGGAATAGGTACAGGTGCTACTGCAATTCCTGCCGGAACAAAACTTGCAATTGCAGGTACTGTAGGTATTGGGATGGGTTCAACCGTAGTTCCCAGTGGTGCATTACTAGCCGTTAACGGAAAATTGGTTTGCAAAGAGATAGAAGTAACCATGACTGGTTTTCCGGATTTTGTATTCCAGAAAGATTACAAATTAAGGTCATTATCTGAAGTTGAGGACTTTGTTGGTAAAAACAAACATTTGCCTGATATCCCAAGTGAAAGTGAAGTAAAGGCTAAAGGGCTCAACCTGGGGCAAATGGATGCACTATTATTGCAAAAGATTGAAGAACTTACCTTATACATGATTGACCTAAAGAAAGAGAATCAGCAACTGAAAGATCGCATAAAAAAGATAGAACGTTAGTATTGTGCGAGATCAAATAGGTTAATTTGTTGTATTTTAATGCATTGGAAAGCCGTTCTCAATTGGCGGCTTTCTTTTTTTTAGTTTTCTTAGAATTTAATTTTGACGGGAGGTTTGAACATCGGCTTAAATAATTTGTCAAAAAATATATTTACCATTAGATAATGATTTTTTAAACAAACTGGTTTGCGGAGGAAGGCAGTTGTAATTTTGGGTATGCACAGGAGCGGAACTTCTACCGCGTCAGGGATGCTTTATATCCTTGGCCTTGACCTGGGGAAAGCGGTCATGGGGGGTAATAAAACCAATTCCAAAGGTTTTTTTGAAAACTCAAGGATCATGTTGTTTAATAATGATCTTTTCCGGAAACTCCATGTAAACTGGCATAATACGATGAGCCTCCGGGAAGAATGGTGGAGGTCGGATGAGCTTCAGCTTGAAAAAGAGCAAATGAAGATGCTTATCCTTGATGATTACCATAAAGCCAGACCATTGTTATTCAAGGATCCGAGAATCTGCGTCCTTTTACCGCTTTACCTGGAAGTGTTTGAAATGATGGAAATCGATCCTTTTTTTATCCTGACTTGTCGAAATCCGGACGAGGTTGCAGAATCTCTGAAAAAGCGTGACTCATTTTCCCATGATAAATCAGTTCGAATATGGACAGATCACATGCTTAAAGCTGAAAAATATTCACGCAATCGTTCCCGAATGTTTATTGATTATGAGGATATTCTCTCTGATCCACTGGCCTCACTGGGGAAAATACAATCTGCTGTATCCCTGGATTTACCTTTATCGCAGGAAGTAAATGAACAGATAATTCATTTTGTGGAGCCAGCTTTGAATCATTTTAAAAGGAATGATGATACTACTCCTAAGGAAAATGAGCGCAACAGCAATAGAATATATGATATTTTCAGGCAGTTAACCTACCGCGAAACTACAAAAGAGGAGCAAAAAGAACTCGATCTCTATTGGAATGAGTTTTATTCATCCGTTGGTTCCCGACAATGGCCTAAAGTTACGGTGATCACTGCTGTGCAAAATGAACCCGGCCCATTGGAAAAAACAATTCTGAGTATCGTCAGTCAGAACTATCCCAATTTGGAATACCTTGTAGTCGATTTTAAGTCAGACTTCGAAACGCGAAAGATCCTTGAAAAATATAAATACCTGCTGTCTAACCTGGTCAGTGAACCGGATGATGGCTGGTTAGCGGCCATGAATAAAGGCCTTTCGCTGGCTTCGGGTGAGTGGATTATATTTTTAAACCCAGGTGATACTTTTATTCATAATGGCTCAATTTGGGAATTGATCAAGTTGTTACCGGAAGATTGTGATGTTGTTGTCGGAGATTGCATTTCTTACGAAAAAATTTCCCGGGACGACCTGAAAAGCAGGTTCTCTGACAACTTATGGAAAGGTCGATTGTTAGGTATGCCTTCCCTTTTCATCAGATCCTCAATTGCCAAAAAGCATCCGTTTAATGTCAAATCTAAATCCCTTGCAGCTCTTGATCTGGTGCTGACGATTATCAATGAAAAAATCATGATCAAAAAGATTTCATACGAGATCGCCTTTTCTCATTTGAATCGTGAGCTGGTTACACCATTACAGTTTGCATCAGAAAGGTACGCCATTATTAGGAGTCACCAAACGCTATCGTTATATCAGAAAGTCTATCACATCATTGCATTAATAAAATCTGCATGCTTTTCCCAAATCCGCTGGATAAAATCAACAACGAGGCTAAAAAATCAGGCATCAGGAAAAAATATTTTTTAAACCATTCTTTTGAAAAGGGCAAAAAAACACCAGGATAAAACCTGATTCCTGACAATTGAACAGGTATTCCATCTGCTGAAAACATAAACCTCTCATTTTCAGATACAACATTTCTTCTTTTCTTTCCAGCGGTCTGCTGAAATCGGGTTTATGCTGCATTACCTCTCCAATTGCCTAACATTTCCTGCGATTTAATGGGCGAGTTGAAAATTATTTAACTGACAGAGAATTAACAACTCAATTTCTGCCTGATTGCTTTTGAAGGAGTTGTACTCATAAAAATTAAACCATTTCAGAATGAACATAGTCAAACAACTTCTTAAAGAATCCGTTGATTTCTTTTACCAGATTTTTGTGAACAGGGAACTCCTTTTCACATTAAGTCTCCGAGAATTCAGACAAAAATACGTCCTGAATTTTTTCGGATTTATCTGGGCAATTCTTGATCCGCTTGCATTTGTAGTAATTCTCTACTTTGTTTTTGGTGCCCGTTATGCAGATAAAGGACCAAACGGAATTTCGTTTATGCTATATTTAATTACAGGATATGTTGTCTTTGATTTTTTCAGCAGCACCACGATGGCGGTCACAAATTCAATAAAAAATCACGCTTTTCTCTTAAAGAAAGTCAGTTTCAGGGTGGCTATTTTACCCATTGTGACCATGCTTTCAAATTTGATGATGCACGGGGTCGTTCTTGCAATATGTTTCATGATCATGATCATCAATAGCTTTTATCCCTCATTATATTGGGTTCAGTTGCTATATTATATTTTTGCACTTTCGGCGCTCCTGATTTCCATGGGTTGGCTTACCTCTTCAATCTATCTCTTTTTCCCCGATATCAGAAATATACTGGGTATAATTACCCGCATTATGTTTTTTCTGACCCCGATATTCTGGAATATTGATGGCCTGCCACCGCATACACAGTTCATTTTAAAGCTTAATCCGATTTTTTATATTGTAACCGGGTACCGGGAATGTCTTTTAAATCATAAAGTTTTCTGGCACCACCCGGTTCTCACCATCTATTTCTGGCTGGTATGCCTGTTTTTTCTTATTATCGGGGTTGCTGTCTTTAAAAAACTCCGTCCGCATTTTGCCGATGTGGTGGCATAACTCCTTGTTACTAACTTTACCTGATGATTGCAGATGATTGAAAAAAAACCCATTATTAAACTCGAGCATGTTTCAAAAATGTATAAGCTCTTCGGAACCAAAACCGAAAGAATGAAGGAGGCATTGGACCCTTTTAAACGAAAATACCATAAGGAGTTTTATGCGTTAACTGATATTAATCTTGAAGTCAGGGAAGGAGAGATTCTGGGTATAGTCGGGATGAATGGATCCGGAAAATCCACCTTACTTAAAATAGTTGCCGGCATTATTCAATCAACTGCAGGATCAGTCATGGTCAAAGGGAATATCGTGCCACTGCTCGAATTGGGTTCGGGATTTAACCCCGAATTCACCGGACTGGAAAACATCTATTTCTACAATACCATCATGGGTTACAGCCGGAAAAAAACCGATGCAATTCTCGATGAAATTCTCGATTTTGCAGAGATCGGCGACTTCATCCACCAACCAATTAAAACATATTCATCGGGGATGAAGGCGAGACTTGCTTTCGCAGTATCGGTGAATATCAATCCGGATATTCTCATCCTTGATGAGGTGCTTTCGGTTGGGGACGAATTGTTTAGACGAAAGTGTTATGCAAGAATGGAAGAGTTTTTCAAAGAAGGTAAAACAATCCTTTTTGTAAGCCATTCGGTGCAATCAATCAACCAGTTGTGCACAAGGGCTGTATTTTTAAACAGTGGGGAGATAATACTTGAAGGCCCGACAAAAATGGTGACTGCTCAGTATGAAAGATATCTTTTCGCAAAAAAGGAAAATTTGCAGGCAGTCAGGCGTAAAATCGTAATGATGAATCAGGATGATCAGCTTAAGCTGGCAACCTATGCTGAAATTGAGAAACAGAAGGCGGAAATTATCCCTGGGGCAAAGCCGGTGGTTGAAAACCAATTTGAAGAGCAACAGCATTCTGAAAAGTCAAAGGAGGATACGTCTGTAAGCAAACGCCAGGATACAAGGGCTGAAAGCGCAGATATAGAGATTTCCAGAAAGGCTGCTGAACTAATTACCCCAAAGGCCTATCTGATCCCAAACCTTGTTCCGAAAAGCAGGATCGAATACAGGGTCTTCGATGTTGATATTACGGATATTTGCATCGTTACACCGGAAGGTAAACATGTGAATGTGCTGCTCACAGGAGAACAATATATATATAGGTACAAGGTGCAATTCAACATGGATGCCGAAAACGTGGTATTTGGCATGATGGTAAAAACAGAAAAAGGATTTGAAGTCAGTGTTGGTAATACAAAAAAATTTGATGCGGTGGTTGATAAAGTTGTCATGCATGAAATATATACTATTGAATGGCTTTTTACATGTAATTTTCTCCATGGAACATATTATACAAACGCGGGTGTTGCTGAGTATAAAAACGGAAAATATGTTTATTTAAACAGAGTTGTTGATGCGATGATATTCAAAGTTCAACAATCCGACAAATTTGTAGGTAATGGTTTGGTGTATATCGGTCAAACCCCTAAAATAGTTTTATTGTAATTGGCGTGTTCGAAGTTGAAAATTTAAGCGAGCTTTTTCGGATAATACGCATGGTAAATTAATGTGAAAATATAGTTCAGCCAATGAATAACAGAAATACATCAAACGGGGCGGAAATCCCGGAAACTGTAACAATTGAACAAATCCATCAAAAACATCAGCAACAGATTTCCCTAATTGAACAAAAACACGCAGAGACGCTGAACAGGCTGATCTGGAACTATGAGCGTCAGTTAAAGGAAAAACAGAAGGGTCTCGAAAGCGTACTCAGTGAATCCGAAATTCTTTCGCAGAAAACACTGCAAAAGGAGCTTTCTGAACTAAAAAGCTCCTGGACCTGGCGGATCGGTTTTTTTCAAACATCGACTATCCGGTTAATAATCAATTTTTTAAAAAATCCTTACCTGTTTGTCATCAGCAAGCGATACCGGTGGAAAAATATTTTCTTTTACTTTGATATACCAAAAATCCAACCACCCGAACCCGCTAAAAAAACTGCGACGATCACTCCACCACCAGCACCATCCGCCGATTGCGTAATCGAAATTGATCATGGAAAACCAACGTTGGTTTGTGTTTTAGATACCTTCACCAAATCCTGTTTTGCCCCTGAATTCAACATTATCAGTCCGACTCCGGATAACTGGAAAAAAGTGTTGGAAACCCAAAATGTCGATGCCATATTTGTTGAATCAGCCTGGCATGGAAATGACAATTCCTGGGAGTCGCTGACCTCCAGCTATGGGGGAGCTAAAAAGCTGGAGATGTTACAGAAGCTTTTAACAAACGGGAAAAAGAAAGGGATTCCATCCATTTTCTGGAATAAGGAAGATCCGGTGCATTTTGCCCGGTTTGTTGACACAGCAAGGCTTTTTGACTTTGTATTTACCAGCGATGCGGAAATGATCCCAAAATATCAGGAAAAATTAGGACACCGGAACATTTTCGCTCTTCCATTTGCTGCGCAACATAAAATCCATAACCCCATCAGGGAAAATCCAAGAAAGAAAACGGTCAGTTTCGCCGGTTCTTACTATAATTTTTCGTTTGCGGAACGAAAACTCGATATGGATATCCTGCTTAAGCCTTCAATGGATTTTGGTCTTGAAATTTATGACCGTAATTATGGGGCTACGGGTATTTCGGCGGAACAGTATGGATTTCCCGAGATATATAAAGCTGCTATAAAAGGAAAACTGGAATATGCCGACATGCTGAAGGCTTATAAAGACTATAAAGTATTTCTGAATGTCAATTCTGTTAAATACTCGTCGACGATGTTTGCCCGCAGGGTATTTGAATTACTTGCCTGCGGAACACCCGTGATCAGCAATTACGCAAAAGGGATCATCAATCTGCTGGGTGAGGATACCGTTTTTATTGCTGAAAGTGAGGATGATACACGGAAATACCTCGAACAACTGCTTGGTGACGACCACTTTTGGTGGAAGAAATCGCTGAACGGCATGCGAAAAGTGATTGAAAATCATACCTATCAGGATCTTACCGCAGAGATTTTCTCCAGAACTGGCCATCCCTTTATAAAATCACCCCCTGTTTCATTTCTGATCGTTACAGTTCTGAATTCACCAGAAGATGCCAGGTATTTGTCAGATATTATTCAATGTCAGGAATATAAAGCCTCGGGAGCTCTTTTTATCGCTGGTACGGGTATAACTTTTTCGGTAAAGCAACAGGAAGAGATAAAACAACTGAATCCATGGATCAGAAATGAAATAGTGACCGCTTTGGATGATACGGCCATCCGGGTGGCCCTTTCCGGTTTTGAATATACCCATATGGCAATTTTTAATCCGTGTCATTATTATGGGAAAAATTATCTCAGAGATTATGCCCTTGCCGTAAAGTACGCTGATGCCAAAGTCATGGGGAAAAAGGAAAGTGTCACATTAGATAATGCCGGGCAAATCGTCATTCCGGCTTTGAGTGCCGATTACAGGTGGGTTGAACAAGTTCCGACAGATTCTCTGGTGATTGAGAAATCCATTTTACAAGAACTGGATTTTTTCCACCTGCTTGGTAACAATATATATTCAAAATCAACAGTTAATGTATTCTCGTTGGATCCATTTAATTTCCTAATTAACGGTCACGAGGATTTTCATAAATCACCATCACGGGTTTCAGAGATTATTGGTATTTGATCTGCAGGATGTTGTTTGTAAATTCTGAAGTAAGTTGAAAAAGAGAATCCTGATTGTATTCGGAACACGGCCGGAGGCTATAAAAATGGTCCCAGTTGTAAAACAGATCGAAGCAAATCCGATGTTGTTTGAACTGAAAATCTGCGTTACGGCTCAGCATCGCGAGATGCTTGACCAGGTGCTGGATATATTTGGTATCCATCCTGATTATGACCTCAATGTGATGCGACCCGACCAGGACCTGTATACCCTGACAAGCGAGGTTTTGTTGAGGATAAGAGAGGTTCTGGAGGACTTTAATCCAGATATGGTTATGGTTCATGGTGATACGACGACCTCTTTCTGTGCAGCCCTGGCTGCCTATTATAAACATATACCGGTTGCGCATGTTGAAGCCGGGTTGAGGACCGGAAATATTTATTCTCCCTGGCCGGAAGAGATGAACCGGCGGTTGACGGGCGCCATAACCAGATATCATTTTGCCCCTACAGAAATGGCCAGGGCTAACCTGGAGCGGGAAGGTGTACGGGATCTTATTTATGTGACCGGAAATACCGTCATTGATGCGCTGTTGATGGCTGTTAAAATGATTAATTCTGATCCTGACCTTCGTTTGCGGATTGTTGAAAAAATTCGTACCAAGGGCTATCCACTCGAACCTAAACGGAAAATTATCCTGATTACAGGTCACCGGCGGGAAAATTTCGGGGAAGGGTTTATCCATATTTGCCAGGCAATTCAAAGCCTTGCAGAGAAATATCCGGATTTCGATCTGGTCTATCCTGTGCATTTTAATCCAAACGTCAGAAAACCCGTATATGATCTGCTTGGAAACACTTCCAATATCTTTCTGATTGAGCCACTTGAATACCTTCCATTTATTTACTTGATGGAAAAGTCTTTTCTTGTACTGACCGATAGTGGCGGTATTCAGGAAGAGGCGCCAAGCCTGGGCAAACCGGTTATTGTGATGCGGGATACTACCGAACGGCCGGAAGCGGTCGATGCCGGGACAGTCATTTTGGCTGGGACAGATAAGGATTTGATATTCAAAGAGGTTAGCCGGTTGATTGACGATGAATCACATTACCAGAAGATGTCGCGTGCACACAACCCCTATGGAGACGGTCATGCAGCCGAAAGGATTGTTGATCATCTGGCTGCTATAAGCTGAGAAATTTTACTGAACTTTGCTCAAGAATGGAAACCGAGACCGAAGTATTGCAACGGAAACTGGATACGGCTGTTAAGCACTATAATTTTTTATTGTCCCAGAAAGACAAGACGCATGCAGAAGAGCTTTCAAACCTGGAAGCGATATACAAGGGCACGTGGAAGTGGAAAATCGGCAATCTGCTTGTTGAAAGTTTCATCCGATGTTACAATTTCGTAAAAAATCCGGTCAGGTTTTTCGTCAACCTGGAATATCGCGGTACCTGGAATGGATATAACAGCCAGGCAGGTATGGTACACTTTCCTCCTCCTGAATCAGATTTGCCGCCAACAAAAATGCCAGCCACTGCAATTTCCCTTCCAACAGCACCAGAAAGTATAGTTGAACCACCCGTTACGGCTAAGAAAAATGGAACTGATCATGCCGAACCTAAAAAGCATGTACCCGTTAAGCGGGTTGATGAAAAACCCGTTATTGCCACCATTCTCGATGAAATATCTGCAAAGGCTTTACAACCGGAATTATCCTTGGTTACCTTCCGGCCCGACAACTGGCACTCCATCATCGGAAAACAAACACCTGAGGCGCTTCTGGTTGAATCGGCAAAACGTGGCAACCAGGGATCATGGCAATATAAAATTGGCAAAACTGCCGGATTTATGGAAGATGAACTAACTGATTTGCTAAACTGGTCAAAAGAATCTAAAATTCCTTCCTTGTTTTGGTTTACCTGTAATCCCCTGTCAGAAGGCAACTTTTATGACAAGGCAAAATTGTTTGATTACATCCTGGCATCGAATACTGGAAACATCCCGGAGTATCAAAAAAAGTTCGGTAATGACAAGGTTCTGCCATTTCCTTTTGCCATTCAACCCCGGATACACAATCCGGTTTCCAGTGAAAACAGGAACCATCATGTGTGCTTCCCCGGCAGAATATTTTCTTCCCTGCACCAGGAACATGACAGACAGCTGAAGATTTTACTGGATCCTGCCATGAAGTATGGCCTTCACATATGGGATCCAGATTCTGGTGAGAACCTGGATGTTTCTGGGCAACCCGGATATTTCGAAAGCTATCTTCCCTTTGTCAGGGGAAGATTGGCATATACCGACATGCTTAAAGCATTTCACCGGTACAAAATTGTTATGAATACCAGTGAGGCCGGTGCATCCGTCCCTCCTGTTTCCCGCAGGGTCTTTGAATCGCTCGCTTGCGGAACTCCGGTAATCAGCACCTATTCAAAAACAATGCATGAGGTTTTTGATGATCTTGTGTTATTTACCGAATCGGCACCTGATACCCAAAGGCATATTGACTTGTTGCTCAATGATCCGTTGGCCTGGATGAAGGCTTCGGTTCGCGGTATTCGCAATGTAATGGAATTTCACCGGTACGACTTAAGGTTGCATGAGGTACTGGAACAAACTGGAATTACTACTGTTTCAGCATCATTGCCTGATATTTGCCTCCTTATCAATGCCTGTGATTTAAAGAACCTTGATGCCCTTGCCAAACAGATAGTGCAGCAAACCTTTCAGCCAAAGGCCATCGTTCTGCTGACGGAAAACGGGGTTGATCAGGCACTCCTTGACAAATTTTCATCTATCGCTCCTACCCGGATTCATACCCTGGTTTATTATCAGAACAAGTTAAGCAGGCTCATCTATGAATCAACAAAGTGCGATTATTATGTGATCTGGGACGCTGAAAATATGTATGGCCCTGAATACCTGAAAGATTATGCGCTGGCTACCCTGTATTCCAGCGCTGCCTGTTTTGGGAAAAATAATTATTATTCTTGCAACAACGGGCAGTTGACGGAACAGAATGAAGGGAAGCAATATAGGTTCTGCTCCAATGTCCTTACTGCCACCCTGATGCTTCACCACAATCAGCTATCATCCTTGAATTTCCTCAAATTAATGGATCATGTCTCAGTTTATGATTCTTTTACTCCCGATATTCTCGCCCTGGATCCATTGAATTTTATCCACAAGGTACCGGGATCATCAGAATGTGGAGAAAGACCTGCAATGACCGTATTTGGTTAGGAGAAGAAATAGTCAATTAATTATACAGGAGAAAGCCGAAAATCCTCATTTCAGAGTAGGCGATAATTCAATATTTAATGTTATGAGAAGGAAAAATGTTAACCGGTTTTTATTCATTATGTTAACTGCAGTTATTTGCGGAATAATTTACTCTTGCGGTGGAAATAGTTCCAGTGAGATTGAAAGTAAAAGTGCTGTTCCCAGTAAAAATGAAGATGTCAATAAAAACAGACCCGCCATTCAATGGGTTGAAATACCCGCCGGTACTTTTACCATGGGTAGTCCGGTTTCTGAGGCTGGCAGGAAGAAAGATGAGACCCAGCATCAGGTGACCCTTGATGCCTTTAAAATAAGCAAATTTGAAATAACAGTAGCCCAGTTTAAAGAATTCGTTGATGCTACAGGTTATCTTACTGCTGCCGAAAAGGGAATTGACGGTTTTAAGGGCAGTACCATCTGGACCGGAACAAAATTTGAGAAAAAACCGGGAGTGAACTGGAGATGTGATGTTATGGGAAATATATTGCCGGCTAACCAGCATAACCTTCCGGTTGTCCACGTGAGCTGGGATGATGCCAGGGCCTTTGCCACTTGGATGGGTTGCCGTCTGCCTACCGAGGCGGAGTGGGAATATGCGGCCCGTGCAGGGAAAAATACTATTTATAATACCGGCATTTGCATGGGTTCAGATCAGGTAAATTACAACGCAACCTTTCCTGGCGGAAAATGTATGAAAGGGGAATATAGGGGAAAAACGTTGCCGGTTGGAAGTTTGGCTCCAAATGCCTGGGGATTATGCGACATGCATGGCAATGTTTCTGAATGGTGTAATGATTTCTACGGAGAATATTCGACAGCACCACAAACCAATCCCAGAGGTTTGGAGAAAGGTTCAGATCTTGCTGTACGCGGGGGAAGCTGGCGAGATAATGCAGCGACATGCAGAGTGGCAGCACGGGGTCGTTATTTTCACAATAGAAGCCTGAACTATATTGGTTTCCGGATTGTAAGCGGGAAATAGTCATCCTATGATAAATATTTTATTCAACGGACATGACTTTAAATTTTTAAACCACCTTATTGAGTATTGCGGGCAGAGTGACAATTATCATGTTGCAATGGATTTCATTCCTGGCCATGCAATGTCGCATATTGAAAAATCCCTGCCGTTACTTCAGCAGGCCGATCTGATTTTCTGCGAATGGGCACTTGGCAATGCAGAATGGTACTCAACCAATAAAAAGCCGGGTCAGAAACTGGTTATCCGGCTCCATGCACAGGAGATCAACCTTGATTTCCTGAAAAAGATTCATTGGCCCAATGTAGATCAGATCGTTTTCATTTGCCCGGAAAATATGGAGAATTTTCTCCACCGTTTTCCATTTATGGCTCCAAGGACAACCCTGATTTATAATCCGATTGATTGTTCAGAACTGGATAGAACAAAACATCCGGGGTACAGATTTAACCTTGGTTTCATCGGCACTTCGCCCAGGCAAAAATGTCCTCATCTGGCGTTTGAAATTTTGACCAGGCTAAAGTTGATTGATGATCGGTACATGCTTTATTTCAAAGGCAAACACCCCTGGGAATACTCCTGGTTATGGAAGAATGTTGAGGAGCGGATTTATTACGAGACATTATATGACCGGATTAATAAATCGGAGTTTGCCGGTTCGGTGGTCTTTGATCCCCATGGAAACGATATCCCCGAGTGGTTTTCAAAGATCGGATTTATACTTTCGACCAGTGAACATGAGGGTTCCCATCAGGCTGTGGCTGAGGGAATGGCGGCAGGGTCGATTCCGGTTATCCGTAACTGGGCTGGTGCAGATAAACTCTATCCACCCGAATTTGTTGTTCGGACGGTTGAGGAGTCGGTTGATATGATCCTGGGTTACAACGATTATCAGCTATATTCTTTGAAAACAGGATTTGTCAGGAAGTTTGCCAGGGAAAACTTCGATATATCCATAATCATCAGCCAGTATGAAAAATTGTTCAGGAGTTTGCTGGGAGAGGATCGTTTTAATGTTTCTCAGTCATCAGAGATAAAAAAGAGTGCGGAAGTTCCAAATATTAAGGTGATTCATGTATGTTATCTAAATGTCGGAAGTCAGAGCGGATATGAAGTAAGGGTTGTCGAAGAAACCAAGGCACTTGTAAAGCAGGGCATCGATGTTTATATCGTTGTATTTCTGGCGCAAAAATGGTTTGCAGAAGCCGAATCCCTTCATGCATATCAGAAGAGCCTTGAAGAGATGACACAGTCCCATGTTATTTTCTTCCCGACAGACCATTTTTTCGACCTTGAAGTCACCGATGCAATGGTCAGGGAAATTGACGAACCACTGGTTGCCCTGGCAAAATTGCACGATATCAGGATTTTCCATGGGCAGGCATTGTATTCAACCAGGAACGTTTTAAGGGCGGCAAAGGCAGTGGGTGCCAAAGTCGTTTTTGATATCCACGGCGTCTCGCCTGAAGAAACGGCCATGACAGGTGGAAGCGCTGCACGTGTTAATAAAACCACAGAATTTGAAAAATTTGCGCTCGAGGAAGCAAACCTGAGGATCATGGTTTCTGACCGGATGAATTCTTTTTTCAGGGATAAATATACATTTGGGGACCTTCCTTACCAGGTAATACCCTGTTGTGTGCGGTGCGATGAGTTTCAGATGAAGGCAGATGATCGCACCAGGCTTCGTAATTCCAGAGGCTTTGAAAATAAATTCGTGATTCTGTATCTGGGAACCTTATGTGTTTGGCAATGGCCGGAAGCGATGTTTAATTTATTCAGCCATTTTTACAAGTCAAACCCTGACAGTGTTCTCTATTTGCTCATTCCAAAATATGATCATAGAAAGGTTGTTGATTATATTAAAAAGTACGACCTTCCCCGTGATAGTTATCTGCTCGAAGAGGTTGCGCACAGTGAAGTCGGTAAAATCATTGGGATTGCCGATACCGGACTCCTTTTGCGTGAATCACATCCGGTCAATTCAGTGTCGTCTCCTACTAAATTTGGTGAATATCTTGCTGCCGGAGTTCCGGTAATACTTACAGAAGGCATTGGTGATTATTCGGAGATGGCAGAAAAGATGCATGTGGGAATAACCCTGAAAATCGGTGTGGATGGATTTCCTGCTGAAGAAATGGAAAAATTAAACCTTTTTTCAAAGGATGTAATGCAACATCGTGATAAATGGGCCGACAGATGCATGAATACAGCCAAAGCAGAGCTTGATTGGAGTATTTTTGGAAGTCGTTTAGCAATCAGATACAGAACATTATAAATAATAAACCGGTTGATATTCTTGTAATCGGTTCTTCCCACGCTTTTCGTTCCTTTGATCCAATTGTGTTTGAAAAAGATAATTTCAAATTTTCGGCAGATTGCTACTTCTTTGTTCAAATTCTAATGATAATACCTTTATTGGATAAAAGAATTCAGCATATATTATTGACATAGACAAATAACCATACCAAAGGAATGAGTCTAAAATTACTTTTAAGAAGTCGGATCATCATGCTCTCCTTGTTGATTCCTGTTTTTCTTAAATCTCAAGTCATTTCAAATAATGAAACATTTGTTCCTGATAAAAGTATTGAAAAACTTGCCCAAAATGCTGACAAACAGTTTTTCCCACTGTTTTTGAAATCTTTTGAATGGATCCGCAATAATGACACTGCCAGGATATCTGAATATTTCAACCATGATGTTTTCGGGAAGCAAGGCAAAAAATCAGGATTCCAGGTTGACCCGGGAAAACTAAAAATAACCCCGGTATACAGACCTGGAAATTATTCCGGGTTTGATTATCCGGTAAAATTTCCCATTGCCTGGTCAGATACTATCCAACCAGATCCTTCATGGCGGTTATGGTTTCATTCCTTGACCTGGCTTGACCCCTATCTGAAAAGTTCCAATGACGATTCAGTAGCTGTAGCATTTTGTGTTATTAACGACTGGATATCGGCACATTTAGAGTATCCGGTTCCAAATGAGATATTTGCCTTCGATGATCATGCTGTTGCTGCAAGGTTAGTGGTTTTCACCGATGCCAGTGCCAAACTACAGGAACTTGGGAGTGTCGATGAACATTTTCAATCCAAACTTCTACTATCCATCCTGAATCATATTTTCTTTGTATGCTCACTTGAAAAATATACCTGCTGGCATAATCATGCTATCATTTTTGATGAAAGACTGATCAGTGCCCTCAAAAAATTGAAAGATTTTAAGCTCCGGGATGAACTGTTAAAACTGGCCTTCGCCCGGGTCTTCGAACAATACCGGTATGCCTTTACCAGTGAAGGGGTTCATAAAGAGCATTCTCCATGTTATCACATGGGAATAAGTTCTTCACTGAATTCATTGGTTGCGGTGGCTGTCGAATTAAACATACCGGTGCCGGCTTCCCTGATCCAAATTCAGAAAAAGGCCAAGGAGTATACCCGGTACATTGCCTTAAATGGAACCAATCTTCCTATTGGTGATTGTTCCCGTTATATATCGACAATAAAAACGAAAAAGGCGGACATTTCTTTGGCAGGAAAAGATGGTCCTACGGTTTCACCAAAACGGACAGGAACAAACCAACATGCTGGATTATTTTCATTCAAATGTAAACTATTCCCGCAGAGTGGCTGGATGTATGTTTACGATACTGTTCGTAAAATTAATATTGTCGCTCAATCCGATTTTTTCAGTTGGTCTCATTACCAGCAGGATGAAACATCCTTTATCATCACGGCCGCCGGAAATGAAATGATTATTGATCCCGGCCTTTACTCATATATACAATCGCCGGTTTATGACTATTACCATTCTTCCCTTGCCCACAACATGCTTATTGCCGACAGTTTACCTGGTTCCGCTGATATAAAAAATACGGGATTGTCAGGAATTACAAGATATTATCAGGAATTTGACAAGTATGGAAGTTATTCAGGCGCCATTGAAATGACCCATTCGCTTTACAAGCAGGATGGAATTGAGGTTTACCGGCAGTTTTTCTTCCCGGGCGGGCATGAAATGGTAATCAGGGATGTTGCCTGTTCAAAGGATGATCATACCTATAGACAGCTTTTTCACCTGGCACCGGAAGCCATAATTACAAAGACGAAAGATGGGTTTTTTATCAGATGGGAGGAACACTCCAATTATTTGGTTATCAGAAGTAAAATTGATAATTTTAGTATCATTAAAGGTCAAAAACACCCCTTACAGGGTTGGTATTTCCCGTCGTTTAACCAGATTGAAGAGGCTCCGGTATTGATTTTGGAGAAATTGGGGAAAAGTTGCGAATTCACGACCCGGATTTCAATCGGTATTTCTGATAGTCCTGAAAAAACGATAAAGGGAATTAATCGAAAATATAAATCATTGCGATCGAAACTTGAAAAAATAAACCGGAGAGAGATGATCCATCTTCCATATCCGGAAAGATGGAGACCCGTAAGGAACTGATCTCTATATATATCATTAGCCGGTTTACTTTTGCTGAACATTTGGACTGGCTTTACCCTATGATTTTTACGAAAAATGCAGATTCAATGAATATTATAATTTTTGGCAGTTGTGTCTCACGGGATGCATTTGATATCGGAAGCTACAAGAATGAAAACCTGGCTCATATCCAATATTTTGCCAGATGTTCTCTCATCACGCTAAACAGTCCTCCATTTAACATCGATGTGGCGGAAATTGAAAATATTAATCCATTTCAGCAACGCCTCGTTGCAAACGACCTGAATAGGGCTTTTTACAGTCATATTGCCGGCAGAGACTTAGACAATACATACCTGATTATTGATTTCATTGATGAACGACTTGATCTGTTATTCTGGGAAGGGAAATATATTACATTTTCTGAGGAATTTGAAAATTCAAATCTTTCAAAAAAGATGACTGGAAACAAGATTCAACGGTCGGAATCATTGACGGAAAAGGTCTGGAAACATAATTGTCTTTTGTTTATTGAGAAAATCAGTACTGCTTTTCCCCCGGAAAAAGTAATTTTACACAAGGCTTTCTGGAAAGACATTTTCATCGATAACAAGGAGTATCATCGTTTTTCTAATATAAAACAGATTCAAGAGAATAACAGGCAATTGTTGATCTATTACAATTTTTTTCAATCCAATTTTCCTGGAATACAAGTTATCGATTTAAACAATGAAGGATACCAGGCAGACAAGTTACACAAATGGGGGCTTGGTCCGGTTCACTATACAAATGAATATTATTTTCGCTTTGTAGAAGAATTTGGTCACATCGTACAAAATAGAAATAGCAAGCAGGTTAAGTAAGTTCATTTTTTTATAAAAATTCCCAATATTAATACAATTCAGCAAAGATTCATTGTAAAAGATCTGAGCATAGGTGTTTACAAATACTAATTTATCCGTTAATGTTAAATAATAAAACGATTGCGGTTGTTGTGCCGGCCTATAACGAAGAAAAACAAATCGGTAATGTCATTGAAACTATGCCCGGTTTTGTTGACCGGATTATCATTGTTAATGATTGTTCGACAGATAAAACGGCAGAGGTGGTAAAAAAATTCATGGAGAATGATAATCAGAAAAGTCTTGTAATCAACAATATCCTGAATGATATTGAACTGAATAGATATAACCGTGCCAATTTTGTTTTATTGGAGCAGTTAAAAATTGAGGCTGGTTTATTTATTCCTTCCGAGGTTGTAAATAATACTCCGGAAAATGAAAGGATCGTACTTATTAATAATGCACAAAATGGAGGAGTGGGGGCTGCAATTGCAAGAGGATATAAATGGTGCAAAGACTATGGAATCCATTGCACAGCAGTTATGGCTGGAGATGGACAAATGGATCCGGATGAATTAGAGTCAATCTGTAAACCGGTAATTGAAGAAAAGATTGACTATGTTAAGGGAAACAGATTGATTCACCAAAGTGCCTGGTTGATAATACCTAAAACCAGATTTTTTGGTAACTCTATCCTCTCAATTCTTACTAAAATTGCATCCGGCTATTGGCATGTTTCCGATACCCAGGCCGGATATACTGCCATTTCCAATAAAGCCCTAAACTCTATTAAACTCCATAAAATTTATAAAAATTATGGAATGCCCAACGATATGCTGGTAAAGCTGAACATTGCTTTTTGTACCATCAGGGAGGTGGAAATAAAACCCATATATGATATAGGGGAAAAATCAAAGATGAATATTCTACAAGTAATACCACGGGTTTCATGGCTCCTTTTCAAATCCTTTTTTAGGCGATTGTGGATAAAATATCTGTTTCGTGATTTCCATCCATTGTTTTTACTCTATCATGTTTCGTTTATCCTGGGTTTGCTGTCATTTCCCTATTTTATAAGAATTATAAACAGCTTTATATATGGCTATGAAATGAACTTTGAACCACTTCTGGCTTTCATTTTTTTAGCTGTTTCGTCATTTCAGGCTCTATTATTTGCCATGTGGATGGATATCATGGATAACGAACGTCTGTATAAATAATATGTGCGGAATATTTGGAATATCGGTTAATAAAGCGTCCGACATTGCCGTAAAGGATTTTAAAAGAATCTTTTCAGAATTGTTTATCTTATCTGAATCCCGGGGAAAAGAAGCCTCGGGCTTTGCCATAAATAACGGGTCGACTATTCAAGTTTATAAAGCACCCTTTGCTGCCAGTGACACCATCAAGACCTCAAAATATAATTCAACAATATCCCATTTTTTTGAAAATAACAATTCTTTTAGATGTGCCATCGGACATTCCCGGCTGGTCACCAATGGTTATGAACAATTTAACCAGAACAACCAACCGGTCATTAAAAATAATTTGGCAGGTGTCCATAATGGCATTATTGTAAATGAATCTGAGATTTGGGAACAGTTTAATGATGAAAAACGATTAACGGATTTGGACAGTGAACTGATTCCTACACTAATCAGCCGCTTCTATCAATCTGGTGGAAATTTAAAGAAAGCCATTAAAATGATGTACCATCAAATTTATGGCATGACATCCATTGCCTTTCTTTTTGCTGATTTTCAAAATTTGTTGTTAGCCACTAACAATGGGTCACTCTACTATGCTTATAGCCGTGATGAAAATTCTTTGATTTTTGCCTCTGAAAGTCTTATTTTACAAACCCTGTTGAACAATCCCCGGTTTCATCGGTACTTTAATTTGGACAATATCACTCAATTAAAACCTATGGAAATGGCATTAATTGATATTGTCACAACTAAAATTGAATTAGAATCAATTAATTCTGATCACAATTCGAAGGAATTCTCTGTTATTTCACCTTGTAACAACACATGCGAAATTGTTGAAATCTCCAATGATAAACCATTAAATGAGATCTATATCAATAAAAGCCTGCGTCATGAAACTGTTAAAGTCAGTGCGGTGGTCGCAGAGCATATTAATAATTGCGTTTCACGAATAAATGTTTTAAAACGATGCAACAGATGCCTGTTGCCTGAAACTTTTCCTTTTATTGAATACAATAACGAAGGGACATGTAACTATTGCAGGAACCATAAAAAGAATGTGTTTGAGGGTATCGACAAATTAAAGAAAATACTGGATGCCCAACGCTCAGAAGGGCGCAGGCCAGATTGTTTAGTCCCCTTTAGTGGGGGCCGGGATAGCAGCTTTGCCCTTCATGTTCTAAAAAAAGAATTAGGAATGACTCCAATTGCATTTTCGTACGATTGGGGCATGCTTACTGACCTTGGAAGACGTAATCAGGCTCGTATGTGCGGAAAATTAGGAGTTGAACATATTCTGATTTCAGCAGATATCCGAAAAAAAAGAAACAATATCCGGAAGAATGTATTGGCCTGGTCGAAACACCCAAACTTAGGGTCAATCCCTCTTTTTATGGCTGGAGACAAAAAATATTTTTATTATTCCAATTTGCTAATGCACCAAAACAGGATTAAAATATCCATTCTTGGTGAGAATATGTTGGAAACAACCAACTTTAAGTCAGGATTTTGTGGAATAAAACCCAGGTTTGGCAAAGAGCATACTTACTCTCTTTCGATGGCTGATAAAATACGAATGATGGCTTTCTATGGAAAGGAGTATCTGTTGAACACAGCCTATCTTAATACATCGATATTCGACACACTGGATGCTTTTAATTCATATTATCTGATCAAGCACAAAAACATCAATTTGTTTAATTATATCCCATGGGACGAGCAGAAAATACGTGATACGCTGCACGACGAATATGACTGGGAAACAGATCCCGGTACAACTTCTACCTGGCGGATAGGAGACGGTACCTCAGCTTTTTATAACTATATCTATTATATCGTTGCCGGGTTTACCGAAAATGATACTTTCCGCAGCAATCAGATTCGCGAAGGTTTGTTGACAAGGGATGAAGCCTTAAAACTGGTAAATGAAGAAAACAAACCCCGGTTTGATTCTATTAAGTGGTACTGTGATACTATTCAGGTTGATTTTCAAGACATTATAACAATAATAAATAAGGTAAAGAAGCTGTTTTGATAAAGCAAAAACCCGAACTCCTTGTTTTAACTACTTCATATCCTTTTGATAACGGAATAATTGAAGGTTCTTTTGTTGCAGAACAATGTGAATTTTTGATTCATAAAGGATTTAATGTGACTGTTATTTGTCCACATCATTATCAACAAAAAACCAAAAACATTCTAAATGGTATCCCGGTATTCCGATTCATCTATTTTTTTCCCACTAAATATGAAAAAGTAGCTTATGGTGCCGGTATTCCAACAAATTTAAAAAGGAGTGTTTTTGCAATTCTACAGTTGCCTTTTTTTATTATTTCTTTTTTTATCAGGTCATTAATATTATCAAAAAGTCATTTAACGATATACGCTCATTGGACTATTCCAACACTTGTAGCAATTCTCGTAAAAAAATTCAAAAAAGATATAAAAGTAATATTCATGAATCATGGAGCAGAGATTTTTGTTCTTGGTCAGAGAAAAACAGGTAAAAGATTTTTAAAATTTGTTATTAAAAACAGTGACATAGTAATTTCAAATAGTAGTTATACCTTTGATAAAACCCAGCAGATAACACCGCACAGTAAGCATTATATAATATCACCAGGGATTGATATTGATAAATTCAGGCCAATTAATGGTAATATTAAATCAAAATATAATATTGAAGAAGATAAATTTATTTTGTTCAGTATGGGCTACTTTATCGAAAGAAAAGGGTTTGAATATCTTATAAAGGCAATGCATATTATCGTTAATCAATATAAAATTAATTCTGCAATTTTGATTTTGGGAGGACGAGGACCACTGAGAAGTAATTATGAACATTTGATTAGTGAAAACAACTTAAATAAAAACATTATATTGTCAGGTTATATACCTCAGGAAGAACTCCTTTTGTACTATAA
>SESF01020111.1_pt1 | contig 23234 bp, 21 predicted proteins | sample 3171521 | NCBI WGS metagenome assembly SESF01 (sample SAMN10866945, study PRJNA518727) | freshwater metagenome | biome: subpolar coniferous forest; feature: holomictic lake; material: water; isolation source: holomictic Lake 227, 6 m and 8 m depth | place: Canada: near Kenora, Ontario | collected...
GGAGCAGAATCTCCGCAAACTATGGATCGACACGGAGAAGAAGTTCTCCGCGGATTTCCTGGAATATCAACTAAGCCATGCCCTCGAAGCACTCTGGGTCTTCATTAGTGCGATGAACGCCTACATTGAGGCACGTGCCCCTTGGAAGCTGGCGAAGTCCGCCGAACCCGCGGATCGTGCCCGTCTCGATTCCTGTTTGGCGCATGTCGCCGAAGGGCTCCGTCTCGTCGCCACGGTGTTGACCCCGGTGATGCCAGCCACCTGCGATAAACTTTTGATCAATATTGGACGGCCCGTGGCCACCTATTTTGACGGCCAGCTCGCCTGGTCGAATGTATGCACTGGCTCCAAAGTGGCTGAAAAGTGCATTCTTTTCCCCCCGGTCGAGCCACCTTCCGTAATCGCGCAGGCGTGATTGCACATTCCGCCCGCCCGCGATAACTTTATTCACCGTGGCTGAGGCAGATGTCATTGATGAGTCGGCTTTACTGGCCGAGGCCGAAGCTTCGGCCGGTGGCGTAGGCTTTGTCGCCTTCACGTTTGGCGTGCCGGAACTCGATCCCCTGGCGGTCCTGGAGACGCTTGATGAGCCTGCCCCCCGCGGCTATTTTGAAAACCCCTCACGTCAGCGTGCTCATGCCGCCGGCGCACCCGTCGCGCAGTGGGCTGGGCGCGGAGAGCTGCGCTTTCAGAAGGCTGACAAATGGCTGCGAGCGCTCGATGCAAGTCTCACTTGCGTGGGTCCCCGTCCGCGGATCATCGCCACGTTTCCCTTTTATCCTGGGGATGATCAGCAAGGGGCGGATGCCCGCCTGTTCCTTCCCGGCTGGCAGGTAGTCACGGAGGGCTCTGTCACTAAAGTCACCTTAGTTGAAGTTGCCTCCCTTGGTTGCGCCGCCCGGCTCGCCATCCGTGCGGAGAGTTTCCGGAAGTTTGCTTATCGCCCCACCCCGCCTTCCCCGCGGGCCCCGGTCCCCACGGTGCTTAGTGAAGTCGGTGGCGCCTGGTTCCCCTCCGCCGTGAATCGTGCTACGGAATTGATCAAAGAGGGTTCCTTTGAGAAAATCGTGCTGACGCGTGCCTTTGATTGGCGTCGCAGTGAGCCCTTTAGTCTTTACGCAACCTTGCACCGTCTTCGCCGCGGCAATCCACCCTGCCATACCTTCCTGGTCGATGAGCCCGACGGTGCTTTGGTCGGAGCCACCCCGGAGACACTGCTATCGCTTTTTGATGGTTCTGTGCGTTCGGAATCAGTCGCCGGCACCACTCGTCGAGGCGAATCCGCTTCGGAGGATGCCAGCTTGGCAGAAGCCTTGCTCTCGAGTGAGAAAGACTTGCGCGAGCACAGCGCGGTGACTGCCTCTATTTTGCGCCGCCTGCACATGGTCGGCGTACTCGCCGCCACCTCGCGTAATGCTGAGTTGCTCAGGTTGGGTAACGTGATGCACCTGCGCACGCCCATCGAAGGCACGATGCCTGCCGATCGACGATTCTTGGAGGTCGCCGGCGAATTACACCCGACGCCGGCCGTCGGCGGAAAGCCCCGCGCCTTGGCTTTGCCTTTCATTCCCGGGTTCGAACCACACAACCGCGGACTCTATACGGGGGCGGTGGGTTGGGTGGGGTCGGACGGACGAACCGGGAAACTGTTTGTCGCTCTCCGCTGCGCGCGCCTACGTGGTTCCGAGGCGCGAGTTTTCGCCGGTGCCGGCATTGTCGCGGGTTCTGATCCGCAGGCCGAATCGACCGAGACGGAGATGAAACTTCGAACCATTCTCGAGGCGCTCATTTGAAGGATGAAAATTGTCCTGCAGCGTGTCCTGTCTGCTTCGGTCAAGGTCGATGGTGTCGTCGTCGGAGCCATCGGTCGCGGATATCTACTCTTCGTCGGTATCGCCGCCGACGATGATGAGCAGACCGTCCGTCGTCTGGCATGCGATGTTTCGAAGGCTCGCTTGATGGAGGATGCGGCAGGCAAGATGGGGGTGGCGCTGGCCGAAGCCGGTGGCGAAGCCTTGGCGGTGAGCCAATTTACCCTCCTCGCCGATTTCTCCAAAGGGAATCGCCCTTCCTTTAATGGCGCCGCTAAGCCCGACATCGCGCGTCCGCTGTTTAATCTCTTTGTCAGCCAACTGATGGTTCATCTGGGACGTCCCGTCCCGACGGGTGTTTTCGGAGCCGACATGAAGGTCGAACTCCTCAACGACGGCCCGGTAACCGTCGTCCTGGAGTAGTTTAGGCTTAACCTTCCACAGCCACAGCCCTACGGCTTCAATCTTTCCATGCTTTCCGTCCGCATCATCCCTTGTCTCGATGTCCACGCAGGTCGCGTGGTTAAAGGTGTGAAGTTTGAGGAACTGCGTGATGCCGGCGACCCGGTAGCGGTGGCAGCTGCCTACGAAAAGCAAGGCGCCGATGAACTGGTCTTCCTAGATATTACCGCATCAAGTGATGAGCGCCGCACCATGGTGGATGTCGTGGAACGCACCGCGGACCAGGTCTTCATGCCTTTGACGGTCGGGGGCGGGCTCCGCTCGGTGGAGGATATCCGCACGATGCTGAATGCTGGTGCTGACAAAGTTTCCCTCAACACCTCGGCGATCAAGAATCCTGAACTCGTGCTCGAGGCCGCTCGCAAATTTGGCAGCCAGTGCATCGTTGTGGCGATCGATGCTAAGAACGTCGGACCCGGAAAATGGGAGGTATTCACCCATGGTGGCCGTAATGCGACGGGCCTCGACGCCGTGGAATGGGCGCGCAAGGCGCACTCTTTGGGGGCAGGCGAGATCCTGCTGACCAGTATGGACCGGGATGGCACGGCCGTCGGTTATGATGTGCCGCTCAATCTGGCCATCTCGTCTGCCGTCGAAGTGCCTGTCATCGCCTCTGGTGGTGCCGGGACCTTGGAGCACCTCGCTGAGGTCCTGAAGCAAGGAGGCGCCAGTGCGGTGCTCGCAGCCAGCATCTTTCACTTCGGGACCTATACTGTTCGTCAGGCCAAGGAATACCTTCAATCGGTTGGTTTGCCCGTGCGGCTTTAAGTCGCTTCTTTCGTCGGCGCCTTGGGCATGACGAGGATTTTGTCTAGTCGATGACCATCCATGTCAACGACTTCGAAAATATACCCCAGGGCCTCCACGCGATTACCTTCCTCGGGGATTCGGCCGAGCGTGCGCATGATGAAGCCAGAGAGCGCCGTGAACCGCCCCGAGCCTTCGCCGGGGAAGCGGCCGATGATGCCCGTGGCTTCACGAAAATCATCCAAGGAGACCACCGCATCCACGAGCCAGCTGCCATCTTCGCGCCTCCGCACGGGCTTGGGTTGCGCCACCGGCGACCCCTCGTTGGGTAATTCACCGACAACGGATTCCAAGACGTCGTTAAGGGAGACCACGCCGCGGGTGCGTCCGAACTCATCCGTGACCAGGGCGATATGAATCTTATCTTTACGGAAACGTTCGAGCAGTTGAGTGCCGGTCGTAGCGGGTATGACGGTCGGAGGTTCGGTCAGAAGGTCTTTGATGGAGGCGGAGCCAGCTAGCGAGAGGTTCGCCCAGAGGCGCTTAACGGAGACGACGCCGAGGGGTTTGTCAGGCGAGCCTCGGTAGACGGGGAACCAAGTATGCCCGGAGGCCACGACCTTGCGCCAGTTCACTTCGTCGGAGTCATCCAGGTTGAGCCAAACGACCCGGTTGCTCGGCGTCATCAGCTGTTCGGCCGTGACAAGATCGAGTGACAGGGCGCCGTGCACCATGCGATGCTCGGCGGCGTGCAGCACGCCGGAAGCCATGCCTTGATCGACCATCATGCGTAATTCGTCTTCCGACATCGTGTCTTCAGGGGCACGCCTGCGTCCGAACAGTAGCATCACGATGTCAGCGCACCAGCTCATCGAACCAACCAGAGGTGAGGCCATCGAGGCGACCACTGCCATAGGGCGTGCCAAGGTGGAGGCCATCGTCTCCGGTTTGATGAGCGCCAGTCGCTTCGGCACAATTTCAGCGAAGATCACCGTCAGTGCTCCAATCAGAAAAGATATCAATCCGTCGGTGACGACAGTGTAATGGCCGGAAATCCAGTCCCACGGAAGTTCCTTTATGACGGGGTAAAGCCGTTTGGCCAGAGGGGGTCCGCCGTAGATGGCGGCGATGATTCCGCCGAAAGTCATCCCCACCTGCACCGTTGAAAGGAATTTGGAAGGGTCAGCCAGCAGTGTCAGAGCCCGAGCAGCTCCTTTGTCGCCCCCTTCGGCCATCTTAGCCAGCCGACGGCGGTTGGAAGACACCAAGGCCATCTCAGCGAGCACGAATAAGGCCGTGACGAGCAGGCAGGCCGCTATGAGTAGAATTTCCACTTTGCAGGTGTTTTTAGTCGATAGGCGCCCGGTCGTCAAATCCGCTTGTTCACAACCCGTCCCGCCCTACCGTTTGGACTGAATGGCGACTCATTATGAGGCAATCATCGTCGGCAGCGGCATCGGTGGGCTGAGCTTTGCGCTCAATCTGGCCAAGCGCGGCCATGCCGTCGCTATCGTGACCAAGAAGACGAGTTCAGAATCCAACACGAATTGGGCGCAGGGCGGCATCGCTTGTGTCACGGACAAGACCGATGACTTCAAGAGTCACGTCCAGGATACCTTGGATGCCGGCGACGGCTTGTGCGATCTCGCCGCAGTCACCCACATCATTGAGTCTGGTCCGGAGCGCGTGGCGGAGTTGATCAGCTGGGGCGTGGAATTTGAGAATGGTGCCGATGGTCATCCGGACTTGGGGCGCGAAGGCGGCCATTCCCGTCGCCGTATTTTACATGCCCGTGATATGACCGGGCGGGCGATTGAATCAGCACTCCTCCGCGCGGTCGGCGCCCTGGCCAATGTCACGACTTTAGAGCATCACCTCGCCATCGATTTAATTACGCGAGCCAAGCTCGGACAATGTCAGGTGGGCGCACCGGAGGATCGCGTTCTTGGTTTGCATGTCTTGAACACCAAGGCCGGCCGGGTCGAGACCCTGTCCGCTTCTGTCGTGGTGCTCGCGACGGGCGGCATGGGGCAGGTTTATCAATTTACGACGAATCCGGATATCGCGACCGGCGACGGTATCGCCATGGCATACCGAGCAGGCGCCGAAGTCCGCGACATGGAGATGGTGCAGTTTCATCCGACCGCCTTGAAAGCTCCCGATGGCGGTCGCGCCCTGATTTCAGAGGCCGTGCGCGGCGAGGGCGCCATCCTGCGGGACCTTTCACTACGTCCCTTCATGAAGGATTTTCACCCGCTCGCTGATCTCGCCCCCCGCGATATCGTCGCCCGGGCGATTGATTCCGTCATGAAGCGCGACGGTGCTCCGCACGTTTTGCTCGACGCCACCCAAGTCGCCAAGGGTCACCTTTCGGAGCGATTTCCTCATATTTACGAAACCTGTCGCAAGGCCGGTTTCGATCTAGCAACAGAGCCTGTACCGGTCGTGCCGGCTGCTCACTATCTTTGCGGCGGCGTGGCCACGGACCTCCGCGGCCAGACCTCCCTGCCCGGTCTCTTCGCCGTTGGCGAGGTGGCTTGCACGGGTTTACATGGTGCCAATCGCCTGGCCTCTAACTCCCTGCTCGAGGCGGTGGTGCTGGCCCATGATGGCGCCTTGGCGGCTGATCTGGAAATCGGACGGACGCCCAAGCCGACGACCACCCTGCCCGCTTGGATTGACGGTTCCGCCGGCGACCCAGATGAGCGCGTAGTCCTTACGCATAATTGGGATGAGCTGCGCCGCACCATGTGGGATTACGTGGGCATCGTTCGTTCGACCAAGCGCCTGCAGCGGGCCCGGACACGCATCGGCATGCTCGCCGATGAGGTGCGCGAGTATTACTGGAATTTCCGGGTTGAGCCTCGCTTACTCGAACTTCGCAACCTCATCCAAGTGGCAGAACTCATCATCGATTGCGCCCTACAACGTCATGAAAGTCGCGGGCTACATTTCACGTTGGATTACCCGAAGAAACTATCGGTCGCTAGGCATACTTCCGTTCGCCGACCACAAAGTCGCCCATGAAAATTGCCGTCGTCGGTACAGGTGCGCTCGGGGGTTGGTATGCCGCCATGCTTGCGCAGGCTGGCAATGAGGTTCACTGCATCGCGCGCAGCGACCATGAGGTCATCACACGCCGTGGCTTGGTCATCAAACGCCAGGGGCAGGAGCGTATCGTCCAGGTGGCGTCGGCGCAGCCGGATGCTCGTGCGGTAGGGCCTTGTGAACTCGTGGTCGTGACCACGAAGTCGACATCTAACGCCATCCTGCCAGAATTGTTACGTCCCTTGGTGGGCCCGGCGACCCTCGTGCTGACCTTGCAGAATGGCATGGGCAACGTAGAGGTGATTTCCCAGGTGCTCTCCTTTGACCGGATCGTGGCCGGTCTTTGTTTCGTGTGCATCAATCGCACTGCCCCTGCCTATATTGACGTGACCCTGGCAGGCTATGTGCGCATGGCGGCCGCCCGCGGCGCTATTAACCCTGCGGTGGATACGTGTGTGCGTACTTTTGTTGCCGCGAGCATCGACGCGGCCGCCGAGGTATCGTTGGAAGCCGTGCTCTGGAAGAAGCTCTGCTGGAATATCCCTTTCAACGGTCTTTCGATCGCAGCCGGTGCGATTACCACGGATCTCATTCTGGCGGACCCGGCGCTCAAGGCCCGCGTTCGTTTGCTCATGGAAGAGGTCCGCGCGGCTTCAATTGCCCGGGGGTGCGGTTTTGATGAGGCCCATATTCAACGTCAGTTTGATGTGACGGTCGGAATGGGTCCTTACCGTCCGTCGAGCCTCATTGATTTTGTCGAAGGCAGGGACGTTGAAGTCGAGGGTATCTGGGGCGAGCCGCTTCGCAGGGGCTTGGCCGCCGGTGCGGAGATGCCAGCGATCAAGCAGCTGATCACGGATATCCGAACGAAACTCGCGCAGCGGGGACGGTGATTACTTCTGCTGGACCGAAGCCTTCGTCAGGCGACCCAGCATCACCGAAGCCTCTTGGGCGGCGCGCGATTCGTTCCAGAAGCTGGTCGGAACGGAAGAGCCGGAGTCGGCGTCAAAGAGGCGGTGGCCGGATTTGTCGAATAGGCTGACCGAGAGCGAGACGACAGGGATGTTCGAGTTGTTGGTCTCGCTCTGGCGGATGCGCCAGCTGCTCCGCAGGACGGCGTCGGCTTGGGCGGCGGCAGGAACCACGACATAGCCGCGGGCTCCCAGTTCGCGGACGGCTGCGTCGTGGACGGCGTTGGTGGCCCCCGTGGTCTCGGGGGTGGTCGCACCGATGGTCTCGGCTACGTAAACCCGCGAAACGCCCTTCAGGGAGCCTCCGGACTGGCTGGAAGTGGCACAACCAGCGAAAAGAGCGGCAAAGGCTGCCAGGGCAAAGGCAACAGGCTTACGGGGTAGGTGCATAAGTTGTTTATTACCGATTCTCGCAATTAGACAAGCCGGGACATGCTGGGGTCACGGGGATTGACCTTTAGGCCGCCCCCGCTCCCCTACGCTCCATGGCTAAAGTTCACGCCGTCACCTTCGATCTCGCCGGCACGTTGCTCTTTCCGCACCCCTCGGTGGGCGCGGTCTATGCGGCATGTGCACGGCGTCATGGGGTCGAAGTGGAGGCCGCTGTTCTTGAGGCCTCTTTTCCGCTGGCATTTAAGGGCGGCCCCAAGAATGCACAGCCGGAGGTTTTCTGGCGCGAGGTAGTGCAACGTTGTTTCGGTCCAGCCCTGCCCTCGGCGTTGCTGGAACCGGTTTTCAAAGAGTGCTGGGAAGAATTCGGTAAGCCAACGGCGTGGCGGCTGGCGCCGGGGGCGTTGAACGCGATTTCGGCCATCCGTTTCCTTGGCATCAAGGTGGGAGTCTTGTCGAATGCCGATGCACGCATGCGCACGGTGCTGGCCGGCAAGGGAATCCTGCGACAGTTGGACGGGGTGTTCCTTTCGTCGGAAACAGGTTTTACCAAGCCCGACCCTAGGGCCTTCGCCCACGCCGCACGTGAGCTCGGCGGAATTTGTGCGACTTTGGTTCATATTGGCGATAGTCCCGCTGAAGATGGTGCCGCTGCTCGTGATGCTGGGGCGACGGGTATCGTCGCAGGTGGGGCGCATGCTCCGGAGCGCTGCCTGCGGTTGGAGAAGATTTTGGAAGCGCCTTACGCGGTCCGCGCCTTGTTGACCGAAGGTCGTCAGAAGGGACGATTCTCGCGAACCGTGCTCAATCTTCTCGCGAATCTCAGGGGGCTTCCGGAAGACCGCGGTCGCTCGACGGATCGGCCTCTTAAAAGCATGGATGATGCCGTCCAGGATGCCTTCCGTAAGTTGCGCTTGGACAAGCCGGTGCCCGAGGACGCCATCGTCGCCCATTGGCTCGAGCTGCTCCCGTTGAAACTCGCCAAGCGTTGCGCTCCGCTTCGCGTCCTCGAGGGCGGCCGGCTGGTCGTGCAGTGCGAGAATTCCGTGGTGAAATCAGAAGTACGCTTTCACGAGCGCGCCCTGCTCGCCAAGATCCGGACCCTTCGCGGCTGCCTTGAGGTTAAGTCGATTAGCTTCGTCAACGCCTGATCAGTTCGCCCCCGGTTCAAAAGGTTTTTGGAAAACCTCCTTGAAGTCGTAGACGTTGCTGAAGTCATCGAGGTTATCCTCGGGCGATCTGCCGAATAATCCGGTATCGATAATATTAAAGACGATGTTGCCGACGTCGGCTGATTTGCGGAGGCCCCAGTTGTGCAAGAGCGGGTAAGACATGGGGCCGTAGGCATCGAGCACATGCTGGCGAAATCCTTCCAGCAACTGCGGACCAGTCACGTGCCGGTTGGTCGCACTCTTCCCTTTCTTCGGCTCCCCGTGGACGATTTTCTGGGCATGATCCAGGCCGAGCCGGACGACCTCGTAGGCCTGCGGGAGGTAGCGAGGGTCTTTCAGTCGGATGATCCTAACGGCTTCGTCGAAGTTCATGTTCAGAGTTTACCCAGTTCTTCCAGCAGACGACTATTCTGGGCGGCGGTGCCCACGGTAAGGCGCAGCCATCCGATCATGCCGTAGCCCCGGAGCGGGCGGACGATGACGCCTGCGCGTTGCAACAAGGTGAAAGCCTCTTCTGCCTTGGGAACTTGGACGGCAAGGAAGTTGGCCTTTCCGTCGATGTAGGCGTAGCCGAGCTTTTGGAGGCCGGCCGAGAGTTGGGCAATGCCGGCCGCGTTGACCTCACGGGTCTGGCGTACGAAAGCATCGTCATCGAGGGCGGCTTCGGCGGCGGCTAAGGCTGGTAAGTTGACGTTGAAGGGCTGGCGGACTCGATTCAACAGGCTGCACACCTCGGTGGAGCCCATCAGGTAACCGACGCGTAATCCGGCCAAGCCGTATGCTTTTGAAAATGTGCGTGAAAGCACCACCTTGCGTCCGGATTGCATCAGCGGACGAAGGTCAGCCGAGGCTTCGAGGTATTCGGTGTAAGCCTCATCGAGGCAGAAAATAACGTCTTCTGGCAGTGACGCCGCGAGAGCCAAGATGTCCGCAGGCGAATCCGTGCCGCCGGTCGGGTTGTTCGGGCTGGCGAGGAAGAGGATGCGGGTCTTCGGTGTGATTGCCGCACGCAAGGCCTTGAGGTCGTGGCGGTAGCCTGGCATTGGCACTTCCACGGGTGTGGCCCCGAAGAGCATGGTGGCAAGTTTGTAGACGATGAAGGCTTGGGCCCCGAAGACGACTTCATCGCCTGGTCGGAGGAAAGCCTGAGCGAGCAGGATCATCACTTCGTTGGAGCCATTGCCGATGACGAAATTGCCGGGCTCCATGGACCATTTACGTGCGAGTTTCTCGCGCAGGAAGGTGCAGCCCCCGTCGGGATAAAGGTGGCAATGGTCCAGTGCTTTGCGTGCCGCGGCCAGACCGAGCGGAGAAGGCCCCAGCGGGTTTTCGTTGGAAGCCAGTTTGATGACCGAGGCTGGGTCCAGGCCGAATTCACGCGCAACCACTTCGATGGGTCGGCCCGCTTCGTAGACGGGCTGGGTGAGCACGGGCCGGTTGGCTAGATCTGAATAAGAAGCCATGAATAGGGTAATCAATGCGACAGTTGTCGTGCTTGGCAAGCGTGAGCGACGGCCCTCCCCGCTTGCCTATGCCAGCGGTGCGGCTTATGCGTGCAGTATGAAACTCGTCGTGACTGGCGCCTCCGGATTCCTCGGCCGGGAAGTCTGCCTCGCAGCCATGCGGCGTGGGCATGAGGTGATTGCGATTGGTGGTACGAAATTACCCAGTGTCCCAGGAGTCGCCCGCGCCCTTTCTCTTGATTTAACGGCTGCCGGAACTTTGGAAGCCTTCCTGCTCGAGGAATTCCCCCTTGCGGTCATTAATTGCGCGGCACTTCCGACGATCGATGAATGTGAGCGCAATCCGGAGCTGGCGGCTAAGCTCAATGTGGATGTACCCCGTCGGCTGGCCCAACTGAGTTTTCACGTCGGCGCCAAGTTCGTCCACCTTTCAACGGACATGGTCTTCAATGGCGAAGCCGGTCGTTACCAGCATACCGATCAGCCGAGGCCATTGCATCAATATGGTCAGACCAAGGCGGCGGGCGAGGTAGAGGTCCTTAAGTTTGGGCGCGAGCATGCGGCCGTCATCCGGACGACCCTCCTGAACGGTAACTCGCCCAGCGGGAGGCGCGGGCTGCATGAGCGTCTATTCCTGGATTGGGCGGCGGGCAAAACGACGACACTTTTTACCGATGAGATTCGTCAGCCCGTGGGATTGACTAATCTGGCGGATGTCACGGTCGAACTTTGCGAACGCAGCAATCTTTCAGGTGTCTATCATTGGGCGGGCGCCGAGGCGCTGAGTCGGCATGAGCTCGGGGTTCGCCTCGCGGAGCATTTCGCACTGGATCCTTCGAAGCTCATCAAAGCGAGCGAACGCTCAGCCATGCCTAACCTAGGGGCTCGCCCGCGCGAATTAAGCATGCAGTTGCACCCTCTGGCCGGCAAACTGCGCACCCCAGCGCAGGCTTTTGCCGAACAGCTTAGTGAACTGCGCGTTCCCCGTGGATGCGAAGATTGGTACGAAAAGGAAACCGGCCGAAAGGTCGTGCGTCTTTTGGAAAAAGGGATAGACTTCTAAAGATGGACGTCCTTCCTCGTCAGACCGCCGATGCCGTCGTCAATATGTCGGCGGATCTGCTCTTGCTGGATCATTACCCCCAGCCTGACCACATTCGCTTTCGGCCCTTTGCCTGGTCTGATCCGGCCTATACTTTCGGCGTCTCGCAACCATGGGCCAAGTATCGTCCGCAGGTTCCTGCGCAGTATCCTTTGGTGCGGCGTTGCACCGGCGGCGGGCTGGTTTCGCACCTCGACGACTGGACTTTCGCCTTGGTTATTCCCTCGTCTCACCGGCTCTTTAAGGCGGATGCCATGGCGGCCTATGCGGCCGTGCATGAAGCCCTTGGCAAGGCTTTACAGGCTCAAGGTCAGCCCGTTAAGCTTGCGCCCGCACCGGCAGGCACGCGTGAGTTTCATGCTCCAGACAGTTGTGCTCTTCGAGCTGAGCCGAATGATTTAGTGCGCTCGGACGACGGCCGGAAAGTGGCGGGAGCGGCCCAGAAGCGCAACCGACACGGCCTACTCATCGAGGGCTACGTGTGGCGTCCGTTCCTAACGGGTTGCGACTGGCTCCGCTTTGAGAAAGATTTTGCCACTGCCCTCGGTCAGGTGCTGGACAGTTCGCCTGTGGCCGTCGCTGAGCCGGTCTACAATCAATTCGATCATGAAGGCACATGGGCGAAGTTCGCCTCGCCGGAGTGGAATCAGCGGATTTAACCGAAGAGATCCAGCTCGGGCCCTTTCGGTTGAACGGAAGGTTTAGGCGTCATTTTCCGAGGCACCTCGGGGCGGGCCACTGACAATTTCGCTGCTTTGTCAGGCAGGCCGGCCCCTGATTCGAGGCCGCTCAGGATTTCACGGGCGCGTTGCACCACGGCCGGAGGCATACCCGCCAGCCGAGCGACCTGAATGCCGTAAGAACGATCGGCAGCGCCGGGGACGACGCGGCGGACGAACACAATCTCGTCGTTCCATTCCTTCACCGCGACCGACCAGTTGCGCAGACGCCCCATCGATTCGGCGAGTCGGGTGAGTTCGTGGTAATGCGTGGCGAACAGCGTGCGCGGGCCGGCATCATTGCCGCCGTGAAGATGTTCGGCCACCGCCCAGGCGATGCTAATTCCGTCGTAGGTGCTCGTGCCACGGCCGATCTCATCGAGCACCACCAAGGAGCGCGTCGTGGAATTATTAAGAATATTAGCGGTCTCGTTCATTTCCACCATGAAGGTGGAGTTGCCGCGGGAGAGTTCATCCGAGGCGCCGACGCGGCAGAAGATGCGGTCAACGAGTCCGATGCGGGCTGTCTGGGCGGGCACCCAGCAGCCGAGGTGGGCCAGTAAGGCGATCAGTGCGACCTGTCGGATGTAAGTCGATTTGCCGGCCATGTTAGGGCCGGTCAGCAAGGCGATCTGCTCGCCGGAACTACTCAGGGTCGTGTCATTTGGCACGAAGGAACCTGCGCCAGGGCGGGCCTGGAGCATGCGTTCCACCACGGGGTGGCGACCTTGGATGATCTCCAGCACGTCAGAGTCGTCGACGGTCGGACGGGTCCAGTTGGCTTCGCGGGCCAGCTCCGCCCATCCGCGCAGAACATCGACTTCTGCGATGGCCAGCGCGGTCCCAAGCAGGGATTCCGTCCGCGCCACCACGTCGGCCAGCAGGATTTGAAAGAGTTCCGTTTCACGGGCGAGCGCCTGCTCGTCAGCGCGCAGGACTTCGCGTTCTTTCGTGCGGAGTTCTTCAGTCGTGAAGCGCTCGGCATTGACCATCGTTTGTTTGCGGATGTAATCCGGAGGTACGGCCGCGAGATTGGATTTCGTGATCTCGATGGCGTAACCAAAGGCGCCGTTATACCGCACCTTCAGGGACTTAATACCTGTGCGGGTCTGTTCCTTGCGTTCAAATTCAGCAATCCAGCTTTTGCTGTCGGAAGCCAGGCTGCGCAAGCGGTCAAGCTCGACGTCATAGCCCATCCGGAGCGCCCCACCCTCCGTCAGGTCGACGGGAAGTTCATCGGCCAAAGCTGACTGAAGTTGGGCGTGGAGAGCTGCTTCAATATGTATGCGGTCGGCGTGGACCGAAAGCGCCCCGCCGGGGAGTGCCAGCAGTTCCTCTTTGATCAGCGGGAGCGCGGACAGGGTGTCGCGGACGCCGCCGAGTTCACGTGGGTTGCGCAGTCGATTCTGCAATCGTGCGATGATACGTGCGATATCACGGACACCGCGCAGGGCCTCGCCGACGCGCGATGAGCTGCCGGGGTGTTTGTGGAACTCCGCGACGGCGGACTGGCGGTGTTGGATTACCGAAAGATCGGTCGACGGCTCCGCGAGCCATAGAGCGAGGAGTCGTGAGCCTGCCGGCGTCGAGGTGCGATCGATCGTCTCGAGCAGGGAGCCTTCGCGAGATCCGTTGGAGGCAGCGAACAATTCCAGGTTTCGGGATGAAGCTGCATCCAGCAGCACTGAGGAGCCGAGTTTCGTTTCAATCAGCCGAAAGAGATTCTTTGGTCGATCACAGAGGGAGTCTGTCACGTAGCCTAGGACGGCTCCGGCCGTTCCCAGCGCGGGATGTTCGTCTGTCAGGCCGAAGCCGGCCAGGCCATGCACTGAAAGCGTCTGAGCGACCAGACGGGCGCCTGCAGAGATCTCAAAGTTCCAACCTGGCAGGCGAGAGATCGCCCTGCCCTGCAGAAAGACTTCCAGTGCTTCACGGTGCTCGGGATAGGGTTCCAATCCTTCTGGCAGGATGATTTCCCGGGGGGAGACGGAATGGAGCAACGGCAGGAGCCGGGCTGGCGAGGTGTCGCTGGCGAGGCGAAAGTCGGCCGTCGAAACATCAAGCCACGAGGCGTGCCAGCCATGTTTATCCCAACTCAGGGCGGCGAGGTAGTTGCCGCGACGAGAATCGAGCTGGGAGTCTTCGAGGGCGGTGCCGGGGGTGAGAATGCGGGTAAGCCCCCGGCGCACGAGTTTACCTGCGATTGGGGCTTCGAGTTGATCACAGATGGCGACCTTCCACCCTGCGGCCAGGAGTCGGTTGACGTAAGCCGGGGCCGCATGGTGAGGTAGGCCGGCCATGGGCGTTTCATGGCGTTTTGTGAGGGTGAGTCCAAGTACCCGGGCGGCGACTTCCGCATCCTCGCCAAATACCTCGTAGAAATCACCTAGTCGGAAGAGCAGAATGGTCCCCGTCGCGAGTTTCTCTCGAAATTCGCGATACTGCTTTTGCATGGGGGTCTCCTTCTCCACTTCAACGGAGGGAAACTCTCCGCCGAGACCAGTGCAAGGAAGGATTGCCGCTGCCCGTCTGCTCCGGGCTAGAAGTTGCTCACATCAGCTGGGCGGCAAGTTCTGAGAGCGCGCTGCGGACACCGTGGAGTAGGCGCACGTTGGCGATCACGGAATGCCCCTTCATGCGTTCGTGGGTATGAATCAGGCCGTTGGATTTGCCGTCCAGGTAAGGGGTGTCGACCTGATCCAAGTCGCCGATGAGAACGACCTTGGAGCCTTCACCAATGCGGGTGATCACGGTCTTGGCCTCGTGCGGGGTCATGTTCTGGGCTTCGTCGACGATCATGAAGGCATGACCGATTGATCGGCCGCGGATAAAGGTCATCGCTTCGATTTCAATCAGGCCTGAATCAATCAGCCATTGGTAGGGTTTGCGGGGCTGGTTAATCGCCTGGAACTGTGAGCCGAAGATTGGCTGGGCCGCCTTCATGGCCTGGGCTTTCTTCTGACGGCGCTGGGAATCTGTCGCAACGGTCTCTTTGGCGGTCGGGGTCGGGCCTGCGTTGCCGTTCTTCGAGAAGAGCACCTCGAGATTGTCGAAGTAGGGTTGAATGTAGGGTGAAAGTTTCTCCTCCTTGGAGCCAGGCAGCGCACCGATGTCCTTGCCGATCTGAACGACGGGACGAGAGACGTAGAGTTTCTTGTAAGGGGAGAAGTCGCTTAAGACCTGAGAGAGCGCTGCGGCGATCGAGAGGAATGTCTTGCCAGTGCCGGCTCGGCCGAAGCAGGTGACGAGTTTGATGTCCGGATTGAGCAAGGCATCCAGGAAGATCCATTGTTCAAAATTCTTTGGAATGACCCGCATTCCACGGGGCATCTGCAGCCCCTTGCGCGCGCCGCTGTCCGCTGACATGAATTCTCGGTAGAGGCTGAGCGGGACGAAGATGCCGTCGCCGATGTGGCGGGCCGGCTCGCTCCAGGCGTCCGAAGTGAACATCACGTATTCGTTGATGATCAGAGGGGGCTCTTCTTTGATTTTCACCTGAACTTGCGCCAGTTCACGGAAGTCTCGCATGGCGGCGGCCGAGACACTGATGGTGCGATAGTCGCCGACGTCGCTGGTCTCAACGCGGTCGTTGCGGTAGTCCTGCACATCCATGCCAAGGGCCTGGGCCTTCATCGCCATGCAGGCGTCCTTGGTGACGAGCACGACCTGTCCTTTGGAAGTGTCGCGCAGATAAAGCGCCGAGGCGATGATCCGGTGGTCGGGTGCATCGACTTGCATGAAAACGGCGCGGAGGCGTTCGGATTTGGCGCCATTAAAGTGATCGCGGATGAGGGACTCGTTGATGACGATGCGGAGTTCGCCGCCATCGCGCAGCTTGGCGTGAAGGGCGCCCGGTTTACTGGGATCGCCCTCGGCAATTTCCTTCAACGGTCGATTCTCAAACAGACTCCGGATGGAGCGATTGACCCGTCGGGCGCTGGCGCCGAGCTGGCCTTGTTGAGTCTTGAGACGATCCAGTTCGGACAAGACTTCGACGGGCACTGCGACAATATGCTCGTCGAACTTGAACAAGGACTCTGGATCGTGAATCAGAACGTTGGTGTCCAGGACGTAAGTCTTTTTCACGTCCCTATTATGAACCTGTCGCCACCCCCGGGGCAACCTGTAAAATAATTATGAGCCGAGTGAACGCAGGTACTCCCAACTGTAGATGCCGGTCCGGTGTCCGTCGCTGAATTCAAATGTCACCGCATAGTTGCCAACGCGGCTCATGCCCGTGACCGTGACCCCCGGGAAGCGGCGGGGGCCGTCGCCGCCCCAGCGTTGGCCGAGGATGTCGACTTCGCCCATGTTCTCAGCACTCGGCGAGTGCTCCCGCAGGAGCTCGGAGCGGAGGCACTGCTCGGTTCCATCGTCCCAGGTGATGGCGACGAAATCCCCGATGATCTGCAGGTCGCGCGGTGGACGCATGAGAAGCAACTAGCCGTCCGGGGTCTGGGGGGCAAGCAAGGAGGGAGTCAGCGGTCACCCTTGACTCCCCTGCCCTGATGCCGACGCTGGTGCGACTATGGCAGGCGTCGGCAAACTCCTCAAACAAGCCCAGAAGATGCAACGTGGCATCACCGAAGCTCAGCAGAAACTCACGGACGAGCGGATTGAGATCTCGCACGGCGGGGGCGCTATTCGCGTGACCGTGAACGGGCACGGTTTCGTCCATGCACTGAGTATCGATCCGGAGTTCCTCAAGGAGGAAAAATCATTGGTCGAACAGGCTCTGGTGGCCGCGCTTCAGGAAGCTTCAATTAAGGCCCGCGAACTTCACGAGTCTACGATGTCCAAGGCTACGGCCGGGTTTTCCCTGCCGGGAATGTGATCTGACGTGACCCCTTCCTTCGACAAGGTCCGACAGTTGCTCAAGATGCTTCCCGGGATGGGCCATCGGTCCGCCGAGCGTATTGCCCTTCATCTCCTGGTCGAACGACCAGCTAAATTAGCACCTTTACTGGAATCATTGGAGGCTGCGGCCGCCGCGGTCCGCCGCTGCCAACGTTGTGGCAGTCTGGCGGAGTCGGAAGTCTGTGCTATTTGCGCCGACCCCAAACGCGATCCTGCGGTGATCTGTGTCGTCGAGCAGGTGCCTGACCTCATGGCCATCGAGCGTTCGTCGGCTTATCGCGGTACGTATCACGTTTTACATGGTCGGCTTTCACCCATCAACGGGGTCGGCCCCGATCAGCTTAATTTTGCCACGTTCGAACAGCGCCTTAAGGATGAGCCTGTCACCGAAATCGTCCTTGCGTTGGGTAATGACATCGAGGGTGAGGCGACCTGCCATTATATCTCTGAAACGATCCAGGGGGTTCGTCCTTCGATCAAAATCTCGCGCATCGGTTTCGGGCTACCTAGTGGAAGCGGTCTGACTTTTGCCGATCCGGCAACCCTCCGCAGCGCCTTGGAGGGTCGTCGCGATGTCGGGAACTGAAGGCTGGAGGCATTACCCTTTGGAGGCTGAGGCCTTCTGGGTGCGTGAAGCAGAGACCGCCATGGCGGCGATCGGTGAAGAGGCGCTGGAGCGTACGATGCTTGGGGTCGCAGAACTGTCAGACCTCTTTACGACCGAACGGCCGGAGAAACGGTTCCCCGATTATTTTGCGGACCCTAAACTGCTGGCCGCCTACGGTGTATTTTTTTTGCCGCAGAGTTTTATTCGCACCTCGTTGGCCTTAGATCAAGCCTGCCGTTTGCGGCAATGGCGACCTGCATCATCAACCCCCTCGATTCTTGATTTGGGTTCAGGGCCTGGTTCGTGTGGAGTCGCCGCCGCTTATCGCCTGAAGAGCCTCGGGTTCTCGGCCCTCGGTCTTACGGGGGTGGATAAATCTCCTTCAGCCTTGGTGGCCATGGAAGCTTTTGCCCATGAAGTGCTGGGCGACGGCGTCGGCGTGCGTTCGCGCGTAGGTGACATCGCTCGACCCGAGACTTGGCCGGAAGGTCAGTATGACCTGATTGTGGCGGGTTTCGTGCTCAACGAGATGCCATTATTGGACCAAGATGGCCTGCTCAAATGGGTGGAACTTGTCCGCCGCCGGCTGTGTCCGGGCGGAATGTTGCTCATCTTGGAGCCGGCCTTGAAAATTACTGCGGAAAAGCTGCAGAGATTGAGCGATGTTTGCGCTGGGACGGGTCTCATCAAGCGGATTGCGCCTGACTTGGATCAGTTGCCGGATCCTCAATTAAGTTCTGGTGAGCACTGGAGTCATGAGGCCAGGCCTTGGCAGGCCCCTGCGTCTACAGAGTTCGTGAACCGCCGGCTGCACCGAGATCTCCGAGAGGTACGTTTTTCCTTCGCCGCTTTTTCGGATGCGGCACTGCCAGCTCTGCCGACGGGACTTTCTCGTCTGGTTTCGGATGTCCAAATCATCAAGGGCTTGTTGCGGTTCATCACGATTCGCACCGGCTGTCTGGAAGCGGTGGAAATCCCGACCCGCGGACTTTCTAAGCATGAAGTCAAAAAGCTGGCGGCCTCTTTCGGGCGCGGGGATGTCATTCGGCACGAGCACCCTCCTTCGCCGCGGTTAAGGCTCATCGACTATCGGGATTTCAAGGTTTTCTGGACGGCCGACAAAGGTTTGCCGGAAAGTAACCTCAACGAAACCGCGATTTAACCTGTGTTTGTTTGCGGGTTATGGCCTTTTAGCGGTCAATGAGAGGTCGTTGCTGACAAGCCCTCACCCTGCTCCCATGATTGATTCGATGCCTATGTTTAATCGCGAGTTGAGCTGGTTGAGCTTCGACCGAAGGGTTCTGGAGCTCGCCGAGGATGCGAGCGTCCCTTTGCTCGAGCGGGTCCGGTTTCTCTCCATCGCAAGTTCCAATCTGGACGAGTTTTTTGAAATCCGCGTCGCGGGCATCATGCAGCAGGAAGAGTCGGCCAGCCATTCTGCGACTCGGGAGTTCCTCGTCGAAGTCCTCGGGCGTGCCCGTCAATTGGTCGAGGCAGAGCAACGATGCTGGAAGGAACAGCTTGTTCCGGCTCTGGCTGCCCAGGGGATTGTTTTCAAATCCCGCGAACAGCTCGACGAAAGCCAGCGCGCTGAGCTGTCTCCGCGTTTCGATGCCGACATCTTCCCGGCGCTGACGCCTCTGGCAATCGACCCTTCACACCCTTTCCCTGTCCTGACGAACAAGGGTCTCTATCTGCTGGTGCTTTTGCACGACCCTACTGACGGCGAGATTCGCCGAGCCGTCGTGCCCATTCCTCGCGTTTTACCGCGCGTGCTGGCTGTCGGCCAGGCCGGACAGGCTTGTTTTACGCTGCTTAGCCACGTCGTGCAGCTGTTCATTCACCGCTTATTCCCTGGGCTGGAGTTACAGGGGTCTTGGGCTTTCCGGATCACGCGCAACAGCGATTTGTATGTCGACGAAGAAGAGGCTGGGAATCTCCTGGAGGCTATCGAGGACGAGATCCGCAATTTGCGTAAAGGTGCCCCGGTCCGTCTAGAAATCGAGGCCGACGTGCCTGAAGGCGAGATGACCTGGCTGCTTAAATCCATTGGCTTGAAACTCGAGAACGCCTTTCGCGTCGGCGGACCAGTCAATCTGTTGAGGCTTGCCAGCTTGATCGATTTGGTCCCTCGGCCTGATCTGCTTTACCCGACTTTTATTCCCGCATTGCCCGCGGAATTCAACGACCCTGCGAAATTGTATGGTCGAATCGCCCAGCATGATCTTTTGCTGCATCATCCCTATGAGTCGTTCACCCCCGTCGTGGATTTTATCCGTCAGGCGGCTCGTGACGAATCAGTCGTCGCCATTAAGTTGACCCTTTATCGCACCAGCGGGGATTCTCCGGTCGTTGAAGCGTTGAAGGAGGCTGCTCGCAGTGGCAAGCAGGTTACCGCCTTGGTGGAACTCCGCGCCCGCTTCGACGAGTTGAATAATATCGAGTGGGCGCGACAGTTGGAGGAAGCGGGTGCTCACGTCGTCTACGGCCTTTCGGGACTAAAGACGCATTGCAAGGCTTGCCTGGTGATCCGTCAGGAGAAAGGTGGTCTCCGGCGGTATGCGCATCTCGGCACGGGGAACTATAATCCTAAGACCGCCCGCATTTACACCGACTTCTCGCTCTTCACCGCCGACTCCGAAGTGACCGAAGATGTCGGTCTTTTGTTCAACGTTCTGACGGGCAATCTGGGCCGTCCTAAATTCAAGCACCTGTTGGTCGCTCCTTTTGATCTATCTCGTCGTATCGTCGAGATGATCGATGCCGAAGCTGCTGCCGCGACGGCTGGTCGAAAGGCCAATATTTTCGCCAAAGTAAATAGCCTAGTGGACTCGGATGTCATCAATGCCCTTTACCGTGCCTCGGCGGCCGGGGTGAAAGTCGAGCTCGTCGTTCGAGGTATCTGTTGCCTCAAGCCGGGAGTGCCTGGTCGTAGTGAGAACATCCGCGTCCGGAGTTTCTTGGGTCGCTTCCTCGAGCATAGCCGTCTCTTCCGATTCGAGAATTCTGGCGGCGACGCCGTGATTCTCATGGGCAGCGCCGATTGGATGCCTCGTAATTTCTTGCGCCGAGTGGAATGCGTTTTCCCAGTTCGTAACAAAGCTCTACGTCGTCGCATTGAATCTGAAATCATCGCGACTTACCAGGACCGCTCGGGCGACGCCAAGGAACTTCAGTCGGACGGCAGCTATGTCTCCTGTCAGCCCACCGGACGCCTGCCCGCTTGTGCGCAGGATGCGTTCCTGGGGTTGGCTCGACGACTTGCCCCCGAACCGGTCAGCGGCTCGAAGAAGAAGGCCCGAGGCAGATCCGTTCGACGGCCGCGTTGAAGCCTTCGCTGTCCCCGAGGATTTCGACTTCCAGGCGGACATACGTCAGCGAGATGGGCGGACGGAATCGAGACTGCAGTCGGACCGCGTCTTTTTCCGTCGTGACGATCATCTCGGCTTTGGCCCGCATGGCCTGGTCTAGGACCTCATCCAAATCTTCATCATTAAAGGCGTGGTGATCGAGGAAGCGCCGATTGGCCACGATGACTGCACCGTGGGCGCGCAGGGTTTCTTCGAAACGCTCGGGCGTGGCGATGCCTGAGAAGGCTGCGATGCGCTTGCCGGCCAGTGCCGACATCGGGTGTCGTCCCGGGCCGTCGACTTCGACGAGTTCGGTCGCACTATGCGCGCAGGCGATGATCTCGGCCTTGGCGTTATGCCGGCGGATGAGCTGCACGAGTTCAGCCGACGGGGGCCCGACTGATTTCGTGACGAATACGTAGGAAGCCCGGCTGAGATTGGCCACAGGTTCGCGCAATATCCCGCGGGGTAGCAGAGATCCGTTGCCAAAAGGATCGCGGCTATCGACCAGCAGAAGATTAATCTGACCACGCAGAGGCAGGTACTGCAGGCCGTCATCAAGTAAGATCGTGTCGACGCCGAAGCGGCGCAGCGCGAAGCGTCCGCCCTCCACGCGGTCGCGGTCGACGATGACCACGACCCCTTCCCCGGTCAGATTCTGGGCAAGCATGAACGGTTCATCGCCGGCTTCATCCGGCCCGACTAGTACGCTCTTTCCGTCAGAAACCACCAGTGGGTCCGGTCGACTCCCCTGGGTCATCCAGCGCCAGAAGCGCTTCACCATCGAATCGGAAGCCCCTTTATATCCTCGCGAAAGAATGGCTACTTTCCGGCCTCGTTGGGCGAGGACCCTGGCCATTTTGAGCACGATCGGGGTCTTGCCCGTGCCGCCCACGGTCAGATTTCCGACGACCACGACCTTGCAACCCAGCGGAGTGTCACGAAAAAGACGGTTGCGATAGAGCCAGAGACGAGCCCGGACGATTAGCTCAAAAACCCACGAAAGCACCCGAAGGAAGGCCCCTAGGAGGAGGGCGCCGACCCCTTTCTTGCGCTCATAGACTACGTCTACGGCGAAGCTCGCAATGGACTCCCCGAGCGAGGAAAAGAACCCTCTGTGCTTCGCTGACATAGACGAATTGATGCAAAGTTGTTTGACGAAGGCAACCATCCCGATTGAGAAGGACGACCCAGCGCCATGCTTGTCCACCTGTTGCGCACCAAACTTCTCCGAGCCGAGGTTACGGCTGCCCGGCTCGATTACGAGGGTTCCCTCGCCCTCGATCGCGAGCTTATGGCCCTGGTCGGCATGCTTCCCTATGAGAAGATCCTCGTGGGTAATCTCGCCAATGGGGAGCGATTCGAGACTTACGCCATCCCTGCTCCGGCCGGGACTCGCGAGATCTGCCTAAACGGTGCCACCGCTCATCTGGGCAAGCCTGGTGACCTGCTGGTGATCATGACCTTCGCCGAGGTTGAACTGGCCCAGGCGTCTACCTGGAAGCCCCGCACGGCCACCCTGGCCGAGGGTAACCGCCGGATTGTCCGCCTCGAGAACCCCGAAGTCCCTGTCGACCTACTTACCACCTTCCAACGATGAGCTATCGTCTATATATACCCGGCCCTCTCACCGTCTCCGATTCCATCGTCCAGGCCATGGGTAAACCCATGGTCGGACATCGTTCCGGCGACTTCGTCAAACTCTACAACGACATGCAGCCTCGCCTGCAGTCGATGTTCTACACCCAGGACCCCGTCTACCTGAGCACCAGCTCAGCCTGGGGCGTCATGGAGGGCGCATTGCGCAACGTCTGCCGCAAAGGTGTTCTGAATTGCATGAACGGCGCATTCTCCGACAAGTGGAATGACGTCGCCAAGCGTTGCGGCAAATACGGCGAAGCTTTGCAGTTTGACTGGGGTAAGCCTGTGGATCCTGCAGCGGTGCGTAAGGCGCTCGCCACCGGAAAGTTCGATTGCATCACCTTTATTCACTCTGAAACATCGACCGGCACCCTGTCGCCTATCGCCGACATCATGGCCGTAGTCCGTGAGTTCCCGGACGTGATCTCCATCGCTGATACGGTCAGCTCGTTCTCGACGATTCCCATCAAGAAGGACGAACTCGGCGTGGATATCTTCCTGACCGGTTCCCAGAAAGCCTTGGCCCTGCCCCCAGGTCTGGCGATCTTCGCCGTCAGCGATCGCGCCCGTGAGCGTGCCAAGCTGTCGCCTGATCGCGGCTACTACTTCGACCTGATCGAGTTTCATGATAATCACCTGAAGGGCATGACGCCTTCCACGCCGTGCATCTCTCTTTTCTACGGCCTCCAGCAGCGCCTGATTGAAGTGGAGGCCGAGGGCCTTGACAATCGCTACGCCCGCCACATCCGCCTCAACGAACGCATGCGTGCCTGGGGTCTGGCCAAGGGTTTTTCGCTCTTGCCCGAAGTCCAGTTCGGTACACGTGGCCTGAATTGTTTCAAGAACGACCGGAACGCCGACCTGGAGCGTCTGAACAAGACCTTGAAGTCCCGC
>SESF01013146.1_pt1 | contig 23226 bp, 26 predicted proteins | sample 3171521 | NCBI WGS metagenome assembly SESF01 (sample SAMN10866945, study PRJNA518727) | freshwater metagenome | biome: subpolar coniferous forest; feature: holomictic lake; material: water; isolation source: holomictic Lake 227, 6 m and 8 m depth | place: Canada: near Kenora, Ontario | collected...
TTTTTCGATAATCCGGCGCACGACCAACGACATCGTGGTAGCCAACCCGAGTTTTGAAGCTTCCGGCATGGGCCAGACTCCCCCAGGCTATATGCCGGTGGTAGCTGGCTGGACGAAGGCGGGCGGGGGCAATCTGGCCATAAGCCAGCAGGGTGGGGCGTTTGCAGACAACGGAGCGGTCCCTGACGGCGGCAATGTACTTGCGTTGCAATGCTCGCTGACGGACCCGGTGGGCGTCAGCCAGGCTCTTCATGGGCTGATTCCCGGAGCAACCTACTGGTTGACGCTGTATCTTAACGGCCGGGCTGTTGATCCAGCCGGTGGATATACCAACCTTGCCTCGGTCACGATTGACGGGCAAACGGCTTACCGCGGCCCGGTAGCTCCGTCCGGTCCGGCTAACTCTCTTGATCCGTTTCTGTTTGTGAGTTTCAGCTTCGTGGCCTCGGCAGCCGATGTGACAGTATCAATTGAGAATCAAGCTCAAGATAGCAGCACCCTGCTGGTGGACAATCTGCGCGTGTTCACTCCATTCAGCGTGAGCATCAGCCCTCATGGGGGTGGGCTGCAAATTGACTGGCCCGTCGGCCATTTGGAATCAGCTACCAATGTAAGTGGCCCGTGGAGAAGTGAGCCGGGGGCCGTTTCACCCTGGGCGGTGACACCCAGTGCCTCGATGAAGTTCTATCGTTCGGTGTTGCCTTGAGATTAGCGGATTGGTTTTTACCGGCTGCAATCTGAGAACCATCGCCCTACTGCCATGACTCCCAAAGAACATGTCCTTGGTTTCGAATAGCGGGTCCAGTGAGCGTCCGGCGGGGCGATTCAAATCGCTCACCGCTTGTTGCCGGCCTTTCCCGATTTGCTGAAGGTTTAATCTGTGCAGCCATGGCCATCTGCGCACGCAGGCGCAACCACCCGGCAATATTGGTCCTATCGGCTGCGGATGGGGTCATGAATAGAGTGAACCCTCGGCAGCTTGCGGCTTCGCGGGTCGGTTGATATAAAAGGGATGCGCCGTGTCAAATTACCGATCAGTGTCCAAAAGTTGCGCCGCTCTAGCACTGCTGGTTTTGTCTTTTAGTATGCAAGCGGCCGATGGCGCTGCGCCCGCGGAGGATTTTCTGGTGCAGGTGTGGGACACGGATTCGGGCTTGCCCCACAGCACGGTGACAAGCATCGCGCAGACGCCGGACGGCTACTTGTGGGTGGGCACGTTGAACGGCGGTCTGGCGCGGTTTGATGGCGTGCGTTTCGTGAGTTTTCATGCGGGCAATACGCCGGAGCTAAGGTCTATCGAAATCCAGAAGTTGTTGGTGGATTCGCAGGGAACGCTATGGGTCGGCACGGTGGAGGGCGCGCTTGTTTCATATCGCGACGGACGGTTCCGCTTCGAGAGGCAGAGCCCGGAAATGCCTGAGGCTTGGCTGGGCAGGATTGTTTCCTCCGGCAGCAATTCCGTGGCGCTTTCCTCCATTTTCGGCTGGATATTTCACGGAGCGCGGGCAAACGGAACCAACCGCTGGGAAACGGTTCGGCCGCCTGATGCCGACCATGGGTATTCCTTGTGCGGCGATCCGCAAGGCTCGATTTGGTATCGAACTCCTGGCGGCCAACTCGGTCAGGTTCGTAGTAACCAGTTTGTGCCCGTGCTGAATCCGCCGGGGCTTCGCAGTCGGCAAATCAACACGCTCATCAACGACAGGGCCGGTCTGGTCTGGGTCGGCACCGAAAAGGAAATCGCGCGGTGGGATGGCCGGATGTTTGTGAGCCAAGTCCCAACGAACGGCGAGCCGGATCTGGCTGTGCATCAAATGGCCGCCTGCCCGGACGGGACGTTATGGGTCGAGACGGACCGCGAATTTCGGAAATGCCGGGGACAACAATGGGTGGCAAGAGTCGAATCGTGGGACGGTGAGGGGCTGCGGTCTTCCCCGTTCCCCGTGAGCACGTTTGGTGATTCGCTGAGCATTTTTGGCGATTCGCGGGGTGGGTTATGGGTTCTGCATCACGGAGATGGGTTATGGCATGCCGACGCGAACGGCAGGGTTTCACGCGTGCGCGAAACGCAGGGGTTGCCCAACGCGCTGGTGGAATGCTGGTTCGAGGATCACGAGGGTAACGTGTGGATTGGTCTTAACGGCGGCGGCCTCGCGTGTGTGCGGGTGAGGCCTTTCCACACGGTCTGGCCCACGGGAGGGGAGACTCGTCTAGCGGCTCGCTCGATATGCGAAGACCAGGCGGGAACTATGTGGTTCGGCACTCCTGAGAACACCCTGCTGCGCTGGCGCAACGGGGAGTTCACCAGTTTTACCCCGCCGATTGAACCAGCCGTGGGACGTTATCTCACGGTTTTTCCGGGGGACGCGGGACGATTGTGGGTGGGCGGTGTCCAAAACGGCGTGGTGACGCTAGCGGATGAGAAGTTTAGCCGCCCCTTCCCATCGGATGACATTGGCACCGTGGCGCGGGTCATTTACAAAGATAGGTCGGGTCGCATCTGGTTCGGGAGCGAGTTTGGCTTGTTCTGCTGGGAACTGGGAAGGTTGAAACGTTTCACAGCGGCCGATGGTTTCACGCCGGCATATGTGTTGGCCATCGCGGAGGACAAGGCGGGTAATCTTTGGATCGGAACCGCGCTCGGTGAGTTACGACAATATAGAGCCGGAAGATTTATAACCTACTGGCCGGAGGACAGCCCCACGGAGCCGCAGGCGGCAGCGGCGGCGGCGGCGGCGGTCGAGGGGGCGAAGCCGCTTCAGAACCGCAGTCGCGGCGCGCTGACCGGTGGCGAGCGTTTTTGGGCGTTGTACGCGGATAACGAAGGAGTGGTTTGGATCGGCACCTTGGGCGGCGGATTGTTGCGTTTCCAGGAAGGCAAGTTCACGCGCTACACGCCACGCGAAGGATTGCCCAACGAGCATGTCAGCCAGATTCTTGAGGATGATCGCGGTCAGTTGTGGCTGGGCACGCGGAGCGGCATTGCGCGGGTGAGCAAGGAGACGTTGAACCAATTCGCCCGCGGCGAGATGAGCTATGTGCGGTTTGTCACTTACGGAAAGTCGGACGGTTTGCCCGCAGCGGAATGTGTGGGAGGCAGTCAACCGGCGTGCTGGCGTAGTCGGGACGGGCATCTTTGGTTTGCCACGATCAAAGGTGCGGTCTGGACGGATCCCGCCGAAGTGAGGTCTAACCCCTTGCCGCCGCCGGTTCTGATCGAGGAAGTCTTGGTGAATGGCCAACGCCTGGCAGAAGACGGGCAACCGTCGGGGAGTCCCGCAGTCCGTGTACCACCGTGGCTGAAGGTTCCGGCGGGGCACCATTACCTCGACTTCAAATTCACCGCGTTAAGCCTCACGTCGCCGGACAAGGTGCGGTTCAAGTGGCGTCTAGCCGGGTTGGAGAAGGATTGGGTGATCGAGAGCAGCCGTCGCTCCGTCAGCTACAGCTTCGTCCCGCCGGGGGAATATGAGTTTCAGGTGCAAGCTTGCAACAATGACGGCATATGGAATGAAGCTGGCGCGGCCATCAAGCTGACGGTGCAGCCGTATTTCTGGCAGACTTGGTGGTTCAAGATTCTGATGGTGCTATTGGTGGTGGCAATTCTCGGGGTGGTTTATTCGGTCCGGGTCGCGCGGCTGCGGAGCTTACAACGGCTGCGGCTGCGCATTGCCCGGGATTTGCACGATGATGTGGGTGCCAACCTCGGCAGCATTTCGTTACTGGCCCAGATGATGGAGAAGCATCCTTCCAGCGACGACGCCACCCAAGTGCGCGGAATTGCGATGGAGACGATGGATACGCTGCGCGACATCGTGTGGTTCATTGACCCGCAACATGACCGCCTAAGCGATCTCGTAACGCGTCTGAGTGAAACCGCGCGAAATATGCTGCGCCATAGCGTCTACCAATTCGAGGAAAGCGGAGATTTCAGCTCGACGAAGCTGCCATTGGCGTTCCGGCGCAATGTTCCGCCCATATTTAAGGAAGCGCTGCACAATGTTCTTAAGCACGCCCACGCCACCGAGGTGCGGATCAGCGTACGCCGCTGGGAGGACAAGTTTCAATTTCGGATCACCGATAACGGCATAGGCTTTGACGAGTCGACCGCGTCCGCTGGCAATGGCTTGAAGAACATGCGCCGACGCGTAGCGGACATTGGCGGACAACTCGAAATTGCAAGACAGCCGGGCGGCGGGACTGCCGTTACCCTGACCGCGCCCATCACGCAAACACGTGATTGGCAGTAGTCGTAGAAACTACTAAGTTCAATTGGTCAATATGGTTGCGGCGGATACGGCTCACAAGGTTGAAGGGCGCGCTCCGCCAGCGGTTGTGCCGGCCTATATGGAAGCGATTTTGAAATCAAGTAACCCAACAGGCGCGAGAGTGTCCGGCAAGCGCCTCGTGAGCGTTTGGCTGGTGGAGGACAACCACACATTCCGCAAAACTGTCGCGCGCGTGCTCGGCCAGGTGGACGGCGTGGAATGTTCGCGGCATTTCCCCAACGCCGAGGATGCACTCGATGCACTCATGGGCGGCGGCGTACCGGATGTCATTCTCTTGGATGTGGAATTGCCCGGCCAGAACGGCATTGAGGCGGTGCAGAAGATCAAATCCATCTGCCCCTCAACGCGCGTGGTGATGCTCACCGTGTTCGATGATCACGAGAAAGTTTTCAAGGCGGTTTGCGCCGGGGCTTCCGGTTATCTGCTGAAGAGCTCGCCAGTGGAGCGCATTGTTGAATCCATCCACGAGGCGTTGGACGGTGGCGCGCCCATGAGCCCGAGTGTGGCGAAGTCCGTGCTGGAGATGTTCAGTAAGCTGGCAAAACCCAGACAGGACTACGGCTTGACCGCGAGGGAGCAAGAGATTCTCGAGCTGATGACCCAGGGATTGGCCAAGAAGGAAATCGCCGACCGACTGTCGGTCAGTTACCACACGGTCGACACGCATATCCGGAACATCTACACCAAGCTTCACGTCCACAGCTTCACCGGGGCCGTCGCCCGGGCACTCAGGGAACGTTTGTTCTGAGGTGCTTACTCACCCGTAACTTGGCTAGGCACCACCTCCTGCAACCAGCTCTTTCTTCGTGGTTTGGCTTGGTCCTGTTGTAATCGGCTTCTGGGCTTCTCGGGGATAGTGAGCGCAGTCCAGCCTTGAGCCGTCAACGGCCTAAGGGCGTGGAAGATGAAGGAACACGTCTGCCACTGGAGTTTGCGGCTGTTTAAGAAAAGCCCAAGCATTGCCGTATTCGGTTCAAGATGAAGAACGCGTGGGTATTCGCGGTCGGTTTGGACTGAATGTAATCGGTCAGTCATGGCGGGGGCGCCTGGTGAGGAGGAGGCGGAGCGCCGGTCTCCGACCCGGCGTGTCGCATCGGGTTGAACCGCGCCGGGTCGGAGACCGGCGCTCCATTCCGCCATGATCGACCCGTTGCAACTGAATGACGTTCTCAGTTGCCAACAGGGGTCTGCCCGTTGAGCCTATCGCCATCGTGACACACACCAAGTTCAATTGCCTGTGGAATTGCATCGGCGCCGCATGGCTGTTTGCGGTTGCCTTCGAAGCTCGGGGCGCGGGGGAGGACTCCGTTTTGCCGGAAGGCGAGACCAAGGCGGCTCTCGCAAGCCCCTATTTCCCCGACCGCGTTCACGAATTCATCTGGCGGAACTGGAACGTGGTCGCGCCGGTGAAGCTGGCGCAAGTGCTCGGCACCTCGGAACGCAAGGTCGCCGCGATTGCCGAGTCCATGGGATTGCCTCCCTCGCCGGGTGTCCCGCCCGAGCTGCTCAAGCGGGGTTACGCCACCATCATCCGGAGAAACTGGCATCTGCTGCCTTACGAACAACTGCTCCAGCTCCTCGATTGGACGCCGGAGCGCCTGGCGTTCACCCTGCGCGAAGAGGATTTTCTCTGGGTGAAACTCGGCCGGCTGAAACCGCGCTGTGAGCCGCTCCGCTATCGGGAGCCCGACAAGGCCGCCCAGCTTCGGGCGGCCAGGATGCGCCGGGTGGTCAAAGCCGATTTTGGCGCCGAGATTCGCCGGCCGGGTGTCCCCCGTTTCGACTTCGTGCGCCAGCTCTCCCAGCCTTTGCCGGTGGTCGCCGCGCCGGCTGTTTCCGGGCCGCGCGACGAGCAGCAACAGCGGTTGGTCTATTCCTACGTTGCCGTCTATGGGGATCCCTTGCTGAACCCGGACTTGAATCCTTATCCGGACGGGTTGTTGCAGCGGCTCGCGGCGGTGGGGGTCAATGGCGTCTGGCTGCAAGCCGTTCTACGCGATTTGGCACCGGGCGGAGCCGCGTTCCCGGAGTTCGGCAAGGATCATGAACAGCGGCTGGCGAATTTGCGGGCGCTCGTGCAGCGGGCCCGGCGTTACGGCATCGGCGTTTATCTCTACCTGAACGAGCCGCGCGCAATGCCCGCCGCCTTCTTCAAGAACCGGCCGGAAATGGCGGGTGTTCGGGAAGGTGAACTGACCGCGCTATGCACCTCCCACCCCGCCGTCCGCCAGTGGATGGGCGATGCAGTGGAACATGTGTTTCGTGAGGTCGGCGGCCTGGCCGGCGTCTATACCATCACGGCATCCGAGAACCTGACGAGCTGCGCTTCGCATGGCGGTTGGAATGCCTGCGCCCGCTGCAAAGAGCGCAGCGATGCGGACATCATCACAGAAGTGAACGCGGTTATTGAAGCCGGCGTGCACCGGGGGAATCCGCAGGCCAGGGTGTTGGTATCGGATTGGGGCTGGCGCGGCCACGGTGACGCGCCGGATATGATCGCGAAGCTGCCCAAGTCGGTCTGCCTCATGTCCGTCAGCGAATGGAATCTGCCGATCGAGCGGGGCGGCATTTCGAGCCGCGTGGGAGAGTACTCGATCTCGGCGGTTGGCCCCGGGCCGCGCTCCTTGCGTCACTGGAAGCTGGCGCAGGAGGCGGGACTGAAACGTGGAACGGAAATCCAGTTCAACAACACCTGCGAACTGGCGAGTATCCCCTACCTGCCGGTAATGGACCTGGTGGCCGAGCACTGTCAGAACCTCGCCCCACAGAAACTGGATGCCATGCTGATCGGCTGGACGATGGGGGGCTATCCCTCGCCCAACTTCCGCCTCGCGCAGGAGATCAGCCGGGCGCCCGAGGCGGGCGTCGCCGCTGCGCTCGACGCGGTGGCCCGCGAGCGCTTTGGCGCCAAAGGGGCTCCGCACGCGCGCAAGGCCTGAAAGCTGTTGAGTGACGGCTTCCGGCAATACCCGTTTCATGTCAGCGTGGTTTACACCTCGCCGGTGCAATGGGGGCCGGCCAACCCGGTCTATCCGACGAAGACCGGCTATAGCGCAACGATGTGGGGGCTGCCTTACGATGATCTCGACGGCTGGCGCGGCCCGTATCCGCCCGGGGTGTTCATTGCCCAGTTCGAAAAGGTGGCTGAAGGCTGGCGGGCGGGGATTGCCGAGCTGGCGCTGGCCGTGCAGGAGACGCCGGGTCGCCGCCGGTCGGAGGTCGCGGCTGATTTGCGTTTCGCCCGGGCCGCTGCCATACACTTCCAGGCGGTGGCCAACCAAAGTGCCTTTGTGCTCGCCCGGGATACCCTCGCCAAGTCGGGCCAGTCATTGCCCGCCGCGGAACGCCAGCGATTGCGGCAGGAGATGAAACGGCGGCTGGAGTCCGAAATCTCGCTCGCCCGGGAGCTTTTTACCCTCGTTCAGCAGGACGCGCACATTGGCTTCGAACCTTCATGCCAATACTTTTACCTGCCCTTGGACCTGGTGGAAAAGGTGGTCAATTGTCGCTGGCTGTTGGGCCAGTACGAAAACTGAGTGTGCCACTGCCAGAGGAGAGCCGCATGTGCTCTGCAATTGGAGGTGAACAACAAAGGCGGGAAGACGCAAAGAAAGAGCCCTGATACGCAAACGGCTGGGCTGGGCTGAGAAGCGAACGGCGGCCCAAGCGGGAGGCGGCCTCGCGAGATTGGGTGGAGGAGAATCACTTCAACCGCTGGAAAGGTATCCGGCTTATCACTCAGACCACTTGATCAAATCCTAAAGTGCCCATGAACCGTAAATCCCCCCGCTGCATGGCCTGAACCGAGCTTGATGCAGCCCGGTCGCTCTCCCCGGGCGCCGCTTTGCCGCTGGACCGCTCGGCGTCGCCCAAATAGCATCGCAGCAGGCATGCAAGAGACAGCGTCCACATCTGCTGGCACGAAGGCCAGCGCCTTAACCCCGCCGCGTTCCGCCCTGGGCGACGTGGCGCGAGTCTTGTTGCTTGCCGGATTCCTCATCTTTTCGACCTGGCTGCTGACCTTGACCCCTTGGGGCCGGGGCGCGACGTTCGACAGGGTCGCGCAACTCCACCAATGGCTGGCCCAATGGGGCGTATGGGCCTGGCTGGCGTTCGCCGCCGTTGGCACGGGTCTCGTATCCATCGGCTTTCCGCGGATCATCCTGGCCGCGGTCGGCGGCGCCATGTTCGGCGTAGCCCTGGGCACCCTTGGGTCCACAGTGGCAGCGGCGCTGGCCATCCTGGCGCCGTTTCTTTACTCGCGCCACCTGGGCCGCGAGCTGGTCGCCCGCCGCATGGGGAGGCGGATCCAGCGATTCGACGAGCTCCTGGGCCAGCACGGCTTCATGGTGGTAATGCTGATTCGGCTCTGCCCGGTCGGTAGCAATTTCCTCACCAACTACCTGGCGGGCGTCACGGCCATTCCTTTCTGGACATTTCTCACTGCCTCCTTCCTGGGATACCTGCCGCAGAGCTTCATCTTCGCTCTGCTCGGCAGCGGCTTTGCCGATCACCCGAAACTGCGCCTGTGGGGCGGGGCCATGTTGGCCGCCTTCTCGCTATCCTTCATCTGGTATTTCCGGCGGTCGAAGGAAGGCGCCAAGATATTGGCCGCCATGCGCGGGGAGTAGGGAAAGGCGCAAAGGGAAAAGCTGAAATTGGGAAAGCAGAAAGCAGAAACCCAAAGGCCCGCGCTTTTCATTCCGCCGTTTCTTATTTCTGCTTTCTGCTTTCCCAATTTCAGCTTTTCCCTTTGGAAGCTGCGTTCCTACAACCCTTTCAAAATGCCGTAAGGCAGGGCAACGGAGGCCATATAGACCGCGTTCTGTCGGCCCTTGCCATTAGGCCCATAGACTTCCCAGGGCGCGCCGTGGCCGGCACCTTTGCGGTAGTCCTGAGCGCGTAGATGAGCGAGCATCTCGCTGAAGACTTGCAGCGCCAGTGCCCGATCGCTTTTCCAGAGCGCCCCGATCAGCCAACCGGACGCGGTGTGCCAATAGCCGCCGTTTTGGTAGGTGTTGACGGCGCACATGGAGCGTTCCCAGGCAGTCGTCTTGCTGAAGTCCCTGTCGGTCGGCACTTGGCGCACCCCGCCTTCGAGCGTGATGGTGCCTCGCCGTAGCGCATCGGCGACGGTCTTTCGCGCAGCGCTTGCCTGGGCGCGATCCAGCACGCCCAGATGCATGGCAAAGAGTGTACCCCAGACATCCGGTTGGCCGCTCAAACCGGTCGAGGCACGCAGCCAGCCATCTTTGCCGACAGGGTCCGCGAAGGTGCGGGCCAGGTTCGGACGGAGGATCTTCTGGACTTGGCGATAAGCGGCCACGCGCTCGCGATGGCCGAGAGCCTTTGCCAACTCAGCGAGTTCGCCCGCCGCACGGTAGCGCAGCAGCGACGCGAACAGGAGCTTGCCCGTATGGGTCTCGCCGTCGCAAAACCCGAAGCCAACGGCGCGGTCGGCCTCGGTTGTCTGGGCGAGGCCGGTTTTAGGATCGGTGGTTGGCGAGGCAAAGGCCCGCTCCAATCGCTCGAATACGGTAGTGCCGTTCACCTCGACCGAGAAGGGTCCGACATCGTGAGCCACCTTCCAATAGGTGTATGCGATATGGACGAACTCATAATGGTCGTCAATCGGCGGCACGCGCCCGCACGCCCCGGCCCCCTGGTCGTGACCGGAGGAATAGGTGCCCGGGTAGAAGCTGGCGCGGCCATCGTAGTTGATGTGATCGGGAATCGCCCAGGCCGGCACGTGCAGGCCGTTGGCCAGGGCGAGGTCGGCGGGACCGTTCTGGGCCTTGCAGGTCAGCAGCAGGTGGTTGCGTAACTCCTCGGCGGTGACGAATCCCGAATCCACTGCCATCGAGAAATCGCGGACCCAGTACGCGGTGTAGGTGTCCTTGCCCGGGGTGATGAGGGCAAAGCCGCAAGTGTTAGTTAGCGGCCAGCGCCCGCCGCCGTTGGAGCCGGGCGGCACGCGTGAGGCTTGGACGACGTCGCGCGTCATGTCGCGCAGGAAAGCCAGGTCATCCTTCGGCAGTCCCTGGCCGAATAAGGGCATTACGGCTGGTCCGGTCAGGAGAGTCGTTCCAAGCAGGGTGGCCATCAACCGCCACGTCCACAGCGTCTGTTTAAAAGGCTTCATAACAAGCTGGTATCCAGCAAAGTTTCTTGATGGCGCGGATTCAATTCGTTTCCCGGGCCTGAATCGAACGGCAGGCTTCAGCGGCAGCTTCGCTCACTTCCTTGCTCGGATTGAGCGTCGTGTCTTTGAGCGGGCCCAGGCTCTTCTTGGTGCCAATTTGCTTCAGGATGTTGCAGGCCTGGATCCGGGTTTCGAGGTTCTTCTCTTTGAGCAAAGCCAGCACAGCCGGTTCGGCGGCACCGCCGATGCGGATGAGCGCCTCGCTAGCTGCGTTATCGCGGGCGGGCCGGTAGTAATTCGGATCGCTTTGGCCCGTGGCCAGGAGGTTAGCCAGCGGCTCGATGGCACGTGGGTCCTTCAGGCGGCCCAGGCCCTTGGCCACCGTGGCGCGCGTCGAGGCGTCAGGCTCGTTGAGGCCTTTGATGAGCAGCGGCAGTTGCTCTTTGGTGCCGTGGTTGGCCAGGACGGTCAGTGCGGCGCGCCGCACAGTGTCGTCGGTGTCCCCTGCCAGGGAGGCCATTTTTGAGAGCAATGCGGCCGAGGGTGCGGCCAGCCGGCCGCTGCTCAATTGGCGGGCGGCGGCCTGGCGACCGTACTGGTCACTGGAATTGAGCTGCTGCTCCAGCTTCGTCAATTCCTCCGCGGTGAACTTCGTCTCCGGTCCCGGTGTGGGCGCTGGCGGGGCGATAGCCTTGTCACGCTCCGCTCCTTCCAGCAATTGCCAGCGCAGCGAAAGCCCCGACCTGCGGCTCAGATTCTCAGTCACGATGACCGACTTGCAGTCCAACTCCACCAGCTTGGGCATACCAGCCGAGCGATCCCAAACAATCCGCCCTTCACCGGCCGCGCTGACGCGTGGTTCGGAGCCGGTCAACATGCGGCTATCGAGGCTCAGCGTCTTTTGCAACGTGACAGTTGCCGGCGTCACCTCGGCCACCTTTATCTTGATCTTTTGCCGGACGGCCAGTGCACCCTGGGGCAGGCGACCGGGATAATAGCTGGGATAGGCATATCCGCCCGGCGGATTGAGAAAGGCGGTGCCCGGTCCTTGCAGCAGCGGCTCATCGAGCACGAATAGGTCCTTTGCCGTTTCCCACCCGTCGGTGGCCTCCGTCGGCACGGGCTGGATCAGGGAGGCCATCAGTTGGCCAAGGGGGATGGGCAGCGCCTGGTCCCCGGCTTGCCGGACAATTTCTCCTTGTTCATCTAGGATCAACTCGCGGTTGTCCATCTGAGGGCCGTAGGCGTAGGAGGAGAGCGGCATGGCGGAGCCGGGCCGATACCCCATCATCGGCGACATGCCGCCCAGCGGCTTGGGCCGCAGTTGGCCGCGCCAGGACAGGCCCATGAGATTGGTTCCTACCGCGCGCGCGCTTACCACGAAAATGCCGGTGATGGCTTCGCGCCCGGATTCGCCCTGGACTTCGATCTGCAAGTTATAGGCGTTGGTTTGCCCCGGGGCGAAGTGATAGCGAAGCAAGACCGGCGCAGTTTCAGCCGCAGCGAGCGGGAAGCCTTGGAGAATAGCTGCGCAGGTGAGTAGAGACAGGGAATAGGCCAGAGATAATCTCATGCCCGGCATTATGCATCGACACCTCCAGAAGGCAAGCCATCCGGGGCGACCTGTCCGGGGCGACCGCACTTACCGGGCCGTAAGCCGGTATAGCACCCACTCATTTCTTGTTGGTGGCTTTCTGCGCCGGCGGCGACCACGCGGCCGGCTTGGGGTTGGGGACGGTGAGTACACATTTGTCGCCGTATTGCTTGAGCGCCTTTTCCAATCGCGCCGTTAGGTCCTGGACCGTTCCCGCTGACTTGCTCTCGCTTGCCAGGTCGTGCAACTCGAAGGGATCGTTTAGCAGGTCGAACAGTTGCGTCTTGTTGATCTGCGGGTAGCGGATGAGCTTCCAGCGGTCATCGCGGATGGCGCGCTGAACACCGCGGTAGCCGAAGACGAGTTCCGTGCGCGCTTGGCGCTTGGGATCGCGCAGCGTGGCGCTGAACTCGCGGGCTTCGCTGGGTTCCGGGTTGATGACACCGCAGAGCTTGCCCAGCGTGGGCAGCACATCATAGAGGAAACACATGGCTGCGCTTTGCGCCCCCGCGGGGATGCCCGGCCCGGTGATAATGAGGGGGACCCGCACTGAATGTTCGTAGAGGTTCTGCTTGCCGATCAAGCCGTGGCTGCCGCGGGCGACACCCGAATCCGCGGCAAACACAACAAAGGTGTTTGAGGCGTAAGGCGAGGCGGCGAGCGCATCGAGAATGCGGCCGATCTGCGTGTCGAGATAAGAGATGTAGCGGTAGTAGTCTGCGTTCATGGACTGGACCGCCTCCGGGGGGCGCGGATGGGGCAGCAGCATCTCGTCCCGCAGGGTCATATCCCCGTTGTCGAAGGGATGCTGCGGGAGGAAGTTGGTCGGGAGGAAACGGCGATCGGGCGTGTAGCGTACCGGGAAATCAGGCGGCACCACGTGCGGGTCGTGCGGGCCGTCGAGCGCCACGTAGCAGAAGAAGGGGGCGGTTTGATGATCTCGCAGGAAACTCACTGCTTCGTCGGCAAACACCGCACAGGCATGTTTAGGAGCAACCTTCGGGTCCGTCAGTTTCCTATTTACCATATCGCTCAGCGGGGCCTTGAGCGGGTTAGTCATGCCGCCGGCGAAGATTCCCCGGGCGCGTTGAAAGCTCAGCGGGAGCGACTCCGGGCCGTTGTGCCATTTGCCTGTGGCAAACGTCGTGTAGCCGGCTTGGGCGAATGCCGCCGGCCAGGTCGGGTGCCGCAGCAGCTTCTCGTCCGCGTGAAACAGGGATTGCCCCGAGAGCAGCATCGCCCGGGAGGGGACGCACGTGGCGCCGTTGAACCCGCCCTGCATATAGGCGCGGGTAAAGGCCATGCCTTGATGGCACAACCGGTCCAGGTTCGGCGTGCGGATCACCGGGTTGCCGAGCGCGGCAATGGTATCGGCGCGCTGGTCGTCGTTGAAGATGAAGAGGACATTGGGTTTGTCCGCCGCGAAGGCGGGCGCAAAGGACAGCAGCAGAACCAGCCAAATAACGAAACGCCACATAGGCCAATGATCGAGTTCGCACGGCTGGTTGTCCAGACTACGAATTCCAGCACACCCTGCACGGCGCTCCTGATCCCTCGGCAAACCGCCCGTCCCCGCTTGCTACCTGCCGCGGCTTGTCGCTGGGAATTACTCAAGGGGCCATGCGGAAGTGAAGCCTGGCGGCCTTGCCGCTGGCAATCCGCGGTCGAACCGGTAGATTGTTGCCTGGAAGCAATAGAGTGTGATGAGTCAGCCGCCGATTTACTATTTTGATAACAACGCCACGACCCGGGTCGCGCCCGAGGTGGTGGATGCCATGATGCCGTTCCTGCGGGAGCAGTGGGGGAATCCTTCGAGCACGTATGCGTTCGGCCGGCAGGTGGGCGAGGCCGTGGACCGGGCGCGCGGGCAGGTGGCAGCGCTGATCAACGTGGAGCCGCGGGAGGTTATCTTTACGAGCTGCGGCACGGAGAGCAACAACTCGGCGATCCACAGCGCCTTGGTCACTCAGCCGGAGAAGCGGCACGTGCTGACCACCGCCGTCGAGCATTCGGCGAACACGAAGTTCTGCGCCCTGCTCCAGAAGCGGGGTTACGCCGTTACGTTCCTGCCAGTGGCGGCGGATGGGACGCTCGACCTGGAGTTGTTGGAGACGTCCATTCTTCCCGACACGGCCATTGTGTCGGTGATGTGGGCCAACAACGAAACGGGCGTACTCTTTCCCGTGCGGGAGGCCGCCGCGATTTGCCACCGCAAGGGCGTTCTCTTCCACACCGACGCCGTGCAAACGCCGGGCAAGCTGAAGATTGATGTGCGGGAACTGGACGCGGATTGCCTGTCATTGTCCGCGCACAAGCTGCACGCGCCCAAGGGCGTCGGGCTGCTTTACGTGAAGCGCCGCGTCAAGTATCAGCCGCTCATTGTCGGCGGCGGGCAGGAGCGTGGCCGCCGCGGCGGGACCGAGAACGTTGCGAATATCGTCGCCTTTGGCCGCGCCGCGGAGCTGGCGATGGCCAGCCTGGACGACGAAAACACCCGCGTCCGGGCGCTGAGGGACAAATTGGAGAATGGCATCCTTACCGGTATCCCCGGCACCTCACGCAACGGCGCGCAGGAGCCGCGCCTGCCCAACACCAGCAACATCGCCTTCGGGGGCGTCGAAGCGGAGGGCATCCTGATGCTGCTGGACCAGGCGGGCATCTGCGCTTCTAGCGGGTCGGCGTGTACGACCGGTTCGCTGGACCCGTCACACGTGTTGACGGCGATGGGCTGCAGCGTGGCCCGGGCGCGCAGCAGCATCCGGTTCAGTCTCGGCATCTATAACACCGAGGCGGAGGTGGATTACGTAATGCAGTATCTGCCTGGCATTATCGCGAAGCTGCGGGCGAGCGCGCCGGTAGGGTGAGGCTGCGCGTCCCTGCCAGGGGCCCAAGGCCACAAACATAGGCGCACCAACAAAAGAACGCTAACAGCCCAATGCCCAGAGGACCGCTGGCTTGTCCGCTTCCAGGACGTTTCTCATTTCCCAACAACAGAACCGAACACCGTCAGATAGAAAACTCCGGCGATGAGGCTAGCAACCCCCGCCCCCCTCAACTAAACCACCTAACAGCTATGAATCCAATCACTCCAAATATCGAACCCAAATCAACCCAATGCCGAAAGGCGGTAGCCGGAGTTTCCCTTAAAGCAGTGCTGACAGGCCTGCTGCTTGCCCTCGCCAGCGAGGCCTCGACCGTCGCACAGACAGTTAAACCGACCGACGATGGCACAGTCCTCAAAGAAATCATCATCTTCGGCCGTCACAGCATACGCGCCCCGACCACTGCCCCCGGCCAACTCCTCTATCTAGCCGCATGAAACTTCTCAAAAACCAAGCCTCCGAGCGGGTCATCGATGAGCTCCGGGCCAGCTTGACGGCAGGCGGCAGCCTCGATGTAGCCTCTCCCGACCTCTCCCTTTTCGCGTACGGTGAGTTGCAGGAAGCACTTCGCCGCCTTTCCTCGTGCCGCCTGATTCTTCCTTTCGCGCACGCGACAGCTCAATCTCTCCTCGGTTCCGACCTCGACCGGGGCTATCGGAATCAGCTATCCGCCCACCAGCTCGCCCGCCATTTCGCCGCATGGTTCACGCAGTTGTGGGGTGCCTTGCCGGCCACCGCCGACGGCAAGGAAGCCCTGCTGGCCCAACTGAGCGAACTCACCGCCCGCCGCGAGCCTTCCCTCATCTACGCGCTGACGCTTTATCACCTCTTCAAGGACCGGGGCGACGAACTTGACGAGGACAAGATCGTCAAATCCGCCACCGGCATCCGCAACACCGTCGTCTGGAAGAAGCTCTACAAGTTCCAAAGCGACGGCGTGGTTGGGGCCATTGCCAAGCTGGAGCGCCTCGGCGGCTGCATCATCGCCCACAGCGTCGGCCTCGGGAAAACCTTCGAGGCCCTCACCGCCATCCTCCAGCAGCATGGATTGGAAAACGTGCGCAGTCTGTAAATCACCATGAGCAAAGACCTCACCAATTCGGCGGTAGATCGGCAGAACATCTTGAACAACCCGTATGCGCTCGCCGAAATTGAGAAGGCGGCCGGCATCCGTGGCATTCCGTTTGAAGGCAAAACGGTCGTCCTCAAGGAGCAGGTGGCCGCTTTTTTTGAGGTCACCCCACGCACAGTGGACAATTATCTGGAACAAAACGCTCAGGAACTGGCCCGAAATGGGTATGAGGTTATTAAGGGTAACCGATTGAAAGCATTGAAGTTAGCGATTCATGGGCTGGATGTTCACGAAACAGATTTCGTGAACATCGCTAGGACTCCGCAACTGGGCATTTTCGGGTTTCGAGCATTTCTTAATCTGGCGATGCTGATGCGGGAATCTGAACGCGCCGCGCTTCTGCGCAAGGCGATTCTGGACATCGTCATTGACACTATCAACCGGCGCACCGGCGGCGGCACCAAATACATCAATCAACGGGACGAGGATTTCATCCAGTCCGCGTTCATCGAAGAAAACTATCGGCAGCAGTTTACCGATGCGCTTAGGGATTGCGTGGACATGGGCAATTTCAAGTATGCCCTCTATACGGACAAAATCTACGTGAGCATTTTCCGGGAGCAGTCACAGGTATATCGCCGGGTGCTGCGTCTGGATAATCGCGCCAGCGTCCGGGACACATTCTATTCGGAAGTGCTGGATCTCATTGCCGCCTACGAGTGTGGTTTTGCCGACATCCTGGTTCAAGCATTCAAATCCAAGGGGCGCAAGCTCAGTTCCTGGGAAGTGGACGCCTTGTTTGTCGAATTTGAATCAAAAGCCCACTGGAAGCCCTTGATCGAAAAGGCGCGCATTAAGATGGCCAGCCGCGACCTGGCCTTCCGCGAGGCGTTGCATCTTCAGCTCCAGGAATATGTGACCCCTCTCCAGCGCGACGAGTTCGAGCGGTTTCTGGGAGAGAAGAGCAAGGAGTTGGCCGAGCGTCTCGAAGAAGCCAAAGACGTGATGAAGCGCCTGAAGGAACGACAATAATGGCTTGGTTTTATCTGACTTTGGAGCAGGCGATTGAGGTTCACGGCAAAACCGTGGAATTCAGTGGCGGCGGCTCCACCGGCCAGCTTGAGATCGGCAAACTGGATGCCGTTCTTCAGCACATTCAAAATGACGATTACTATCCCACCTTCGACGCCAAATTGACGCACCTCTTCTTCTGCGCCTGCAAATTCCATTGCTTCGAAGATGGCAACAAACGCATCGCCATTACGCTATGCGCCCAGATGTTGCTTTTGAACGGCTATTTGCGCAGCGTCAATGGCTTCATCCGCGCATCAGAAAACATCAGCTACCACGTCGCCGCCGGAAACATTTCAAGGGAGCTGCTCGGCGAGTGGATCAGCGCTGTGTTGCGTGGCTTGGAGGATGACGAGGCGCTAAAGCTGAGAATCTTGAATGCCATCGCGAACGACCGCGCATGAAACCCCACTTCGAGCCCATGCTCCTCAAACTCCGCCTCGACCTCTGCGTGCCGATTGAGACAAAGGCCATCGCCAAGCACGTGGTCCACTCCATCGGTGCGGAGGACTACTACGCCCAGCGTGCCGTCACCGCCGACACCGCCTTGCGCCGCTCGCGCTATTTCGGCACGCGCCCCGCCTGGTGGATGGACTTGCAGACGCACTACGACTTGGAAACGGCGGCCGACAAACTTGAAGCCCGCATTGCCCGCGCCGTGAAACCGTGCGGCTTACGACCAATGCCTGAACTCGTGCCCGCGTTAGGAAAGAGATCAGCCATTTGCCCCAGGCGGGGCTGGCGCTTGGGCGGCGTTGGCCCGTTCGGGGTGGTTGCCTGCGGGCAAGCAGCGGCGGTCACGACGGGCGAGTTGCTGGCTGACGCTGAGCTCATTCACTAAACCACTAAAACCACTAAAACCACTAAACTATGGAAGTCTCGGTTACAATTCGTCTGTCCGTGCCGCCTCAAGACAAGCACATGGAGCAGATGCAGTCGGCCGCCTTGTCTCTCACCGACGTGCCCGCCAGCGTGCAAGTCACCTGCTCGCCTTCCTCGCCAAAGGAGGTTACCGCGTGCTTCACGGTTCCCGACGCACGCCAGGAAGATGTAGTTGATCGGATCGGTCGGGCGTTCTGGCAAGTCGAAGATTACTCGGATTGCAGCATTGGGTTTTACCGGCCCCGCAGGGGATCCCGGAGAACCAGATCGTAAAGGGGCCGACTATTGGGAGGACCTGGCAACCCTCGCCGAGCGGCGAGAGGAACCGACGATGCTGCACGAGCAATTCAAAGCCCGCCGATTCCCCTCACCCCAGCCCTCTCCCCGCCGGACGGGGAGAGGGAGAGGCCACGTCGCGCTCCCGGTCATTCCATAATTCAACGGCATTGCCCCCCCGGGGGCGGCGACGGAGGAACCGCTACGAATTGAGGCTCACCCGGCGGTGTGCGCCGGGAAACCAGATTTGCTCAGGCCGGGGCGGCGGAGCAGGCTGCCAATCGAAGGCGCGGTCCACGATCTGGCGCATCCGTTGGAACCACCAGCCCGAGTTGAAGGTTGGCGGACGACGGTTGGCGCGTGGCGATGAGGTCGCGCGCGGGTTGCCCAGACTCAGTTCTAATTGTGCATCGGTCATAGTTAGCCTTTCAGTGTTCGCGAGCAGCGTAGGAGTATGGGTAGGACAAATACGGTCTAATCCGTACAAGTACGGTTTAGGGGGCCTCAGCGGGCTAAGCGCTAAGAATTGTGAGGAAAAGCGAGGGGACGCCATTGAACCCGAACAAGGACCGAGCGGCTGAGGGCAGAACCGATTAAGCTGGAGATGGCATGCGGCTGAGGTTGCTTTCCGTCACTCCAGGCGGAGGCGGTAGTAACGGCTGGCTGTGGGCTGTTGGTGTCCTGGAGCGTCATTACACCGCCGGTCCCGGTCACGGCGGGGGGCAGGGGCCTCCAGGCCGGATCGTCAGGTTGATAGCGACCGTCGGAACGGTGCTCTGGGGGCAACCCACATAGCCGCTGTTGGGGATCGACACGGTGGCAGAGCAACGATTGGCGAGTCCAATTCATTGTGGCCGACGCTCCCTGGGTCAGGCGAAAAGACGGCGTTGGGCGAGGTGTCCGTGGCGGCTAGGATTACGCTTTCCCTGGGGCTTCAAACACCCTTCGCACGAACTCCCGGCTCAGGCGGTGGTTTTCCACCACGGAGCGGGTGATCCGGGTGCCGCCTTCGATGGCCAGCTCGACGGTGAAGCGCCGCGGCAGGTGGTGCGCTTTGGCATACTTCGCCACTGCGTCGTAGTCCACGTCACCAGTATCGAGGTCTTCCCACCAGACGCCGTCGCGGCTTTGGCGCAGGTGCCAGGTCACGACTCGGTCGCCATACTGTGCGAGCGCGTCCATCGGCATGACGCCGCCTTTCCAGACCCAGTGGACGTCGTAGCAGAAGCCGACTACAGCGGGCTTGGAGTGGTCGAAGTTGTAGTGGAACTCACGCGCGTGGCTGGCCATCTCCGGCATGTGATGGTGGATGCCCAGCTTCATGCCGAGCGCATTCAAGCCCTCGCCCAACTCGCTGATCGCAGCCGCTTGCGTCTTCAGCTCCTCATCGGTCTTCTCACGGCCAATGGGGTCCACGTTGCAACTGATGACCTGGAAGCCGGCTTGCTGACAGACCTTGGCCGCGGCAAGAATCCTGGCTACCGCCTCCCCAGCTTTTGTCGCCTCGTGCACGCGCGCGCCGGTGTAAAGGCTGACGGGTTGGAGGCCCTTGGCTTTGAGCTGCTCGGCAAACTTCCCGTTCTCCTCCGGCTGCGCCACGTTCAGGTTGGCCTCCAGGTAATCGTAGCCAGTGTCGCGCAGCGCAGAGATGATTTCCCCCACGTCGAACTGCTTCTTGTCACGCTGGGCATATTGGCTCCAGCCGTAGCTGTTGGAGCCGACCAAGGTCTTTTGTGCGGCGGCGTGCTGGCTCTGCGCCGCGTGGCTCGCAGCAAACGGCGACACCACAGCGCCAAGCGCCACTGCCGACCCGACGTGGCGGATGAACTGACGACGGGACTGGCGCGAGGCAGAAGCAGGATTGGAAGTCGAACATTTGAACATAGCTCTATTGATAGCGGGCTCGCCAAGCCGCGCCAGATAAAAGTCGCGCGAAGCCGAAGGTGCGCATCCCACATTCTTCGAAAGTTGTTGGCACGGGTGACTGATAGGGGTAGGGATGAGGGATTAACCTCACATTGTGAACGCTGTCTTTGATGGAGGTTTGGAATTCCCTAGCGCACAGAATGCGGATGGGGTCTTTAGCCCCTTTGATCAGCAATGCCCTAGCTATGCCCCAACTCTTTGCCCCGCCCCTGCCGCCGTACGCCACCTTGTAGCGGCTTTTCTCAAATAGCCCCGCCAGCTTGATTGGGAACTCAGCTTTAGCCAGTGCCTGGGCAACTACATCATTCATTCGGCTTTACAAAGGTTACCTGGATGCCTTGCAACAGTGGTGCGCCGTTTTCCCCTGTGATCTCAGTCTTGGTGCTTTCGCGGTACTTCTTAGGAAACCTTGCAGCCATCGACCTTGACCACAATGACGGGTTTAGCTTGTCGCTTTCCTTGTTTTCGATCATGTAAGCCTGGGCTTGTTCTTCCCACCATGCTTGCTCGTATGTCTTAGCATCTTCCAAGGCTTGCGAAAATTCTGGATGCCTATCGCGCCATTCGTACAATGTTCTTACTGGCGTGTGCAATTGGAAACATATCTGCTCAATTGATTTACCGATGCGCCCTAACTCTACAACCTTATCGCAGTATGCTGGATCATAGGTTGAAGGTCTACCTACAGGGCGCTTTTCGGCTTGTTCCATTACTTTTTTGCCGTCTTAGCGGATTGTTTGAATGCCGCAGCGGTTGGCGCACCTTTTGACCCAGGGGTTCGCATCTTTTCCACGGGCTTGCCTTCGGCCTTTTGCTTGGCTATCCGTTCTTGCTTTTTGTGGATGTTGGCATAAAGTCCAGGCTTCATTAGCAGTTCCAGTTCTTTAGTGATGCCTTGGCCCGTTCTGCTGGGCCTTTGGCGTTCTTGACCACCCCTTCCATCCTGGCACAAAAGCTGGCTTTGCGTCCAGCGTCTGCTTTGGTCTTGGGGTTTGGGGCTGGGGGTTTTAGATTGCTGTTGTTCTTTGCGTTGTATTCAGCACGGCCTTTGGCAGTCATACCCGCGCCTTTGTCCGTTGGGTTGTAGGTTTTACCCTTTCCCGTGGTCTTGTGGGGGATTGGCTTGTCGTGCTTCATTTCTTTTTCGGGGCTTTTTTCTTTTCAGCTTCCCGCTTTACAGAATAAGCAATTGCCACCGCCTGTTTGGGCGGCTTGCCAGCTTCAATCTCTGCCTTAATGTTGGCCTTGAGCGCCTTGGGAGTCATTGATGCTATCAGGGGCATTTGTTTGCTCCAGTTGGGTTAACCAAAATTGGCAGTCTTGAATCGCCCCGCCTATCGCATGGAGGTTTTGCTCCATTTGACGGGCCTGGGCGGTCAAGGCTTCAATTCGTGCTTTTATTGCCGATTCGTTCAAGCTGCACCGTGGATGATTGCGTAGTTAATGACAACCGCTTCAGAATATGAAGTGGCAGCGGTCAAGTTCCGCAGGGTGATCAAGGCAGAACCAGCAGCCAAATACGACACATAAGTGGTGTAAGCACCTGCCAAGCTACCCGTGGTGTTGCTGGCAACGTTCACAATGATCGTGTCATTTGCTGAAATTGTGCTGTTGGTCAAAACAAACGAAACAGCAGCGCCAGCGGCTAAAGCTGCATTGTTCATGGTGATCTGACCAGCAGATTTGTTCAGCGTCACGCCAGTTGACTTGCTGGTGGCCTGGGTAACAGTACCCTGACCAGATGCGGCATAGCCAATTTCGGCGGTTGCATAAACGGTTGAAAACTCTGGGTCGTTGTATGCCACGCCAGTTGCAATTGAATTTGACATGATATTTCCTTAAAAGGGTTGGGTTTCGGGATTATGCTTCAACAACGGCGCAAATGTCCGCTTCTTGAATAACTTGGTAATCTTGACCAGCAACGTTGTGTGTAGGCCAATTCAGATAGTCGCCGTTCCCATACTTGATGAAATCGCCGACCTGCACATCAGTCACCAATGGGCCAACCGCCATGATCGTGCCTTCGTTAAATGGTTCTTTGTTGTTTACCACAATGATTTCGGATAGCGTCCTGACATTGGGGCGCACCACTACACGGTCACGCAACGGTTTGAACATCTTTTCTCCTGGTGTATTTGCGTTTTGGGGCTGGGGTTGTTGTGTCGGTCATTATGTCGTACACAGGCAATTTGACCATTTCCACAGGTTTTGCGGCGTATTCGCCGCACCAATCATTTTCATGTTTATTCAACATTTGCGGATAACGGCGGCAACTGCCCATGATTTGGGCATTCTTGAAATACAAGCAAGAAAAACAACTAGACATTAAATATCCTCACTTGCCCAACTAGGGCAAGGTTTTGCTACACCCCAAGGGGCTTACTGGCAGCTTTTACGGTCGTGCGTGTAGCAAACGCCGCTGGAACGTCCACCGTCAAATGCCTTGTCCGCGCCGACTTTGTTAGTCATGGCGTTAGGGATATTCTTCATTGCGCTACCTTTTTCACCAGTTGAATCGCTGGCTTTGGGGTTACCCTTCATGGTTGCGTGAGTGCCGTAGCCTTTGGGTTCGTTTTTCATCATTTGAGCCATGATTTTCCTCATTCTAAGGTTAGTAAATACAAGGTTGAATTGATCAAAGACGCAATTTCATCAACGATGTTTTGCAACTCTGAGTCTTGGGGGATTTCTAAACGCGCTTCTTGAACAAATTCTTTCAAATTGGTCAGATATTCGATTGGCGTTTCTTTGTGTTGGTGCAGTTCGTCAGGAAATTTTTTCATCCTGGTGTTGTAGCGGCCTTGGTAGCTTTCTGCCAAGCTATCAGCCAGATCAACAATTTTGGGGTAAAACTTGCCCAGTGCTTTGTGGGCTGCGTAGTCCCTGGTCTGCAAATGCTGGAAGTGCGTGATTGTTCCCGCATGAAACAGCGTGGCGACAAATTCGGCAACTTCTTCATTTTTCATGCGTTAACTATACCAAAAAAAGGGGGCGAACCCCCAAATGCTGGCAACTGCTACCAACAGGGCTAGATTCTCGCATCAGGCAAAGGAATGTCAATAGGCCAGCAATCCCGCAAGGCATCAATTGTC
>SESF01018230.1_pt1 | contig 23179 bp, 32 predicted proteins | sample 3171521 | NCBI WGS metagenome assembly SESF01 (sample SAMN10866945, study PRJNA518727) | freshwater metagenome | biome: subpolar coniferous forest; feature: holomictic lake; material: water; isolation source: holomictic Lake 227, 6 m and 8 m depth | place: Canada: near Kenora, Ontario | collected...
CTTGGGCTGGTGATGATTTAATTGCTCTAGGAATGATTCTTGTTGTCAATGTATCTAATACTTCGGTAAATCTTGCATTTATTTCTGCAGGTTGAGCGCGATATTGTGCTGTACTATAAGGGTCATCTTTACGGTGTTCTTTTTTCTTTGGTGTAAAGTATCTGTTTGTTAGTTCTGGAGTCTTATTTTTAGGACTTGGGGGATATGATCCAGACTTGTATTCATCCAATGCATGTCTTAGTTCATGGGTAATTGTTGTCCTCATCCGATCAGAGTCTAAATAGTCTATATTGAACACAACGGATTTAGTGGTATCGTCCCATATTGCTAGAATAATCTTATCTGAAATTTTTACAGCATCAGCTGCATCTATACTCTTGGCTCTTCTTATAAAAGGTTCGCCGCCCTGTAATTCGATGCCAACATTGTTTAATACGCCTATAGGGGTATCAAATAAATCACCAATCTTACCTAAGGCAACTACTTCTTCATCCTCGTCGGTATAATCTTGATCAATATTAATATACTGTTGTAATCGCGCATAAATGGCGGAAGACAGAGAAATTAATGCCCTGTCTTCTTCTGTAGTCTCAAATAACTCTTGCAATCTCATAGCGTATCCTTCGATACGCTATTTATCCTAATCTTTCGCTTTTAAAAGGAATCTATTTGAGATAGCCTTAAAGGAGAACTGACCATCAATCCGTTTATACACTTTACCTTCACGGATTGGATGAACTAGGCTAGGGCCTTCAGCATCTTCTAGTAAATCACTAATACTAAGAATACCTAAATCATTCAGACTTACATTTTCGTGTAGGATAGGTACATGTTTAAGCCGGTCTGGTTTTACACCTGCATTATATAATTCATCCATAACATTTTTACGGTCAGAGGGGCTAAGTTGTCCACTGCCATCTATATCATATATATCAAATACAAATAAAGTAGGCAGCTTTAAACCTTCGCGATTCCCCTGTATGCCAGGGCCCATAAGTTCGCCTTGTATGGCTAAATTTCGCCGAATTTGACGCAATGCTGCCTGTAGTCCGCTGTCTACATACAAACGAACCATAGTATTGCCTTCGTTTGGTCCATCTAGCTTCAATTCCCAATTACGGCTACAAACACCTTCTTCTTTATCTACATAAAATGTAGTCATAGAAGTGCCATCTAACTTCATAGTCACTTCATATCTAGCATCGGCATTATCTATAAAGATTTCTCTATATAAATTCTGGCATCTTTCTTGATCGGTTTTCTTAATAAACTTTGGAAAATTGCCAGCGGCCTGCCCTGCAAGTTCAGCAGGAATAACAGCCTCCCATTTCTGAATATTAAGAGGGAAAGAAACATCAAGTCCTTCAAACAACATAGATTCTATATTGGCACAAGTGGGTTCGAGTGGCATTAATAAACCCTGAGATAATTGACCACGCAAACGAACAGTCTTTAACTTTTCACCTGCTATACTATTGAATGTTCTTGGCTCGTGACCTTTAGACAAGAAAGGTGCTAACTCATGGGGGATCCAGCTGTCGGGTTCAGCATATACCACAAGATCATCAACCTTGTATTTTCCGACCGTATCGACTACCCACCAACCATCAACTCGGTAAGCACAGATTAGATCTGCTTCGGGTATTGCTTTTATTTCAGCAATTTTCCTAATTGTAGCCATTTTTCTTTCTGTCATTTTATGTACCTCTCTTCTAATGGTCTATTTAAATACTCTTCATCTTGTGGGCGGTCTGGATGCCATTTTGTCATTGGCTGAATCCAGTCTGAGAACGCAAGTCTAAACATTGACGCACTATGCTCGTTTTCGAAACTAAAACGATACCACGTATTACGTATATCATACTTCTTTTCCCATTCATAACTCTTACCGTAAAATTTCTTATAATCCATATCGACACTATCAAATATAACGGTATCGGATATTGTATTTTCTATCCATTTACGAATCCCTGATTTACGTTTGATGTGTTGGAAATTGTCTTTATGCATACAAAATTGATGCGGAAAATTCTTACTAGGCCAATCAAATTTATAACTTCCGGGGCCAGAACTTACCCAATACGCATCATCAAAAAACCAGGTAGCATCCAAGCCTAAAGTATTAAGTGTAACTAATCTGCCCATTTGTGTAGTATAAATGACAAAACCGCTTATCGCAAGCGGTTTTGTTAGGTTAAAGAATCTTACTTCTTTTTAGCCGGGACTGCAACCTTAGTTACCGGCAAATCGTAATATGACCACTTGCCTGTATTATCAGGATTCACTGCATTCCACTTTTTATGCATACCTGTGGTTTCTTGCAATTCAGCAACATTGGCCTTAAAGCAGCCGCGGAGTGCGCCCAGCGATTGAACATACTTTTCAGTCTTATACGCACGAGTTACAAACAAGGACTCAGTTGCAATTGATTGCACACCAGATCCACCTTGACCCATACCTGAATAGTTCAGCTTTGCAGGAACATATACGCTCTTCAATTTACCCATTGTAGCTTCTGGGAAGGAGAGCAATTTATATGCGTTATTCATTGCCTTAACATCATCCATTGGCTGGCCACCAACCATAACAATTGCTGCAACCTGGCCTGCATCCAATGCTGCCTTTGCCGCTTTGAAGTCTGCCACTTCGGTTACATTGAAGCTAATTTCACTTTGCAAGCGAATCACTTGAGCAGTGACAATACTACCTCCCCATGCTGCAACAGCACGACCCTGGAGATCATTTACTGTGTTAAAAACAGCAGGTTTCTTACCAAAGCCGATTGTACCACCTTCGAGGATTGGACTAACGGTTGCTGTAATCACATGCACTTCTTCTGGATATAAAGCAAACAAAGTTTTAACTCCGCCCAAATCTTCATTACGAGCACGGAAGAATAGCACATCGGTTTGAACGATTGCAGCATTTACTTCATTACCGAGCAACTTGTCCATATTATCAACAGATCCCTTAGATGGGACCTCAATCTGCATAATTTGATCTTTGCAGGCTTGTTGGAACTCCGTAAACATACGGTGATATGTGCCAGTGGCTCCACCAGTTGCTACCTTGAGCTGCGTCTGTGCCATTGCGCCTGCAGATACTGCAAGCATTGCGCCAATTAAGGCAATCTTCGAAAATGTTTTCATTTTATATCTTTCTGTGTTAAAGGTTAGTTAATTTTCAGGTTCTTAAGATCATTGTCAGCCGAACTTGGTGGGGCTGGTTGACTCTGCACTGTAGAACTTGAGGGGTTTTGATGATCTCCACCCGTTAAAACAAACAGTGCTACTAAGATTGCTAGGACCAGGAGTGATCCAAAGATTCTAGTTTTCATTAACGACTCACTTTCTGTGTTTCACGAACTTGCACATCAAGCACACTAGGTTCGCTACGAGCCAATTGTACAACAGTTGACGCCGGCTTGTCATCCACCTCCAGCGCATCCGCAACTTCAAGCTGGGCGAATGCACGGTTCATAGATTCGAATACCGCATCGCAGGCAGTATCTGCCTTTAGCTTTTCAAATGCGTCACCTGTATCCATGCCGGCTGCTTTATTAAGTTCAATTGCGTCTTTAGACATTTCCCAATAAGCCTGCATTTCTTCAAGTTTATTTTCGCCATCCTCTAAAGATTTTTGTGCATCACGTAATGCTACTTTCTTACGTTGCACTAGATCAATCATACGTTCTAGTTGAGCTTGAAATTCTGCTGCTCTAGCAGGATACTTAGCAGCAAACTTCTCACACTTCTGTTTGAATGTATCTCTTGCTGCGGCAGAATTTTCTACATTTAACTTAAATGTTTGAAATGCTGCTTTCTTTGCTGCTAGTAAGTTAATCATGGTTTCGATTGGGTTTGCGGTGGCTTCAGCCATAATTGACTTAACTTTCCAGTTTGCAAACTTCATAGTCATATATGGGGTAAAAGTTACCACAGCTAATCCTACAACACCTGCAATAATCAATCCAATGAGTCCCTGAATTGCTAGGAAAATTACCGGTGCAACAATTAGTCCGGTTAATCCAATCAACCCGATGGTTGCCCATTTCTTTACGTTAGCACGTCTTGTATCAATATCCATTATGTGTCCTTTCTGTGTTAGACAAGCTCTACTATACTGTTGTCTTTATTTAAAAACAACCGAAATCAAAATAGTTTTAAATGACCTGTAATCTTGTTAATGGCTTCTTCATCATCCGGACCGATCCCAACTGCTGTAAGCGTAGGAATACCGTTAAATTCGGTAAGGCCGGCATCTTGTATTATAGCTGATGATATACCTGCCTTTTGTGCCGCATTGTATATAGCAACTAATTCTTCATCGGTTTCTACATATAACGCAATCTTTGTAAATCTACCAACAATCCATTCTCTCACAAAAGGATTATTCATCGGTATTACAAAGTCATTATCTACTAAACTGCCTAATGATAGTAATGCTCCTAAACTCGCATGAGCACCTTGGGCCACATATTTCCCGATTCGCATGTTCCTATCTTTAGGGAACTTTTTCATCACTAATACTTGTTTGGCTGGCATTGATAATCCTGTGGAGGAAAGCATGATACTCGAAATCAAACCTATCTTGCGATAAATCCAACTCATTTCCAATGAGCGGCAGCACCCTGGCTACTTTACTTTCCGTTTTGATAGTATATGCGAACGTTATACTAATGTCAACCTTAACCTATTAGTGCGGCCACCAATAGGTATTCTTCAACCATTTCTATATCTTGATTAATTCTAATTAATATTTCTTCTGTGGCATGTTTGTTGCCACGGCGTAATTCAACTTCTGCTTTTGATAGTGCAGTTACCTCACTACGAATATTCTGAACCATTCTTCGAACTTCTCTACCATGTTCGAGTTTCAACGTTTTGCGTAAAAGATTAGCCTCATACTTTGACCAATCTAAACTTGTTTTAATCATACCGTTATTTATTTAAATCTTTTTCAAATATATTTGTTGCTAATGATCTAGAGATTGATTTAATCTGATCATATTCTTCTGGAGTTAATTGATGTTTTAAGTATACCACTATTATACCGGTAAATCTACCGAATGATGCTGGAATACCATTTGAGCATGTATATTTAATGTATTTTCCTGATTCCGGTGCAAGTCTAATATTTACTGTTTCAATATACGGTCTACAGTTAAATTCACCATTAATAAGATCAACAACAACCTTATTATCTGCAACATTATTTGTAAATAATGCCATGTTTCCTACAGCATTACTTGAATATTTTAACCAGATATTCTTTAATTCAACTGCTTCGTCATCAATGTATGTGTAAATAATAACACGTTCATTCTTTTGAAAATCTGCTAGAACAACCTGCATTGCCACAATGCTTGCTGATTTCTCTACGACCGTACCAATTTCTTTTTGCGTCCCTTTTGATAACTCCCTTACATGAGGGGAAGTTGGGTCGATTCTTTTCTGACTTGCGAAACCGTATATAGCTCCTCTATTTTCGTATGTAGCCCATGTTAGACCCATAATAAATAGAAATACTATTAATTGAATTATTTTCTTCCAAGTCAGTACACTTAGAAATTTACGGACATCCTCTATACTGTAATTAAGACTTGGCATTCCTTTTTCCCCGAATATTGAAAGAATGAGTTTCTCTCTAATCAATATTTACCAAAGAAGGGCATATTTACCATATAGGGTTTTATCTTTGGTGCGGATGAAGGGACTCGAACCCCCAGCTGACGGCTTCTTAGACCGCTATGTTTACCAATTTCATCACATCCGCGAATACTTATGCCGTATTTACAGCAATTCTAAAATACATAATAGCACAAACCCATATAATATGTGCCAGATAATTTACCACAACAGGCCAAATAACCAGAGGATTAAATATAGCAATAAAAAATAATGCCAGGTAGAGTAATAACATGCCACTATATTCAATATCTACACCGGGTATCCAGGGTTTATTACTTGTATTTGCTATAAATATAATTAGCATCAGTGCTAAAATAAATATACCGGCTATCCACGGAAGTATAATAATCATAGAAGCCAGTGGTGATAACTCTGTCAATACCTGAGATCTGGTAGAGTTGGAAAGAACTGTTAAGAAAAAATCAACAGCAGTTGAAATAATAAATAGTCCCTGAAATGCAAAAAGCATATTCAGAGCTAAAGTTTTCCAGTAAAAAAGTTGTTTAGGCATAGCATACTTATCTATATTTTCGGTGCTATTTAATACCTATGAATCTGGTTGCGAACGGTTGGACTTGAACCAACGACCTCTAGCTTATGAGACTAGCGAGCTACCAACTGCTCCACGCCGCGATAAAATCTGGTGCCCCTACCAAGAATCGAACTTGGGATTAATCATTACCAATGATTTAGTTTGCCACTAGCTTATGGGGGCAATAATGTATTTATAACAAATAAGGTAGAATATAGGATTTTAGTTTGTATTATATACGGGCCAGACTACTCGAGTTTGCCTGGCATACCTTATTAATTATTCTGTTGCTGGTGCTACAGCACCTCGACCACGATTGTTGTCTTTATTATCCTTTGACTTCAGTGCCGCACGTCTTGCTGCTTCTTCGCAAAGTTGTGCATCAATCATGGCATGTCTAAATCCGTTGCGAGATTCGGTTGTACCTTTAAATAGAGCAACCATAGTTTTAATGGACTTCTTGATTCTGAAATTTTTATCTGGTGTCATTTGTATCTTTCTTTTCTTGTTTAATACGTGTATTAATATGTTTCCTGATAGAACTTACTTTCTCGGTAATAGCCCTACCTTTTTTCTCGCTGGCATCTTGTCGTTTATTAACAGCAAGTATAGCATTATGCATCTCATTAAGTCTACCAGAATTGTCGGATTCTTTCTGTACAGATTTCACTGCGTTCTGTGTTATTTCGACAATAATATAACCGTGTTCGATTACCCATGTTACACTTTTAACTCTATAATCTTCATCAGCAAATATTACAGAATGGCCTACTGACGGAATTACATCTGCATCAGCTATATGTAATGATTCACCGTATTCATCTTGATATTGTATTTTCATATCGTATTTAGCAGTGTTCGCCTGTCTTAAGATTAATATGTTCTATACGTGTCAATTCTACCCATGCATGATTAGGTTCCCAATTAGACATATTGATACATTCTTTTAATTTCGTATTTACAGGTAATTCCCAATAACCAAATTTGTCAGATATTTTAAGTTCTTTATTCTGAATATTTGATAGGTCGATATATAATAATTTCCAGTTGGAATCATCTCCCCACACGCATCCACATAGAAATCCAAAATCAGTATGATGTTCAAAATCAAATTCGGGCATATCTTTTAAGAATTCGCCTTCTGTTTTATAATCACAATCTACGGCGTATGTTTCAAACTCGTGTGTCTTACCGTCTGATTCAAAAGAACCTTTTACCATCCTATATCGAGGAACATATATTTCAACAGGACAGAATCCGACAGATGATCTTTCTTCTCCACACCAATCTTCTATGCTATCTTTATGTAATTTCATCACACGAGTAGCAGTATAATCAGCACTATAAAGTGCATACCAATCTTCACCGACCGAGAACGGAGAAAATGTTGTCGTAGCATAATTCGCATAGTTGCGGATATATTCACCAATGAGTATTTCGTCTCTAAAGATAGCAACCTTAGTTGAATTCCATTCGCCGGGCTGATTCTCTATAGTAAAACATTCTATATAGAATGGTGTACCAACACAGTATTTTACAATCGATTGTTTCATAATAAATTTAGGTGAGTGTCTTGCTAACCAGTAATCTAGCTACTATCGGACTTCAACAGATTGCCAATCCTAAGTCTCATTGTGACGCATTTTCCCGACACCCGGGAGGAGATACCTTAAGACAGGAAAGCGGCCCTGACAGTTTATCAACCTGCTGCTGCATATCCACCGGCATATCTCTTTCTACGAGCCCTTTACCTAATATCCTTTACATTGTGCCTGGATCGATATATCCACATTTCTTAAATGCCCAAGCACGTTCTCTACATTGCCAGCATACATTGCACCTTAATGTTTTCGATTCTGTGCAAGTATGTGTTATTTCCATAATATCGGTTAGTCCACGATCTATACATAATTGTAACATAACATCTTTTGTATAGTCAAAGAAAGGCTTATACAGTCTAGGATGATCGCCTCTCTTACGTGGAGGTCCGCCCGGCACTTCATCTATAGGAGGAACTATATTATCGCCGGTTAGCAATATATCAAACTTAAAATTTCTTAATGCTTCGCCTATACCGCTACTAACCTGTTGAGTAAAATGTAGATCTGGATTGCCTACCATATGCCATACTGTAGGCATCTTATTAAATTTAACATCAATATAATTAATAATTCGTTTAGCATGAACTAATGAATCATCATATCTCGGCACAGTAAAGAATTCAAATGTGTTATTAGTTTGATTCTTTTCGCGTAATTCATGCACAAGATACGTGAGTAGTGTACTATCAAATCCCCCGGAAACAAGAAGACCTATAGTTTTATACTGCGATAATACCGACTCTAAATCTGAAATAATTTTATCATGCATACAGTTTATAAATTAGTGCTACGGATGGTAAATCCATATCTTAGAAGTATTTACGCCGATGTTTCACAACAACCAACCCCCAGGTACCCGTGATTGGACAGATCTAAGACTACCGGTTAAAAGCGTGACCGCCAGATTTCTGGTTTCCGGTACCGCCACATCAATGAGAGTGACCATCAGCTATTATCCCCTAGCCGGGTATTGAGGTACCTTTTGGGTGTACCATCCTCAAGTCTTAATATAAACGTTTAATTAAATGAAAGCCGAACTGTGTCTGGACTGGTGCGCTTACTGTTCCAACTGGTGTTCCATAGGCAGCATCTTCAAAAGGTTTAACCATCAAGCCTTTACCAAAAAAGCCAAGGTTGCCACCAGTTGCACCACTCGGGCATTTACTGTATGATCTTGCGAGTTCGGCGAAATCTCCACCAGCTTTAACTTTTTCGTGTAGCTCTACAGCTTCTTCGAATGTAGGAACTAAAATATGTGCTGCATTTATCTTCATTTATCTTCCTTAAAATTGGTCGGAGTACAAGGATTCGAACCTTGGACTCTAAATTGGTGGACACAATTTTTGAGGCTGGCCCGTTAATAGATCACTATCACCTGTTACATTGTGTTTATATACTATTGCTTGCCCTAAGGGTTAGGTACCTACCTTAGCGACTCATACTGGATAATGTAACTTATCCTCTGCTCTTGGTCCGTGTGACACGATTCGAACATGCGACCACTGCGTCCCAAACGCAGAGCTCTACCAGGCTGAGCTACACACGGATATACCTTAACATTCGTTCTAAGTCAGCGTTTTCAATTCCACCAACAACAGTATTACATCTATTACATAAGATGCCTCTAACTCTTCCTGTCGTATGGCAATGGTCAACAAACCCGCCTTTTCTTCCAACAAACATTTCTAATTCTGTATCACAAGTAGCACACTTTTTATCTTGCGATTCAAGCAATGCTACCATATCTAAACGATTCATCTTATAACGGTATAAACCGTCTTTACATACGCGGCAACTGGTGCCTCGCATATCGTGTGGTGTATTACAATGTTTACATACCTTAGTCATACTTTATTTATCATAAAGTAGCGTTAAGCACTGCGCCACACTCCGAATCTATATTTATCACCATCTATTACAACAAAATTAAATTAGAATGACTTAAACCGCTTTTTCACTAAATTGACATTGCAGCAGGATTCTTAGGATCTTAAGATGTACGCTCAACACCTACCTGCAACCGGAGGGCCAATTATTCCCTCTCTCCTACCATTCGCCCTTTTGTACAGGATTCGAACAAACACAATAGGGCACTTCGAAATATCTACCTCGGTCGATAACCGATATTAGTTAGGGTCGAAAATTTCAAAACGTTCTTAGTATCGGTCAGGCCGTACTGGTCACTCTAAATCTTTACGACCTTTAAAGGGTCCGAAATCTTTACGCTCTGGTACTGACTTTTCTGCTAACCAAAATAATGGCCACAGAATAAAATAAGCGCCGACAATTACTACACTACCGAAAACGGTAATACCATCTCCTCGCATTGTATTATACATATCTCGTGTATCTTTAAACATATTTTATTTCAAAAAGCACCGAACTCCGGATCCCTTGTGTGTACTTCGGTAATACTGATAAGGAACTCCTTATCGTTAATAGTCTCTCACTATATCTGCATATTTTTCAATAGCGGCATACTGATCCCAGATAAAAATCTTTGGTGCCCCCTGGGAGACTCGAACTCCCACGCCTTTCGGTGCTGGAACCTAAATCCAGTGCGTCTACCAATTCCGCCAAAGGGGCAAATCTTAAGCTATTATAGCTTAGATCAATTATTTATACAACCTTATTTAAGTTGATTTTGAACATATGCTCTAATAAAATTATCAATTCGTTTTTCAAATTCGATAGTAGGAAGTTCCATCTTAATTTTATGCATTAATTCATCAAACGAATAACCCAGTGATGCAGCAGTTGCAAGTTTGAATCCTGCCAGAGAGCATTGAGAATGTGTTACGGTGTTCAATTTAAGTGCTAATAAATCAGCTTCATCTCTTGTCCATATATCATTTTTCCAATTTAAGTTATTTTCTGGAAAAGTATATCCATATTTTTTATATTCTCTATCAAATTCACTCTTCAAAATCTTTGCAGGACCATAATCTATGTATAGTGTAAAAAAATTCCAATTATACATTCCGCTATCAATACACCACTGTAATGTATTTTCTAGATCCTCAGGGGTTTCACCTGGTAAACCAGCAATTAATCCTAAGGTCCACGTGATTTCATCTTTCCATTCTTCTTTTAGCTTCAATAGAAATTCTTTGCCATGGCGACCATTCCATCCCTTACCTATTACGGCACTCGCATGAGGATGAAAACTTTCTATTCCAAAAAATGCAGATTTTAATCCACTATCTTTCAATGCCTGTATTGTTCCAGGTCTACTCCATATAAGATCTAATCTATTGTATCCAACCCACTCAAGTTTAAATGGCAAATTCTGTGCAATATTAGCTAATGCATACACTTTTTCTTCACTTTCGTTAACTGTGTCATCTATGAAACTATATCGTGTGACACCCAATTCTTCATAATTACGAATAAGATCTTCCTTAATGATATTATAATCACGAATATATGTACCTTTCTTTTTTCCTAATAAAGGATAACTACAGAATTTACACCTAAATTGGCATCCGCGACCGAGTTCCATTGATAATACTTCATACGGTTGTATATAATCGTTATTGGAAAAAGCAGTAGACGAGTGTGTTATATCAAATAATTCTCTACGAATTAATTTAACACTACGCCTATCCATCCACTCTAATAATGCATCTTCCCCGGCCTCCAGAAATCTAACCCAATTGAATTGTAATGTTAATTTCGTAATAGCGCCGCCTAACAACCAATATATCCTTTCATTTGCTAAAGTTGTTCTCCCGTCTATTACCCATTTAGGTTCGATACCGGTATTATCATCTATATCTCTCCAAAATGTAGTACTTACTCCGATTGCAAGTGTATCAGAGTCTGTATGTTTTTTAGTGATAGCAACTAATTCTGCTGTTGTCATCTTATGGCAGAAGTCAATAACTTTTACCGTATATCCGTGTTGACGAATCCAGGATGCCAATTGGTAACTAGCAAGAGATCTTGCAAGTGCTGTTGAATTATTTTGTGAATTCCAGAGTATTAAATTGGCCATTAATTATTTAGCTGATATTTTACGTTCATCACAGGTAATATTTTTAACAATAACTGTATCTCCCTCGATATTCATATCAAGAATATCACCATTTAACCAGCCGAGTTCGTCAATCATCTCTTTTGGTAATGGTAGAATGGCATTGCCATCTTCATCTTCTTCGACTGTAACTGTCCATGATTTAATCATTATCTCTCCAATACTGTATGTATGCGACCTATCTTTCTTGCATAGCGAATGGTCGTCCATGTTCCGCTACGAATTACTTCTACATCTAATGGCGAACCTATTAAGTGTTCACTATCATCTACAATGTTTCTATCTCTTTCAATATAAGGCTTTAGTGGGTGATTAAAATCACCTTTCTTGAATGCCCGTGTATATCTCTTTTCGGGTGGATGAATTATAATCTTTACTTCGGGGAAGAATTCTCTAACAATATCATGTGCATCAGCATCCGCACCGATGCAGTCACCGTGATGAAATTCTGTGACACCGAGTTCAAACAACTTAAGAACAAATTGCTCTTTTTGATTTTGGCTCATGCCTTGGCGAGTTCCTGTAAATCCTACCTTCATAGTGACCTAATAAGATCTTCTATCCGCGTTACAGTTCTTGCCTGCATATGAACATCGCCCTGATACCAATGATAAAGGTGACATAAAGATAAAATACGATCCATAATAGGAGCATTTGTATCATCGATAAGTTTATTTAACTTTTCACGTTCATCAGCAAAATTTTGTGGTGTTCTCATAATATCCTAAATTGGTGCCTTGTATCGGAATCGAACCGATGACCCACGGTTTTAGAGGCCTGTACTTTTCCACTAAGCTAACAAGGCAAGTATGTGCCCATTATAAGGGCACATTTATTTATTGTCAATCGGCGGGTCTATATAGATCCCACTTCTGAAAGAATGCTCGTTCCTTTGCACTACTTACAGGTCTTGTACAGATTGCACTATAGCCCATGTCATTATCGGGCTCGTGAAATATGTAGAACTGAATACCTGCACAATCAATTCTTGCCGCGATATCTAATAAATCACCCTCATCCTTGGCAGATAGAAGAATCAAACTCGATACGTGTTTGTGTTCTTGATGATGTAATAGTTTACCTGCTTCATGGCATGCGTGGCCGAGCTGCACAATCTTTTGAGTAGGAGAAATATCCTCCCGGATAAAAGTATAGATATATGAGTTCATTTAAGTAATTCCCTTAATGTTGTAATAAGTTCCGGTGTAAAAGTCGTGCCGTACTTTTTACTTAAGGAATCGATTCGTTCTTTTTCTTCTGCTTCGCGTCTTGCTTTGCGTTCTGGTGTATCCTGCGACCACATTGCTGCATTGTTGCGGATTTTCCACCATGCGTCATGCTTTGCTGTGTCAAAAGATTGCCATGGCTGCATGCCAGCTGCTATTTTGTTCTCTGATTGGATTGGACTAAAACCGCGTTTAAGGTCGAAGCCGCGAAGAGCGTTATAGAAAATATGATCCGTAGCGTTACGGTTTGCAATTTTGTTCCATGCTGCGATTGTGCATAGATACTCTTCTTTATTGATAATGAAATTCATGATTATTGTCCTTATAAAATGTAATCAAATTTGTTTATTTCTAACTAACCGTTTGATTAATTTTATGGCGGACCATTATTCAACACCTATTGCTCTGTCATGATGTACTCCTTTTAAGTTATAACTATATTTATCTATCGAGTAGATCCTCCTAGTTCAAAGCCAGGCATGCTTAAACACTCTTATACTCAATCTTTATCTATCAAGTAGCCACTCATTTCCAAGCGTCCTCGTACTCAGTATGTAACACACCTCTATACTTGATAGATAAAAATACTGATGATACAAATAAACATAGATTGCCTCACCGGTAACGATCCAGGCTCTCTGTTTTCACAGCGCATTCGTTATGCTACTTTGGTATATGTTTATTTGTGTGTCTCAGTTAAGCAACTATAACAGAGTCAGACTGGTTCCACAACCGGAACAAAATGCTGATGTTGCTTTATTCATCTTTCCACAAGTAGAGCACTTAGGCTTGGCTTTCACAGTAATTGGTGCCACTACCTCAACTGCCCCAATCATACCTACTATTCTTAGAATAATAACATGTGAATTGAGTTCTGATCTAAAACCAAATACAGGTGTAAACTTTTGTTCTACCTTAGATCCCGGTACAGTAATACCTATATCACCTACTGGGATTTCACCTTTATCGGCACATATAGAGCCCATGTGTGGATCAGCAGTAGCAGATGCACTTGTTGCACTAAACGTAGCAGATTGCGCTGATACTTGATTTACTACATTTCTTAATGCTGATGCACACGATGTATTCATATACTGTGAATCACCTAATGATCCACTTACGCCACTAGATCCACTTAGACCAGTTGTTGTATTCCAGTAAGTCGGCTGCGGATAGTAATCTCTATAATGGTGTTTTTCCCAATAGATATCCTTAATTTTAATTTCGGCTTGTTCTTGTTCGAACCAAAACTCAACTCGAATAACACCGTCATCAACTTTGATACCGCGTGGGCCATCTTCGATAGCGGCCGTACGTTCTATGAACTTAAAGGCATTACCTTCGGTCATATTTCCGTTGCGAATGAATCGTTTCATTTCTATTTCAGAATTGCCTTTAACAATAATTTCTTCACCATCGAGCACATCTGTGCCATCAATGTGTAAGGTAAATTTTGCTCGTCTTGAGTTTAGGTTTTTAACTAATACGCTGAATTCACTACCATAAGGTAAGTGGACTAAGTCTTTGTTTTCACGGAGGATTTTGCCGTTATGTTTTATTGCTACGGCGAAGCGATCTTGATACATGTTCATGTTTTCCTTTATACATCGCACAGACTAAGCGATCAATTGTTAAAGTCTGTTAGGTGCTACCCTGTGTAGCAAAGTTATTTACCTTTTTATCGGTTAGTACTCAGCAGAAAAGGGACCGAAGTCCCTTTTATTATTTAGTTTTGTTTAGAAACTATGTGATAGTCCTAGACCGAACTGGCGTGTATCAACTGTATCGCTAACATTGCGTAAAGCAACATTTACAGAAGTACGCTTAGATAAGTCATATTCTGCACCAACTGCGTATGCGCTTACTTTAGCAGCAAAATCGCTAGTCTTTACACCATACGAACCTTTAAGAGTTAAAGGTAATCCCGACACTGGTAGAGCAATTCCTGCTAAGGTACCGCGTGTTGTACCAAGTACATCGGCATCTTGACTTGCGCTAAGGAATAACTTATTACCGGCATATGCTGTTTGTGCTGCCAATACTGTGCTCTTTGCTGCACCTTGTTCGAAGCGAGCTACTGTAGCAATAACAGGACCTAATTTACCTGTTCCGCTATAACTAGTTGCTTCGTTGCCACCAGTTACTGTGCGATCAAACGCAATTGAAGCTGGTCCTAAATTGTAGTTTAGGAAAACTGCATTTCCACTGCGAACAGTGCGAACATTGTGAATGTCGCCCGCAATAGAACCATAATCTGTATCAAATACATCATTGTTTGTAATTGCTAAAAAGTGACTATTTAATTTACGACCTAAGTCTTATGAGCCGTTCTTCGAAGCTAAACCAACTGTACTTTGACGATTCCCTAGTTTAGTGTCTGCACCTAATGCTGCATCATTGCCGCTGAAACCAGTTTCAACAACTACACGAGCAGATAAACCATTACCGAGTGCTTCGTTTGCCTTGAAACCAATACGGCTTGTGTCATCGACCATACTAGTAACAGTAGTATTACCTACCTTAGTGTTGTCAACATATTCACGAACCAACCCGTAAACAGAGACCTGAGCCGTTGCTGCGAGTGATGCCACGGCTAAGAATGCCGCTAATACTAATTTTTTCATTGTATATATTTCCTTTTTGTGTACGCTTTTGAGCGAGTAATTATTTACCGACCCTCTTAAGTATATAATGATATTTTTGGTTTGTCAAGTTCGATAATCATTAATACTCAGATCCTTACCTATTAAATTGATCAATTTCGGAATAACTATAATTGGATCTATGCCTGATCTAATGCCATTTTTTATATACCCCTCTTGTACTATTTTTAAATAATCTTCTTTTGGTAAATCATTGAAACTATTTATAAATTGGGTTATTTGTTTTGCATATGCATTTATATGAATATTCTTGTATATGGGTGGCATATCAATTAATTGTCTACAATAAACACCTAATGTATCCATCGATATAGTTGCAGGTTCGGCAACATGGTTTATTCCAAATCTAATCCATGTATAATATTCTCCAAAACTGTCTAACCAATTTAAGAAATTCCAAAGGCCCTCGAGACAATATAAGTTTAATGTAGGAAGAACCCCAATTAGTAAATTTTTATGTATCAAAGAAAGATTATGTAATTGGTTAAAATTGTGCTCAAATTTATCCCATTTTAATCCTGTTCGAATAAATTCTGCCTGCAATCCTGCAGATTCTATACTAATTCTAAAAATAAATTTGATGTTTTTATTTTCCTCTACATATTTACGTATGCGAGAAAAATGAGTATCATTAAACATACCGTTTGAATATAACACCACATTAAGAGGTTTAGTTCTTAAGGCTGTTATTTTGTCTAGGATAATATAAAAAGATGGCATAATTGTTACTTCGCCACCAATCAGTTCTATAACTTCAAGTTTATCATCTACTATAATATTTTCAATCCATTTCATTGCCGGCGTTTCAAAATCAGAACACGAATGATTTATAATAGGTATTCTTTTCTCTGCCGCCCAAGTAGTGCTATCTTTCTCAGAACAGTAGACACAAGCAAGATTACATAAACTTCCTAAATTTATAGATAATATCTTTGGAGAAGTAATATATAAATCAAAATTATTAGTTTGAAGGGAGGGTATCGACCTACTATATTGTCTTTTACTAAACTGGGATTTATTTTCGAGTTTCCAACAAGCGTCACAGTCAGGCGGCCGGTTGCCTAACAGAAATTCTTTTCTTCTATCTATTAAAAATTTATTATTAAAAAAATCAGTCTGATCATTCACCCAACTTGTTCTGCCACAACTTCTAATTTCACCGTTGGCAATATTTATTTCAAACCAAGTCCACGGCATATGGCAACTTATCTCATTCATTTATTATCTATATACTCCGTGTTAAATTCTATTCTGATTATTTATCGCAGAAATAAGTCATTAAAATAGGGACCGAAATCCCTATTTTGATTGGTTTGGTTACAAGGTCTTTCTACCCCGGAGTTGGTGTTTCTTAGGCAGCCATTTCCATAGCCATATCGCTATCAGCAAGAGCCGAAAGGTCAAGAGCTACAAAAGACTCGGTTGTATATGCGTTTGCATTTACTATTTTTGCTTGATTTACAGTCATCGCCTACTGTGTTGCCTTCTTCAATATCTCACGCAATCGATTACCGGAGCAGGCCCATCATAAAGAAACTATCTAAGACTATATTCGTCTGGTATAAACGGGACGTATTCTTCTGGCAGATTTAATATATTCATAAATTTCCTTATGGTGGACCTGGCGGGATTCGAACCCGCGTCTTGCTTGCCTTTTCTCCAATGGGATTACAACAATTCTTTTACACACATTGTGACGCTTGAATCCACGGTAGCCCTACTCTTCCTGGCCGGTCCTAAGTAACTCTTCTACCAACGTTAAAGTGGTTAAAGCATTAGTCTTTCGGTGTTCCAGTGTAGCTACTGCAATATGTATGTTCTTATTTACTTACGTGGCTTTAGTGCTCTTTTAGCAGCACGTCTAGCCTGTTTCTTTGTGGACGACATATATCTCCTATGCCTCTATTATAGCAAACTTCGCTACAATGTCAACCTTTTATTTACCAAAGTAAATCAAAATTACCACGCATTATCTTTGCCACGCTTGCAGTCTTATCTGTGTTGTGATCTTTAACAACATCATCCTGAAATCTATATGTTCTTATTTTGTCGCCACGCATACCAGACCCAACTTGTTGTTTCCTATCTATTGCTAATGCTGTATATTGTTCATTCCTATCTCCAGATTTGAGTTGGTTTAACAGAGTTGTTTTAGCCTGCTCTAAACTGTTTATACGAGAACGACATTGTGCAGTTGCTACTATACCGCTATTCTTATGTGTTATTCTACACGAATTTTGGTGTTTATTGCGGTGTTGGCCGCCGGCACCTGTGCCACTATACCATTCGATTTTAAAATCAGCATCAGTATATTGTATTTCTTGTATTTCGGGATTTATTACAGCAACAGTGACGGTACTTGTATGTACTCGACCTTTCCGTTCTGTTGGCGGTACACGTTGTATTCGGTGTCCACCTGCTTCTTTTTCTAAGTCTGTTAAATCTTTACCAACAACCTCAATATAAATTTCGCCCGGTAAAGTTTTAACTATTTGGTTGATTCAGCCGACGCGGCTAAAATGTCGTTGATATGCTTGAGCAAGATCTATCGTAAATAGCTTGCTATCTTCGCCGCCCTCTGCGGCTCGAATTTCTATTACTCTTTTCATTACTTTCTCCAAAAGTTGTTACCCTATAGAGTATAGTTCCATAAATTAAAAAGGGCAACCATTCGGTGCCTGGGACCATTCATCCATTTCTTTATGGTAGCTAATTTATGATATATTCTATATGGTAACTCTTATATTTAGTTACTTTATACAAGAAGTTAATGCGGCTAATAATTCGCCTTCGTAACCTAAGTGTAATTTTCTATCTGCTAATAATGCCTTCGTTTTATCAAACACATCTTGATCTACATTTAATTTATCAAAGTTAAAATCTGGTTTCACTGGAACAACTGCCTTACACGGGACCGCTACAGGAACTTCTACAGTTTGGATAACAGTATTGATAACTGGCTCGGTTGTAGCACATCCACTTAATAAGATAATAGCACATAATAGGATATTATTTTGCATTTTTAATCTCCTGATTTATTAAATCATTTGCAGAATCACATTTAGGCCTATCTAATTGAGCTCTTGTGTCCATTAATGCCTGCGCTTGTTTTCTATACGTATCGGCTGTTGCCTTTGCCTTATTAATTTCTATCTGATGTGCTGCCTGGCGAATATCGGCATCGGCTTTCATTTTATTGATTGCTGTATTCTGATCTTTAATAGCCTGTTGTAAACTTTTTACAGAGGCAATTGATACCTGCAGTTCGGCTACTAATGTTGCTTTTTCGGCGGTAACGGTAGCAATATTACCTTTTAGAATTTTAATGTAGATTCCGCCACCGGCAAAAAGTGCTAATAGAATACTAATAACAACTAAATTCTTGTTCTTTAATAAAAATGCAATTATACCCATATTATGTCCTCTTAATATGGGTATTTATCCTTATCCATACTTAACAACATGTTGATTATTTTACACTAATACCTTTGGTTAATTTTTCAAATTTCTTAACCATAGCATTATACCAAGGCATTAAATCGCCCTGAATTTTCATATAATCGTCTTTTGTACCAAAATCGCTTTTATATAATCTCTGTACAGAGTCTACACGTTCTGCCCGAAGTAAGATTGTTGCTAATTCAGCGATAACATCCGAGGGTGTATCTGCCGCCACAAATAGTGCAAAAGGTAGAACCATATATTCCATCTCAGGGTAACCTGCATCCTTCAATAGAACATAATCTTTAATTTTAGTTTTACCTGTTATACCGATAACAGTTACATCCTTTGTAGCCTTAGCGACAGCATCACCCATATATTCAAAACAAGCATCAATATGGCCACCCATAACTGATAGATATGCTTCGTTTGTACTTGGAAAATGCACCATCTGTATAATTTTATTTGGATATCTTTTATGTATTTCTCCAGCAAATGCTTCTGCCATTAGATGAGTAGAGCTACCTGTACCTGCCGTCCCAATATTGATGGTATCTTGACTAACTAATTGTTCTAATGGCCTGCCTTTAGTGAGGAGGGCAGTCGGACTTATTGCCATAACCATAACCGGTTTAATCTGATTAAATGTATATGTGGTTGTTTCGGGATAAAGGTATGGTCTAATGAAAAGTGCGGGCGAATGTGCAAGAACCATTAATGTTTTGCTATGTGATAGCACATAATTGGTTGCAAGGGCGCCTCCGGCACCCGGGCGGTTTTCAAATATAAACTGATATTTATTCTGATCAATATTTGCTTGTTCAAATAGTGCTCTAATATACGAGCCTTGTGTACTAGCAGGGGTAAATCCCCATACACCTGGTACCTGAATTTCGTTTGCTGCAAAACCTATAATAGGCATTAATGCAACAATAGTCATTAATAATGTTATAAATTTCTTTCTTAGTGTCATACTATACTTTCATTGTTAAAAAATTAATTACCGAATCTCGCTAGTCGATATTCTGAATTATTTATAGAACCTGCTATATAGCTGGCATAAATTGCGATTCGTGTCCTATACGATAAAATTGTGAAAATCTTATAAGACCATCCCTATAGTTGTCTGTCCACATATATTTTCTATTTATACTCTTTAGAAATCTAGTCGAATCTGATTCTATCTGTTGATATATCATTGAACCACTATGTAATTTAAGCATCCAATTATCTATTGCTAATCCACCATCATATAGTCCTAATCCGGGTTTATTTGCCTGCCATACTCGTTGAGTTGGGTGTCCTATAGCAGGGTATATTGAGGGAACTATTCCGCGCTGATATTTTGATGCTCGCTCAGTACTAGAATTGAACTCTGCGGATTTGGTCACATCGTACATGCATTCTTTAATTTCTGCATTTTCCGGTTTATATATCCATTTACAGAGGTCGTGCGCTTGTTGTACCATTATAACAGGCATATCTGGCGTATAATAAAACATGTCGGGAATAACATTGGCATATTTTTCTTTGAACGGGACTATCCCCATAGTTGATGACGCATCTATAAAAACTGTCCAAAGATCGCCATATTGCCCCCTGGATAGCGAGGGCTTATCTACCCCATATATAATACCTATTTTTTTACCGGCTTCAGCCAAAGTTTTAATATGAGTAAATTTATCTAATGAATGGCGGGCGCCGCCGGAGAAATGAATCCAATTACTTGATATGCCTTCATATAACCATTCGTCTGATTTTAATTTTAATATATCTTCGAAATAATCATGAATTGTAATTCTAATTTCTGGATTTGTCTTTGCGACTTTTTCTAATAAAGGTTTCTGCGCTATAAATGTTTCACTAATTATATTATTTGCAGATTTATCATTATAATCTAGTGACCAGTTATTTAATCCGCTAAGTGGCATACCTGCCACTATCTCATCAACACGAATATTATTGTTTAAGAAGCTATATAAGACATTAGTACTATCTGCTCCTCCACTACACATTATAATAATATAATCATAGGTTTCGCGTAACTGTTGAGCACGTAATTTGTATAGTACATTAATATCTAAATTTGGATCTGTTGTCCAGTCTAAACTCTTAAATACTTCTCTGTTGAAATTCCATTTTATATCTTCTAAAGTGGAATTAGCATAGATTACTGCTTGTATCTTACTATCGAATTCTTTATCCCCAACAGTGAAAAATCCTAGTTTTTTATTCATTAAAAGTATATTGGTTGAGTGTATATTTCGGTAAATCTGCTAGGCTGACCTTTATCATTATATTTTAAAAAATAATTGGCTACACCTGATAAGATTTCCTTTAGTTGGCCATCATAAAAATCCTTCAATCGAGAATCTGTTAGATCTGTTTCATTGAACCATTTTGTAGATTCTTGATAGAAAAGAGATGTCGGTTTACTTGCTTGGAAAATAGTAATATCATGATTCTTATATAATAATGTTTCAAAAAAGTCTTTATGAATATCCATTACTTCTTTTCCGGCATGCTTGTAATGTAATTTAGAGTAATAGTCTGGCGGTGGTTCCATACGTACAATGGGTTCCATAATATGTTTAACCATAAAACATTGTTTCTGATATAATATAGGAAAATCCGGGGCATAATAAAAGTATTCAATATTGGGATGATATCCACCACAGCCATCATCACTTAAATGCCCCCAAAAAGTATTAAAATCTAAAAAATACGACATAAATTGTTTCTTAGCCCGATCATATTCTATTCTAGGTTTATCAATAGCCGCAATAAGAACAGAATTAACACCGTCGCCTAACGCTCGCATATTCTCGTGCATAATATTCATTGCCGGCATAGCAATAGAAGTCATAACGCCAGCTGCTGTTGCTGTATGCAATGTACTACCACCTACTACTTCTATTGCTCGTTGTGCATAATCAATTACAGTAATTTTTATATTAGGATGACTTTTTGCTACCTCGCGAAGTTTTGGAGCAGCAGATTCTGTATATTCAAAAATAATATTTTCTGGAGAAGTATTGTGTTTGTTGAAGTTAGGCAACATTTTTTCAATAATCGATACAGGATAATATGTTACAATCTCCTCTATTGGGATATTATTATTAAGAAATATATCTAGCATATTAGTGCTATCAGATCCGCCGCTAAAAGCTAGTGCTATATAATCATATTTGGCTCTTAATTGCTTGGCTCGTTCAAGATATAACTCTTCAACTGATTGGGTAGGTTCTTTAGTCCAATCTAGTGATCGAAATACCTCATCAAAGAAATGATAAAAGACCTTATGACCTACTCTTGCTCTTTTTGTTGCATATCTTAGACATTCGGTTTTATTGAAGAAATAACAGCCATCAAATTCCCAGTATCCACTATTCTTTTCAAGTGCTATCCTATCAACAATCGATTTATCAAATATCATATCAATTATTCTCCCTTTATGAGGGTATTTATCGGGGTTTTATAAACTAAATAATTTCCCGACTTATGTTTCTGTTTTAATTAAATCAGTTACGTATTTTTCTTCTAACCATTTATAGTTAGTTTCTGCCTTACTACAGAGCACATCATAATCCCACGTTTCTCTATTAAGAAATTTATCACACACCTCTCTGTGTGTTCGCCAATCAATTGATCTATCAAACACATGATCCTTAGCAATCGGCAGTCCTACGAAACTATCTTTCATAAATTTGCTTATATCCTTGATTGCAGGTAGATTTTTATATAATACAACTATTGCTGCATCAGACGGATTAAATGTCCATTTTAATTCTATATTATGTGCTTTACATAAAGTTTCTATGAATGCAAATCTTTCTTCTATCATATATTGCATATTATGTATATTATTTAATCGTTTATTTGATTCAAGTTGCATTAACCATACATTGAGTTCATCTTCATCAATAAAATCACATCTTCTACAAAAATTTGCAGAACCTACTCGTGTACTTGCGTTATAACATTTACCCG
>SESF01016459.1_pt1 | contig 23178 bp, 20 predicted proteins | sample 3171521 | NCBI WGS metagenome assembly SESF01 (sample SAMN10866945, study PRJNA518727) | freshwater metagenome | biome: subpolar coniferous forest; feature: holomictic lake; material: water; isolation source: holomictic Lake 227, 6 m and 8 m depth | place: Canada: near Kenora, Ontario | collected...
AACCGAAACCGCTCTAGCCCAGTTTCGATCGAGATTGGCGCAATGATCCGTGAGCGCCGTGGGCCGTTGCGCGGTCCTTTCAGGAGGATGGGGATCAGTTGCCGCCGGGCAAGAGTTTCTGCACGAGGCGCTGGATGCCTTCCTGGGCAAATTCGCTGGGCGGGTAGACTTTCTGCGCTTTGAGATACCACGCCAGGCTGGAGCCGGTCTGCCCCTTGGCTTCGAGTTGCTGGGCGGTGCGGATGCAGCGGACGAAATCCGAGGCGTCGGAGGAAAGGTTGGCCCGCAATTGGTTGAGTTTGGTGTCGTCGGGGAAGCGGCTGTAGGCCCGCTCGACGCCTTCCCACGCCCCGCTGCTGTCGCCGCGCTTGGCTATCTCGGTGCTGCGGGCCAGGACGGTTTCGATCTGCTGCATGTTCTCCAGCACTTTTTTGAGCTGCTCCTGGCGCTCGGGGTAAAGGGCGGCGGCGGCGATAAAGCGCATTTTGTCGTCAAAAATCTGCCGGTAATTGTGCTGGCCGAGTAGTTGGTCGAAGTCGGCGATGGCTTTGCCCTGCGCGTCGGCCTGCGAGAAGATCATGCCGGAAACTTCGGCGAGCGCGGGGTTGCGCGGCCAGAGGGTGGTGGCTTCGCGCAATTCGCTCTCCAGGACGGCCCGGTCGCCGCTGACGGCGGCGTTGCGGGCTTTGGCGAGGTGCATGCCGCTGACGGTGCGGGCGGTTTCGATGGCCGCGCGGGGCTGGGAGCCGTCGAAGTCTTTGGCGAGGGTTTCGAGTTCGTTGACGAGTTGTTCGGCCAGGGCGTAGTCGCGCACGTCGAGGGAGGAAAGGAGGCGGTTGCCTTTTTGCGTGAAGTCCAGCGCCCGGCGCTTCTGGTCACGCGCAAGGGTGCGGATTTCCGGCATGTATTCCCCGATCAGGAAGGCTTCGCCGAGCCGTTTGGTGGCGCTTTCGACTTCGTTCTTCTGGAGGAGGAAGTTGTAGGCTTCCACGCCTTCGCGCACATCGCGCATGGCTTCGTTGGCGAGGGAATCGACCACGCTGACGGTGAGCGGCATGCCGACTTCCTTCATGTACAGCTCGGCCATCCCCTTGTCCTTCGCGTCCTGCTTGCCTTCCTTGCTGGCTTGGGAGGAGGAACCGCCGATGGTTGTGTTGCCGTCGTTAAAGATGTGCCGGTAAAACCGGGTGGCCATGACGACGTGCTGGAAGCGGCGCTGGAGGAAGAATTGTGTGATGAGGGCCTGGAATTCCACCCGCGCCTGAACTTCGGAGATTTCCCGCTTGGCGGTGTTGGCGGCGATGCGGGCGTTGACTTCGGCCAGCCGCTGGGCATAGGGGGCGAGCGCCAGGTCCTGCTGCTGGTTTTCCTTCTGTTCCTTGGCCGCTTTCGACTTCGTGCTGGGGTGAAAGATCGTGGAGTCGCCGGCGTGTTGGGCGCCCCATTCGTATTGTTTGCGCTGGTTTTGGAGTTCCTGGTTGGCTATCAGGAGACGGTCCTGCGCCCGCATGGAGAGCCAGGCGCTGTAGACGGCGTCGGCCAGGGCGTCGCACAGATGGGCGTCGATGGTGTAGTTGGATGCCTGGGGAAGGAGCCGCCAGGCTTCGAGTGTCGCGGTGCGGTTGTCGTTCTCCGGCGCGAGTTTGGTAAGGATGGCGCGGATCAGTTTTTGATACTGGACGTCCACTTCGGTGGTTTCCTCCGGGGCATTGAGATATTTCTCAAAACGGGCCTGGAAGAAACGCTGGTTGGTGATGTTCCAGTTTTTGCCGTCCCAGGAGAGGATTTCGTTGCCGGGGTTGAGGATGGGAATATCCTTGCCCAGGAAGGAACCGCCGGGGGCGGCTCCCCGGTCCGCCGGGGCCGGGGCCGCCGATTGCGAAGCGGCCGGAGCAGCGGGGGTCGCTGGAACCGAGCCGGGGGCGTCGGGAACCTGGGCGCGCAGCCCGGCGGCGGCGAAGAGGCAGAAGAACAGGAGCAGGCGGTTCATGCTTTTTGGAGCGCTTTGACGGTGAGGATGCCCCGGGCGTCGACTTCCACGGAGAAGTTGAAATGCTGCCCTTTCTGGATGTTCACGCTGTTAAACTCGGCGGGGATGAAGAGGGGGAGCACTTCGGTGTTGTTCTCGACCTGGATGGAAAAGAGCCGCCCCGCCTGGGTGGAGCTGGCCAGGTAGTTCCAGATGACGCCGCTGAGTTTGTAGCTGTTGCCGCGCAGGCTGTTGGCGTTTTCGAGATAGGCGGGGACGTCCAGGGGGGCGATGGTCCGGTAGGGATCGTTGACCCGGCCGACCAGAAAGGAACCTGCCCCGATCGCTCCGGCGACGAGGAGAATCACCAACAAAATCCAACCGGGGTGAATGGCAAAACTTGCGCGACGGGCCATGGGAGCTCTTTCTTACGATGGGTCTGGTTACATTGCAATGCGGTTCTCGCGCGTTATTCCCACCGGCCGCGCACGCAGCCGAGGTAGGCGATGAAGAGGCCGATGCCGATGTGGCAGCCCAATGCCCAGAGACAAATCGCGCCTGGGGAGAGCACGGTGGGCGCGACGGACTGGACGACGTCATAATACCGGGTGTCGCGCATGGTTTGCAGGATGCCCGACCAGCTCCAGTAGGCGGCGATGAAGGGGCGGGTGATCCAGCCGAAGAAATCAGGGAGCCCCAGAACCGCGCCGGAGAGCGGGAGCTGGAAGCCGACGAGGTAAATGGAGACAAGGGACGCCTGCTCGGGTGATTTCATGAGGCTCGAAATGGCCAGGCAGGTGGAGGTCATGGCGGCGTTGGCGAGGAAGAGGAGGACCATCTGGTCGCCCAGGTCGCCGGGAAGATGGCAGAGGTTGTGGACAAAGAACCCCATCCAGCACGCCTGCAACGCCACGAGCACGCAGAGGAAAACGGACTTACTGGCCAGGTAACTCGCGGGGCGCAGCCCGCCGAGCTTCTCTTTCTCAAAGATCAGCCGTTCGGCGGCGATCTCGCGGGCGGAGTTGTTGGAGCCCATCAAGGTGAGGAGCACGACTTGCATGATGACGAGGCCGGAGACCAACTGGCCGATCTTGGCCGACTGGATGGTAAACGCGATGGCCTCGCGCAGTTGCTGCACCACGTTGATGTCGGCGGTCATGCCAGGATTTTGCACTTGCGGCAGCCCGCCCAAGGCGAAGATGACGACCAGGCACGGGAACCCGAGCATCAGCGCGAGGTGGAGCCAGACTTGGCTTTTGTCGCGGAAAAAGATCCGCCACCGCCGCCCCATCAAAACCCAGAATTGCGCGAGCGCGCCGGGCATGGCCGTCTGGGTTCTCCTCCCCTGCCAGCCTTCCGCCGTTTCCGGGTCCATGGCGTCGGGATCGATGGCTTCGACGGGGGCCTGGCTACCGACGAGCGGTTCGGCTTCCTCGCTCTCGGCCGGGGGTTCGAACGCGCAGTGCATCTCCGCCCAGGCGGCCACCCATTCCTGGGGGTTGCGCTTGGCCAGCCGGGGAAAGACGTCTTCGGCGCTTTCGGCTTTAAAATATTCCAGCATCGCGGCGGGGGTGCCGTGGTAGGCCAGCGTGCCCTGGTACATGACGATGACGGAATCGCACAGGGCAATGTGCCGGAGGTTATGGGTGACGGCGAGGACGATGCGGCGGCTCTCCCGGGTGAGGTCGTACATGAGCCGCATGATTTCCTGCTCGGACTTTGGGTCGAGGCCGCTGGTGACTTCGTCCGCGATGAGCAGCGAGGGAAAGGTGACCAACTCCAGCGCCAGGCCCAGCCGCCGTTTTTCGCCGCCGGAAAGGAACTGCACGCGCCGCCCCGAGATGCCCAGGATGCCGACCTGGTTGAGGATCGACTTGGCACGAAAGTAGCGGGCCTCTTCGCTCAAGCCCGTGACCCGCAGCCGCAGGGCGTCGATCATGCTCTCCCAGACCGTCAGGTGGTCGTAGGCGATGCTGAATTGCGGGACGTAGCCGATGTCGTAGGGGGCCAGGTCTTCCTCGGTCAGATCGCGGCCGCCCCAGTGGACGCTTCCCTCGGTCGCCTCGTGAACGCCCGCGATGACCTTGATGAGGGTGCTTTTGCCGCTGCCCGCCGGGCCGACAATGCCCACCAGTTGCCCCGAGGGGATCTGGAGCGAAAGGTCGTGGAGCAGCGTCTGGGGGGCTTGGGAGGAGCCGACCTGGAGGGAGATGTGGCTGAGGGCGAGCACAGAGGCGAGCCTATCCGGGTTTCCAACGGTTGGCAATTTCAACGATTGCCCCCGGCGGCCTGGCCCGTTACGTTGTGCCCGAAAACGTCATGGCTCCCCACCCCAAACCGTCTTTTCGCTGGCAACGCGCGGCAGCTTGGACCGCCGGTGCCCTCGTCCTCCTTGCCTTCCTCGGTTATTTCGGCGCTTCGTTGATGCTCAACAGTTATCTGCGTGGCGAGGCGTTCCGGGCGCTCTTGAATGCCAAAACCTCCGCGCTGCTCGCCGCCGACGGCGCTTATGCGCCGATCCAGCGCCAGGGGTTCTCCTTTTATTCCGAGCATTATACGGCCAGGGGCCTCCCCGGCACGGCGCTCCGGGACATGGGGGCGGAACAGATCCGGGCCGATTTCGAGCCCGGCGCCGTCTTTCACGGGGCATGGCGCATCGGCGCGCTGCAAATCCAGCGGTTGCACGCCGCGCTTGATTTTCCCGGCGCTTCGCCCACCCCCGCGGCCCCCGAAGCTTTCCCCTCCCCCGCCCGCCCTCCCGCCGGGCGGTCTTCGGGGTGGCTCCCCGAGCGTTTTGAACTCCAGCGGGCGCGGATTGAAGAGGCGGCCTTCACCTGGACGCTGCCCGGCGCCGCGCAAAACGTCGGCAGCCTGCGGCAGATGCGCCTGCTGGTGGAGCCGAGCGGCCCGGACTGGACGGCCACCGGGCTGGGCGGGCTCCTGGAGCAGGCGGGCTGGCCCGCGCTGCGCGTGGACCACCTGAAGTTGCGCTACCGCTGCCCGGATCTCTTCCTCACCGACAGCCTCTTTGAACTTGGCGAGGGGGAACGCTTCACCGTGAGCGGGCAGGCCGGGCTGTCCGGGGACCGGGCGGTGGACCTGCTGATGCAATGGAACGGCGTCGCCATCTCCCGCTACCTCCCGGAAGACTGGCGGGCGGGGGTGAAGGGAACGGCGGCCGGAGAGGCCCATGTCACCGGCGTTCCCGGCGCGCTCAAAGCGGAGGGGTCCCTGCGGCTCACCGAGGGGCAGCTTGAAGCGCTCCCGATCCTGGAAAAAATCGCCGCCTTCACGCACACCCGGGAGTTCCGGCAATTCGCGCTGCAAAAGGCGGAGGCCGACTTCACCTGGACGCCGCAAAGCCTCGCCGTCGCGCGGTTCGTGGCGGAATCCGAGGGGCTGATCCGGGTGGAGGGTCCGTTCACGGTGGAGCGCGGGAAATTGCGGGGGGTGTTCCAAGTCGGCGTGGCCCCTTCCTCCCTCCGCTGGCTGCCGGGCTCGCAAAGCCGGGTTTTCACGCTGAAACGGGACGGTTACGTCTGGACGGCCGTGCAGGTGAGCGGCCCCTTGTCGCACCTCAACGAAGATCTGACTCCCCGGCTGACGGCCGCGGCGGGCGAGGAAGTGATCCAGGGGGTGAAAGGGACGCTGGAGAGCGGGGCAAAAAGCCTCTTCGACCTGATCAAGCCGCTGGTGCCTTAGGGCCTGTTCACACCAACCAATTCCAGCGATAAAAAGGCGGCTAATTCCCCGAGTTCTCGGCGTTTGTAGAGCCGTCTTCGGAGGAAATCTTGAGCTGCGTCTCTTTGTTGGTGCGCCAGGCATCTTCCAGGCTTTTCTCGACGCGCTTGAGCTGGTCGAGGGTTTCCAGCCGGTATTCCACGGTGTGGGCGTGGGTGGTCGCGGGGTAATTTTTGACGACTTTCTGCCACACCGCCTCCACACCCGTTCGGGTGGACGCTTCCTGCGCCCGCTGCTGGGCTTTGTCGAGGAGCGTCTGGCCGATGCCGACGGGCGATTTGGGGATCATCGGCTCCAGGTAATAAAACCGGGCGACGACCGCGCTGTTGGTCCCGACCGTCAATTCCGTGACGCGGGCCACGCCATCCACGACGTATTCATGCGTGCTGACCAGCGAGACGGAAGGGAGGCTCACGACGAACACGCCGCCGGGGAGTTCGCACCGCCAAAAAGCGGCCTGGGAGCTGGCGCAAAGAAGGGCAGACGCGGCCGCCGCCAGCCCGAGGATTTTGAGGGAGGAAGCCATGGCCTCTATTGCTAGGCAAAACCGGGAAATTGTATAGCATTTCTGGAAAAGAATTTCCGAATCAAGAGATGGGAGCGCCACGAGCTGGCTGGCAAGCCGCAAGCGCCCCATCTCTTTCGGAAAGGATTTTTGAGAATTGCTTAAGCCGCAATTCCGGTTGATTCCCACCGCCCTTGCCGCGATAGTTGCCGCTCCCAACCCAAACGGATGAACGGGAAGCGATTTTTTTCACTTTTAACGGCGCTCGCGCTGCTGGCCGCCCTCGCCGGCTGCGACAACAATCCGCACCCGCGCGCCTTGCGGGAAAAACGGGGCGACGGGAAGCCGTGGGTGGTCAGTTACCGGGCCATCGGCGACGACCCGCGCTCGCTCGATCCCCAGGTGAGCTACGACACCATGGGCAACGCGGTGATCTCCCAGCTCTACGAGAGCCTCCTGCAATACAGCCCTTTCAAGACCGATCCCTACGAACTGGAACCGTGCCTGGCCGAGGGGATGCCACGCCGCATCCAGGCCCCGGACGGGACGGAGACCTACGAGTTCCACATAAAAAGAGGAGTCTTCTTTCACGACGACCCATGCTTCCCGAAAGGGCGCGGACGCGAATTGACGGCGGCGGATTTCGTTTACACCTTCCAGCGCATCGCGGACCCGGCGGTGGAGTGCCCGGTGCTCTCCACGTTGCAGGAGTTTGTCGCGGGGCTCGGGCCAGCCTATCTGCAAGCCAAGGAAGCGGCCAAGGCGGGCGGAACGTTCGACTACGCGAAGCCGACCGGGGCGATCACCGTCGTGGACGACCACACCTTCCGGCTCAACCTGCTCAAGCCGTATCCGCAGATTCAATACTGGCTGGCGATGCCGTTCACCGCTCCCGTCCCGCGCGAAGCGGTGGAGTATTACGACGGCAAAAACGGGCGCTATCTCTTCAAGTTCCACCCCGTCGGTTGCGGCCCCTACCGCCTCGCCGAATGGTCGCGCGGCCGCCTGATCCGGCTGGCCCGGCACGAGCATTACCACGCCACGCGCTTCCCCAAAGGCGGCTGGCCCGCCGGCGTGGACGCCGCCTGCCGTCCGCTCGCCGGGGCGGAATTGCCTTTGGTGGACGAGGTGCAATTCGCCGTGATCCGCGAAGCCATCCCCGCCTGGCTCCTCTTCCGCCAGGGCTATCTCGACCGCTCGGGCGTCGGCAAGGACGTGTTCAACTCCGTCATCACCGCCGGGCAGACGCTCTCCGAGGCCTTCCGCGCGCGGGGCGTTCAACTCTTCCGCGACGTCGAGCCGGGGACTTTCTACTCGCAGTTCAACATGGACGACCCCGTGTTGGGCAAAAACATCCGCCTGCGGCAGGCGCTCTCCACCGTCTACAACCAGAGCCGCGCCAACGAGATCTTCGGCAACGGCGTGGACATCAAGGCGGAGCAGCTCCTCCCTCCCGGCGTGATCGGCCACGACCCCGGGTTCAAGAACCCCTACCGCACGGAGAACGTGGATCAAGCCAGGGCGCTGCTGGCGCAGGCAGGCTACCCCGGCGGCATCGACCCGCAAACCGGCCAGCCGCTCACGCTCACCCTCGACGTGGTGGCGGGCAACGCGGAAAGCCGCCAGCGGGCCGAGTTCGACCAGATCCAGATCCAGCAACTCGGGCCGCGCTGCAAGATCGAGGAAAACACCTGGCCGCGCTTCCAGGACAAGCAGATGCGAGGCCTCTTTCAAATGAACAGCGGCTCCGGCTGGAACGCCGATTACCCCGACCCGGAGAATTTCTTCTTCCTCTTTTACAGCAAAAACACCCCCCCACAGGGGAGTAACTACGCCCGGTTTTCCAACCCGGAATTTGACCGCCTTTTCGAGCAAATGGCGACGATGGACAACGGCCCGGCGCGGCTCGCGCTCATCCGCCGGATGAACGCCATCCTCGTGGAGCAATGCCCCATCATCCTCACCTTCCATCCTGTCGCCTTCACCCTCAGCCAGCCGTGGATGCCCCGGCTGCTGGACAACGCCATGCTCGCCAACGGCGGCGGGCTCAAATACACCGCGCTCGACCCAGCCCTGCGCGCCCGCAAGATCCGCGAATGGAACCGGACCCCGTCGTGGCCGCTCTGGGCGCTGGCGGCCCTGGGCGCTGGCGCAGTCGGCTACGCCGTGGCACGCGCACGGAGGAGCAACCTGTAAATTCGCCATGCTAAATTACCTGATCCGCCGTCTGCTCTACATGGTGCCGATTCTCCTCGGCGTCATGTTCCTGACGTTCGTCCTCTTCAACGTGGTCAACACGCCGCGCCAGATGGCCTATCGCATCCGGGGGCCCAAGGCTTCGGCGCAGGACATCAGCAACTGGCTCCAAAACCACGGCTACCTGGACCAGGAGGGCCGCGAGGTTCCGCCGTATCTCAATATCGCGGTGAAGCGGACGCCGTCGTTCCCGTGGGTCCGCGTCGAGGTGGGCAAGCACCCCTTCGACTCACTCTATTTCCGCAGCATGAAGCGGTTCGCCACGTTGGACCTCGGCACCTCGTTCGCCACCGACGAGCCGGTGCTCGCCATGCTGAAACGGGGCGCGGTCCCCTCGCTCTGCATCACGCTCCCCGCGTTTGTGGTGGGGCTGTTCCTGGCCATCAGCACGGCCTTGCTGCTCGTCTTCGTGCGCGACTCGGCCTTGGACCGCTGGGGAACCGTGCTTTGCGTGGCGAGCATGAGCATCCCCATCACGGTGTACGTCATCTACGGCCAGTTGATCGCCGCCAATCTCTTCCACTATTTCCCGGCGTTCGGCTTCAACATGGAGGGGTTCTCCACGGCCCGTTTCATCGCGCTGCCGGTGGCGATCATGATTTTGAGCGGGCTGGGAGCGGACGTGCGGATGTACCGCGCGATCTTTCTGGAGGAAGTGCGGGCCGATTACATCCGCACGGCGCAGGCCAAGGGGGCGTCGCACGCCAGGGTATTACTGGTGCACATGCTCAAAAACGGGGCGATCGCGCTCATCACGCTGGTGGTGGCCGCGCTCCCCTTCCTCATCATGGGGACGCTGGTGCTGGAGAGCTTCTTTGGCATCCCCGGCCTCGGCAACCTCATGACGAACGCCATCCAGACTTCCGACTTCGGCGTGATCCAGGCCGACGTTTACCTCGGCTCCCTCCTCTACCTCTTCGGCCTGCTTTTAACAGACCTCTGCTACGCCGCCGCCGATCCCCGCATCCGGCTACAATAACCCTGATTTCCCATGCCTCCCTGGCTCAATAATCTCCTCGTTCTCACCGGCTGCGCGGCGACGGCCTGGCTGCTGCGCGCCACCCTGTTCACGGAACGCTCCCGCCGCGCCACCCGCCGCCTGCGCCGCGACCGCGTGGGCCTGGTCTGTGCTGCGACTGTCACGCTCTTTCTGCTGGCGGGAATCTCCGATTGCCTGCTCGTCGCCCCGCGCACGAGCTTCCTGGACACGGCCTTCCGCAACGTCCCGCTGGAGGAGGGCTACAGCGCGCCGATGGCCCGCACGACCTTTGACGAACGCGCGCCCAAGCCGCTGAAGGGGTTCCATTTGCTGGGCACCGATCTGCTGGGCAAGGACGTGCTGCTCCAAACCCTGAAAGGGTGCAAGACGGCGCTCATCATCGGAGGGCTGACGACGCTCCTCTACCTCCCCATCGGCGCGCTCCTGGGCATCCTGGGCGGTTACTTCCGGCGCTGGGTCGATGACGTGGTGCAATACCTCTACAGCACGATGGCGTCGATCCCTGGCATCCTCTTACTGGTAGCGGTGATGATGATGCTGGGCAAGGGGCTCGACCGGATGGCGGTGGCGTTGAGCCTCACGGCGTGGATCGGCCTCTGCCGCCTGGTGCGCGGCGAGACGTTCCGGCAGGCGTCCCGGCCGTACGTGGACGCCGCGCGCGCGCTGGGCCAGAGCGCCCCGCGGATCATCCTCTTCCACATCCTGCCCAACGTGATGCACCTGGTGGTCATCAACGCCATCCTCGGCTTCTCCGGCCTGGTGCTGACGGAAACCATCCTGAGCTACCTCGGTGTCGGCGCGCCGGTGGGAACGGCAAGCTGGGGGATCATGATCGACTCGGCCCGCATGGAACTGAGCCGCGAACCGGCCGTCTGGTGGCCGCTCACCGCCGCGACGGGCGCCCTCTTCCTGCTGGTCCTCTCGCTCAACCTCCTGGGCGACGCGCTGCGCCGCGCGTTCGACCCCAAGGCGGCCTGATCAAAAAGGCAATCCGCAGATTTTCAGAAGAAGAAAACGGGATGGACTTCTGCGGATAAACTCTTCTCAGAAAAACCGCTCCGGGGCCATCATCGGCTGGGGGTTGCAGATGCGGTCCACGCACTCCCGCCAGCTCCGGTGGCCGGTGAGGATTTCGATCTCGACGCGCAGGAAGTAGACGGGCAGTTCGAGATCTTTGAGCCGGGGGAAGCGGACGCAATCCTTCTCCGTCGTCAGAATGGCGTCCAGGTCGCGGTTGACGCAGCGGCGGATGAACCCGGCGATGTCTTTTTCGGAAAAACGGTGGTGATCGGCGAAGTGCCGCGACAGCTCGATCTTCGCGCCAAGCTTGCGCAGCCCGTCTTCAAAGCTCTCGGGCCGGGCGATGGCGGAAAGCGCGCCGATGTAGCGCCCTTTCAAGTACGTCAGCGGCTGCCGCTCGCCGGTAAAGACGTTCTCCAGGTAGCGGGGGCTATGGGTGCATTCGACGATCTCGGCGGTCCGGTTGTAGGTGCGGATCCGCGCGATCAGCGCGCTGTTGTCCGCGCCGGGCACGCATTTGGTAACGAAGATGTAGGAGGCCCGCCGGAGATTGGGCGGCGGCTCGCGCAGGGTGCCCCGGGGAAGGAGGTATTCGTTGCCGAAGGGGGCCTGGGAATCGACCAGCACAACGTCGAGCCGGTGTTTGAGCCGCAGGTATTGCAGGCCGTCGTCGAGGAGAAGGGTGTCGCACCCCATTTTCTCGATGGCGTAGAGCCCGCTTTTGACGCGGTCCCGGTCCACGAGCACGACGACCTCCGGGACGTTTTTGGCCAGCATGTAAGGCTCGTCGCCCGCCAGCCGCGAATTCAGCAAGAGCGATTTGCCGTCCGAAACGATGCGCGGGACGAACTCCTGCCGCGATCCGAACCGGTTCAGGAGCCGCTTGAGGAAGGGGGGCTTCTTGCTCTTGTAACCCCGGCTCAAAATCGCCACGCGCCGCCCGCCCGCTTGCAGGGCGCGCGCGAATTTCTCCACCACCGGCGTTTTGCCCGTCCCCCCCACCGTCAGGTTGCCGATGGAAATGACCAGGCAGCCGAGCGCCCGTTCCCGCAGGAGGCGCTTGCGGTAAAGCCGCAGCCGGAGCTGCACGATGCCCAGGAACCCGCCCGAAAGCACCCAGAGCACCCCGCGGAGCACCGCCGCGCGCTTGCCAAAGCGGTTGCCAAGGATCACCTCGATCGCGAACTGTTCAAACTCGTCAAGCCAGCGGCGCATGGGGAATGGTCAGCCTTTCACGACTTTGACTCCGGTCGGGTCGGCGGTGGTGATGACCGTCCGGGCGTTGCACCCCGCAGCCTGGAGCATTGCTTTGGCAACGCGCTCCGGGGACTCCAGGGTGACGCACGCAATGGCGGAGCCCGAGCCGCTCAAAAACCCGCCCAGGGCTCCGGCCGCCTCGCCCGCGCGGATGACGCCGGGCAGGAACGGGATCAACGGCTGGCGGTAGGGCTGGTGGAGGTAATCCTCAAACGCCCCGCGCAGCGCCTCATACTGGCCGGAGGCGAACGCGGCCGTGATGCGCGCGGCGTTCCCCACGCAGGCAGCCGCCAGCTCGTGCTGCAAATCGGAGGGGAGAACCTTGCGGGCGGCGGGGGTGGAGACTTCAAAGTCGGGGATGAGCAGGACGAACGACAAATCGGGCGAAACCTCGAAGGAGAGACAGCCGTCGGCGCTGGCCACGGTAAACCCGCCAAATTCCGCCGGGGCGGCGTTGTCGGGGTGGCCTTCCAGTTCGCTGCACAAAAGGAATAAGTCCTCCCGTTCCAGGGGGCTACCCGCCAGGGTGTTGAGCCCGTGGAGGATGCCGAGCCGGACGGTGACGCTGCTGCCCAGCCCGCGCGACCGGGGGACGTCGCCCGTGATAGTCCAATCGAAAGCGAAGGGCCGGATTTGCGCCGTTTCAAAAAAGCGTTGGGCGGCCTTGGCGGCCATGGGGTGGAGCTTGGCGGCGGGTTCTCCCCGGCGGACGGTGACGCGGTTGTACATCCGCAACGCCACCCCCAGGCAATCGTAGCCGGGACCGAGATTGGCAGTGGTGGCGGGAACGCGAAGGGTGATGGAATCCATAAAAGGGGCTCTGGAAGACGTTGCCCTAGAAGAGAAAACAAAACCGGCGCGCAGGAAAGCAGGAAGTATGTTTTTTCTGATCTTCCCCATTTTCAAATGCTTGCAAACCGGCATAAGGTGGAAACATTCTTTTTTGCCCGATGAACCGTTCCCGCTTCCAGCAAATCGCCTGCCGTTTTCCCAAAATGACGCTCCTGGTCGTGGGCGACATCATGCTCGATGAATTCATCTGGGGGCGAGTGAAGCGCATTTCTCCCGAAGCCCCCGTGCCCGTGGTGGAAGTGGACCGCGAAACCAGCTACCCCGGCGGCGCGGCCAACGTGGCCCGCAACCTGCGGGAATTCGCCGGGGACGTCCACCTGCTCGGGCTGATCGGCACGAACGCCCACGCGATCCAGCTCAAATCCCTGCTCGCGGGCGACGGCATCCGGCTCGACTGCCTGGTGGAAGACCCGGCTTACCAGACCATTGTCAAAACGCGCATCATCGCCCGCAACCAGCAGGTTGTCCGGGTGGACCGGGAGAAGAAAACCGGCCTGACCGCCCTCCAAAGCGCCCAGGCGCTGGCCCGGATCGACCTCTTGCTGGGCCAGATCGACGGCATCATTATCGAGGATTACGCCAAGGGGCTGCTCGACCAGGACATGGTGAACGCCATCGTCACCAGGGCGCGCGCCGCCGGAAAGGTGGTCACAGTCGATCCCAACCCCCACAACCGCCTTTCCTGGAACGGCGTGACCGCCATCAAACCGAACCGGGGCGAGGCTTTTGCCGCCGCCGGGCTGCCCCAGACCGACCCCATCGAGCCGCCCACGGCCGACACGGCGCTCCTGGAGGCCGGGAAAGTGCTCCTGGAACGCTGGAACACCGAGAGCCTGCTCGTGACCTTGAGCGAGCAGGGCATCATGCTCTTTCAGAAAGAAGGGACACCCTTCCACATCCCCACCCACGCCCAGGAAGTCTTCGACGTTTCCGGCGCGGGCGACACGACCATCGCGCTCTTCACCCTGGCTCTCTGCGCCGGAGCCAGCCCGACCGAAGCCGCCGACATCGCCAACCACGCCGCCGGGATCGTGGTGGGCAAGCTCGGCACCGCCACCGTCACCGCCAGGGAACTGCTGGAGAGCTTTGAGGAGGAGGCGTAAATGCCGCCCCCCGCTGTTTTTCTGGACCGCGACGGGACACTGATGGAAGAGGTCCATTACTGCGCCGACCCGGCCCAGGTCCGCCTCTTCCCCGGCACGGCGGCAGCCCTGCGCCGCCTCACCGAACGCGGCTTCCTCTGCGTCGTCATCACCAACCAGAGCGGCATCGGCCGCGGCCTGCTCACCGAGGAGCAATACCACGCCGTCCAATGCGAACTGCTCCGGCAACTGGCGCAAGAAGACGCGGCTCCCCTCATCGCGGCAAGCTACTTCTGCCCCGACGCGCCCCCCACCCCCTCGCCCCGGCGCAAGCCGGAGCCGGGCATGGTGCTGGAAGCGGCGCGGGATTTCGGCATCGACCTGGCCCGGTCGTGGTTCGTGGGCGACAAGGCGGCGGATATCGCGTGCGGAAGCCGCGCCGGAACCCGGACCATCCTCGTCCAGACCGGTTACGGAGCCCAAACGGCGTGTGCGCCTTGCCAGCCCGCCCCGCATTTTCTGGCGAAAGATGTTGTCGCGGCGGTGGAGATCATCTTACAGAATCAGGATGCCTAAAAGCGTCGTCGCCATTCTGCCCGCCCGCTGGGGGTCCACCCGCTTCCCCGGCAAACCGCTCCACCCGATTGCCGGCAAACCGCTGATCCAGCACGTCTGGGAGCGAACGTTGCGGGCCAAAAGTATCGCCCGGGTCATCATCGCCACCGACGACATGCGCATCGCGGAGGCGGCCTTCGCCTTCGGTGCGGAAGTGGCCGTCACCTCCCCCAAACACCGGAGCGGCACCGACCGCATCGCCGAGGTGGCCAAGAAGCTGGCGGGCGTCTCCCACATCCTCAACGTCCAGGGGGACGAACCGCTCGTCGATCCCACCCTGCTCAACCGCCTGGCCAAAACACTTCTGGCCGATCCCAAGCTCGACATGGTCACGGCCGCCAACGTCTTCGGCCCCGGCGACGACGTGACCAACCCGAACGCCGTCAAAGTGGCGATTAGCCGCACCGGCAACGCCCTCTATTTCTCCCGCAGCCCGATCCCCTACATTCGGGATGCAGCGGCCGCCGTCCCGTATTACCGGCACCAGGGGCTCTACGGCTACTCGCTCAAGTTCCTGCTTCAATTTGTCCAATGGAAACCGTCGCCGCTGGAAAAAGCCGAGCAACTCGAACAGCTCCGCGCCCTCGAGAACGGGGCGGCCATCCGCGTGCTGCTCACCAAGCACGCCTCCGTCGGCGTCGATACCCCGGCCGACGCGGGGGCTGTGGAGAAAATCCTGGGAGGAACCCGCTGAATTCATACGATTTTTCCCGCTTTATTCCTGGCTTCCTGGCTTCCTCATTCATTCCCTTCTTTTTTAAACGGCAGATTTTGCGTAGTTTGTAGATAACACCTCTTTATGAAATACATCTTTGTCACCGGCGGCGTGGTCAGTTCTCTCGGCAAGGGCCTCGCGGCCGCCTCTCTGGGCACGCTCCTGGAACACCGGGGCTTGAGCGTCGTGCTCCAGAAATTCGACCCGTATCTGAACGTTGACCCGGGCACGATGAGCCCCTTCCAGCACGGCGAAGTCTACGTCCTCGATGATGGCGCGGAAACGGACCTTGACCTGGGCCACTACGAGCGCTTCACCAAATGCGTGCTGACCCGCAACAACAACCTCACCAGCGGGCAGGTCTACCAGAACGTCCTCGACAAGGAGCGCCACGGCGATTACCTGGGTAAAACCGTCCAGGTCATCCCCCACGTCACCGACGAGATCAAGGCCCGGCTGCGCCAGTTGGAAAAGGAGCAGCCGTGCGACGTGCTCATCACGGAAATCGGCGGCACCACGGGCGACATCGAGGGGCTCCCCTTCCTAGAGGCCATCCGCCAATTCATCCTGGAAGTGGGCCCGCAGAACGCCATCATCATGCACGTCACGCTAGTCCCCTTCATCAAGGCGGCGGGCGAGCTGAAAACCAAGCCCTCGCAGCAAAGCATCGCCAAGTTGCGCGAGATCGGCCTCCACCCGCAGGTGCTCGTCTGCCGGTGCGAACACCCGCTGGGCGACGAGGTGCGCCAGAAATTGTCGATGTTCTGCAACGTCCCCCTCGAAGCCGTGGTGGAAGCGCGCGACGTGGACCACACCATTTACGAGATGCCGCTCATGCTCCAGAAAGAGTGCCTCGACAACACCGTCATCAACCTGCTGGGCCTGGGCAAGAAGGCCGATCCGGTGGCCGACATGGTAAACTGGAAGAAATTCGTCCAGCGGATCATCAGCCCCAAAAAGCGGGTCAAAATCGCCGTCGTCGGCAAATACATCGAGCTGCAGGACGCCTACAAGAGCATCTACGAATCGCTCACCCACGCAGCGGCCGCCAACGACTGCGGCATCGACTTGATCCGCCTGGATGCGGAGACGGTGTCGGACGCCGACCTGACCGGCGTGGCCGGGATCCTCGTTCCCGGCGGCTTTGGCGACCGGGGCATTGAGGGGAAAATCCGCGCCGCCCAGTATGCCCGTGAGAACGGCATCCCTTATCTCGGCCTTTGTCTGGGGATGCAAATAGCGACCATCGAATTCGCCCGCAACGTCTGCGGCTTCAAAGACGCCAACAGCACCGAGTTTGACGAAAAGACCAAACACCCCGTGATCTCGCTGCTCGACGAACAGAAGAACGTCACCGACAAGGGCGGCTCCATGCGCCTTGGCACCTGGCCCGCGAAAATCGTCGAAGGGACGCGCGCCCACCAGGTCTACGGCAAAACGGCGATCACCGAACGGCACCGCCACCGCTACGAGTTCAACGGAGCCTTCCTGGAAGCCATGGCCGCCAAGGGGCTGGTCATCGCCGCGACCTCGCCCGACGGCAGCCTGGTCGAAATGATCGAACTGAAGGATCACCCGTGGTTCCTGGCCTGCCAGTTCCACCCGGAATTCCAGAGCAGGCCGAACCACCCGCACCCGCTCTTCAAAGGCTTCATCGCGGCCTGCCTGGCGAATTTGAGCTAGGTCTACAAGGTACCAGCCCCAAGTTCCTGATTGCCAAGCGCCCGGGCGTTCTTTCAAATAAGGCCCAGCCATGATTTTGAAGGACTACCTCGCCAAACGCAGCGCGCTTGTGGACCGGGCGCTGGACCGCTTCCTCCCCAAAGCCGCCGTCAAACCGCCCACCATCCACAAGGCCATGCGCTATTCCCTCTTCGCCGGGGGCAAACGGCTGCGGCCCGTGCTCTGCCTGGCGGCAGCCGAGGCGTGCGGCGGCGACATGAATGTGGCGCTCCCTGCCGCATGCGCCGTGGAATGCATCCACACCTACTCCCTCATCCACGATGACCTCCCCTGCATGGACAACGACGATTTGCGCCGGGGCCGCCCGACCAGCCACAAAGTCTTTGGCGAAGGGATCGCCGTGCTGGCCGGAGACGCGCTCCTCACCGCCGCGTTTGAAATCCTGACCGCCGCCCCGGGCACGCCACGGCACCCGGCCTCCGCGCTCGTCAGGGAACTGGCCTACGCCGCCGGAAGCCGCGCCCTCATCGCGGGCCAGGTGGCCGACCTCGAAGGCGAGGGCAAAAAAATCACCTTGCGCGAACTCCGCTTCATCCACGAAGCCAAAACCGGCGCCTTGCTCACCGCCTCGATCCGCCTCGGGGCCATGAGCGCCAATGCCACCCCCGCCAAGCTCGAAGCGCTCACCGCGTTCGGCAAGCACCTCGGCCTCGCCTTCCAGGTCATCGACGACATCCTGGACGTCACCCAAACCAGCGAAAAACTCGGCAAAAGCGCGGGCAAAGACGTGGCCGCCGAGAAAGCCACCTACCCCGCCCTGCTGGGCCTGGAAAAAGCGCGCCGTGAAGCCCAGCGACTCACCGCCGCCTCCCTCGCCGCCTTAAAACCGTTCCGCAAAGCGGGCGCGACCCTGCAAGCCCTCGGCGAGTATCTCTTGCAGCGGGAATACTGAGTTTGCGGTTCAATCTCACCGCAGCACTTCCTGCACCCACATGGCGTAGGTGAGGTTCACCCAGACTTCCGGCGTGCCGGGCGGCGTGTACCACCCCCCCTGGGGAGCGCGCGCCACCATCCGCAGGCGGTACCATTGCTGGTCCCCGGCTGTCCCCATCACCCGGTAAGTGGCTACGTTGTGCCCGGCGGGCGCGGGCGCGCCTGCGGGGGGGACCCCCGGCGCCATATTCTCCTGAAACCCAATGGCATAATTGCAACCCGGCTTGAGCAGAAACCCCGGTGCCTGCGCGGCGGCTGGCACGCTGGCCCCAGCCAGGATCCCGAGCGCCCCCGCCATCCACCCTCCATAGCCTCGCCATTTCATAGAACCCCTCCGGTTGTTGATACCGTCACAAACGGGGTTCGGAACTGGGACGCACCGTGAGCGCAAGCGGCGGCTTTCGCTCCCTGTCCCCGCGTCTTTCTTCCTACCCCGGGATCTCCCGAAGCATCTGGGCGTTGGTTGGGAATTTGTTGAGGAAGAAGAGGAGCCGTTCGATGGCCTCGGCCGGTTTGTGCCCGGAGAGCCCGCGCCGGATGATGTTGATTTTATACAAATCGGCCTCGGGCAGGAGCAACTCCTCGCGCCGCGTGCCCGACATGAAAATATCCACCGCCGGGTAAATGCGCAGGTCGCTGACCTTCCGGTCCAGGACAAGCTCCATGTTGCCGGTCCCCTTGAATTCCTGGAAAATCAGGTCGTCCATGCGGCTGCCGGTTTCAATCAGCGCCGTGGCGACAATGGTGAGCGAACCGGCCTCCTCGGTATTCCGGGCGGAGGCGAAAAGTTTGCGCGGGATTTCCAGGGCGCGGGCGTCCACGCCGCCGGACATCGTCCGCCCGCCGCCCGCCATGGCGTTGTTGAAGGCGCGGCCCACGCGGGTGATGGAATCCAGGAGAATGAAAACGTGCTTGCCCATTTCCACGAGCCGCCGGGCGCGTTCCACGGCCAGTTGGGCGATGCGCGTGTGGCTCTTGATTTCCTGGTCGTTGGAGCTGGCCATCAACTCCGCCTGCGGGAAGGAGCGCCGCAGGTCGGTGACTTCCTCGGGCCGCTCGTCCACGAGCAGGATGATGAGCTTCATATCAGGGTGGTTTGCCACCACGGCCTCGGCGATGTGCTGCAGGAAAGTGGTTTTCCCGGTGCGCGGCGGGGCGACGATGAGCCCGCGCTGGCCGCGCCCGATGGGAGCCATCAAATCGATCACGCGGGTGGTGGTCCGCTCCGGCGTGGTCTCCAGCTTGATGAAATGGTTCGGGTTGATGGTGGTCAGCTCGTCAAACAGCGGCAGATTGCGGAAACGCTCCGGGTCTTCGCCTTCGATCTCGGTGAGGCGGAAAAGCTGCGACCCGCGGTTGCCACGGCGGATCTCGCCGCGAATCCAGACGCCGTCGCGCAGATTGTAGCGGCGGCAGACTTCCGGGGTGACAAAGATGTCATTGGGGTGTTGGGCAAAGCCCCGGGCAGGATCGCGCAGGAACCCGAAGCCCTTGCCGGAAACTTCGACAATCCCCTCGGCGAAAACAGGCTCCGGGCGCGGCGCTTCGGGCAGAGGATGCAGGGAAACGGCCTCCCCCTGCTGCCGCAGTTCGGAGAGGGGAGCCACACCGGCCGCCTGGAATTGCTGGCGCGCGGCGGCGATCCGCTCCTCGCGGCTCATTTCACGGCTGACGCCCGGCGCGGGCGGCGGCGCCACCTCGAGCGGCCGCTGGCGGCGCGGGATATGGATCTCCTCAAGGGGGGGAGGCGTGGTCCGTTGCACGGGCGCGGCCGGTGGCACCGGGGCGGCGGCGGAGCCCCTCGGGGACCATTCCTCCACAACAGCCCCCGCATAGGAAGGAGCGATCGGTTGCGGGCCTTGCGGCTGCTGCCGCTCGCGTTCGCGGGAACGGCGGTTCCCACGCCCATACCGGTCGCCTCTGCGGCCCCGGGGAGGCCTGCCCTCCTGGGGCGGGAGGGGAGCCGCCGGGTGCGCGGCCACCGGCTCGGGCCGGGCTTCAGGCGCAACGGCCTGTTCCGGCAGGGGCGCCGGCTTGGGCAGGGAAAGAATCAGCGGCTCTTCCACCGCGACAACGGGTTCCTCGGGGGCGGGTGACGCTTTTTTGACTGTCCGCTTGCGAACCGTGGCCGTCTTTTTAGCCGGCCTCTTCGCCTTGGGCGCGGGAGCTTCGAGAGAAAGGGGTTCGGGCTCAGGAACTTCCGCCGCCTTGGCGGGTTCCGCCGGTTGGGCAGCCTTGAGCTTGCGGGGCTTACGGGGAGCCGCCGTGGATTTCCGCCGGGTCACTTTTTTGGGAGTCGCCTCCTCCGGGAATAACGACGGGGTTTCAGTGGGTTCAGTCATAACAAAATGTTCAAAAAATTGAAAAAGGAAGGAAACAACGGCTCGGGAATGCCGCCCCTGTTCTCATCGCGGCAAATCGGCCTGGGGCATCTTGGCAAGCCCTATTCCGAAAGCCGGGCCAACAACGCATCGGAAATATCAAAATTCGCATGGACGCTCTGCACGTCGTCGCACTCGTCCAGCGCATCGCAAAGCTGGAGGACCTGGCGGGCAGTCGCCTCCGAGGTGACGGGCACGGAAGTTTCAGGCAGGTAGGTCAGTTTCATCGATTCCACCGCGACGCCCGCCTTGCGAAGCGACTCGCCGACGGCATAGAGCCGGTCGGAAGCGGTGGCAATCAAGTAGCCGTCGCTTTCCGTGGAAAACTCCTCGGCTCCCGCGTCCAAAACAAGTTCGAGCAGGCGTTCCTCGCCGACCGCACTCAACGGCACGGTGATCTGCCCCTTTTTGTGGAAAAGGTAGGCTACGGAGCCGTTGGTGGCAAGATTGCCGTGGTATTTGGAAAAAATGCAGCGCAAATCGGCGGCCGTCCGGTTGCGGTTGTCCGTCATCACTTCGAGCAGCATGGCCACGCCGCCGGGGGCGTATCCCTCGTAAACCAACTCCTCGTAAGCCTGGCTCTCCAGCTCGCCGGTCCCCTTCTTGATCGCCCGCTCGATCGTGTCATTGGGCATGTTCTGGGCGCGCGCCATCTGGACCGCGCCGCGCAGCCGGAAATTCGTATCCAGGTCACCGCCGCCCATCTTCGCCGCCACGGTGATTTCCCGTGAAAACCGCGAGAACAGATTCCCGCGCTTGGCGTCCAGAGCGCCTTTGAGCCGCTTAACTTTAGACCATTTATTGTGACCCGACATAGTGGGGTAAAACCGTACAGAGAACGCGCCATCAACCGTTTGCTCCCAAAATTTGCTCCATGGATTACGGCAAAGGAAGCCGCTGGTGCGAAGGAAGTTTGGCCAAGCTAAAGGCCAAAGAAAACGCGAAGTTACGTCTTAATAGAGCAAAAGAGCGCCGGCTTGTCAACGGCGCAATTTTCCCTCGTTCCCAAGCTCCATTGCGCGCCGCCGCTAAAACACGGGAACCTGGATCACACCGAAGGCGTAAAGAACCGCCGCGACGCAAAGCACAAGCGCCACCGCGCCCAGCGCCAGCGCCGTCTTTTTCACCGGATCTTTTTTTAACGCCTTGCGGGCGAAAGGAGAAGCATTGCCGAAATCGCTGGGGCGCTGGCTTTGGCTGGCTGGCTTGGCGGAAAGCGTTTCCTCCCGCGGAGGCAACGGCTGGAAGGCCCCCTTCGCATCCGGCTCAAAAACCCCCTCGACGCTCCCAAAGCGAACCCGGTCGCCGGGGCAAAGCCTGGCCTCGTTCACCGGCTTGCCATTGACGCGGACGCCATTGGTGGAACCAAGGTCGCGCAAGACGTATTCCCCGGCGGTCAGCACAAACTCGGCGTGATGCACGGAAACGCTGGCATCGTTGATATAAATGGCGTTGTCTTCCGTCCGGCCAACGGAAATCCTGGCTTCCGTTAACTCGTACGCGACTTCGCCGACATCCGGGAGGAAAATGACAAGCTTCGACATGGGGAGTGCCTCTTTCTTATCAGGCCTTGCGGCACGCTTCAATCAGTTTACTGAACTCACCGAAAAAGTAATCCGCATCATGCGGCCCGGGCGCGGCCTCCGGGTGGTATTGGACGCTGAAAATGGGCATCTCGGTGTGCCGCATCCCCTCCACGGTGCCGTCATTGAGATTGACGTGGGTCACCTTGACATTGGAAGGGAGCGTATCGGGGTCGCACGCAAAGTTATGGTTTTGCGAAGTAATGGCGACCTTGCCCGTCTCCAAGTCCTTGACCGGCTGGTTGCCCCCGTGGTGGCCGAACTTGAGCTTAAAAGTCTTCCCGCCAAAGGCGTAGCTCAAAAGCTGGTGCCCCAGGCAGATGCCGAAGATCGGCTTGCGGCCCATGAGCCCCTGCACAATGTGGTGGATGTAATCGAGCGCGGCGGGGTCGCCGGGGCCGTTGGAAAGGAAAATGCCGTCCGGGTTGAGCGCCAGGGCGTCCTCGGCGGACGTGGCCGCCGGAACCACCGTCACCTGGAACCCGGCCTGCCGGAGCTGCCGCAGAATGTTGAATTTGATCCCGAAATCGTACGCCACGATCCGGTGCCGGACCGGGGGGAGGATCTCGTAAATCTCGCCGTCCGCCTCGCGGACCGTCCCGTGCCCGTCCCCCTTCACAATCGTCCACTTGCGCGAGAGGCGGTCCTCCGGGTCCCATGGGTAAACTTTCGGCGTCGTCACCTCCTTCACAAAATCCATGCCGACCACGCCGCACCCCCCTTTGGCCTGCTCCACCACCTCGGCCACCGAGAGGGAGGGATCGCTGGAGAGGCAGCATTTCATCGCCCCCTTTTCCCGCAAATGGCGGGTCAGCGCCCGGGTATCGATCCCCTGGATGCCGGGAATCTTCCAGTGGGCGAGATAGGCTTCCAGGCCGCTCCGCGCGCGCCAACTGCTGGAGAGCGGGCTCAATTCCTCGACAATAAAGCCGCGCACATGCGGCTGGGCGCTCTCCTCGTCCAGCGGATTCACGCCATAGTTGCCGATCAACGGATATGTCATCGCCACCATCTGCCCCCGGTAGGAGGGATCGGTGACCACTTCCTGGTAGCCCGTCATTGAGGTGTTAAAAACAACTTCCCCCACACTCGTTCCGGTTGCCCCGAACGACTCCCCCTCAAAATACCGGCCGTCTTCTAAAGCCAAAATCGCACGCATTGCGGGGGAAGTTACGTTGGCATCGCCTCCGGGAAAAGCGGAAAAATCGCCGAACCGCGAAATGCGCGCTCTCAAAGAAGAAGCATCAGCAGATTACGCAGATTGCCCCCGATTTTTTGTGCTTCTATTTCACCCTCTCCCCGTCCCGCGTCTTTTCCGTGCTTCTCGCGTCTTATACCAATTGCACAGTTGGATTGGTCTTATGGATTGGCGTTATTGTCCCAAAGGGACAACCCGAAAGTAGCCCGGCGTTTCAACCCGGGTCCGCGGGAAACAACGCTTCGTCCCGGAGGGACGTTTGATGGGGGAAAATGACGCTCATTTTCAACCGTCCCTACCGGGACGCAAGGCTTCGCTCTCCCTACCC
>SESF01001343.1_pt1 | contig 23146 bp, 32 predicted proteins | sample 3171521 | NCBI WGS metagenome assembly SESF01 (sample SAMN10866945, study PRJNA518727) | freshwater metagenome | biome: subpolar coniferous forest; feature: holomictic lake; material: water; isolation source: holomictic Lake 227, 6 m and 8 m depth | place: Canada: near Kenora, Ontario | collected...
TGTATCAGTATTATATACAACCAGGTCTATTCTTGGATTTGATGCAGGAGAAGTGATCGTTGATGTATTTCCACCAGCGTATATGACATTCATTGAATTATCTCCTGTCATTGAGAATGCAGATACTTTCAAAGTAAGATTTGGTGATGTTTGCTGAGATACAAGAGAAGCTTGTGCCCTAGGCAAAGTACCAAGGTTCTTGTTGAGTTTAGTGATACCGAATACTGTATTTGAAGCATTACCATTGACTCCACTGACTAATCCATTTACATAAGCAATGAGGTCAGAGATATTTTGAGCTCCCCATGAGATAATTACTGGTGTTCCAGTCCCATGATAAACCTTATTCGCAGCAATGCTTGAACTATTTATTGAAGATAGACCTCTTGTAATGCCAGTAAATGCTAAAATAGTTGAATCAATTCCAGTAAAAGAGATTATTTCAGGTTGAGAAGCCTGATTTTCAGGGTCAGCTACAATAATTCCTCTTGTAAAAGGAGAAAAATTACTGAAATCTAATGTTTCACCATCTAAAGTTTTAAGTGTATTAACAAAAACTTCGGTTTCTGTTCCGTTTGAAGCTAAACTTGATGTTAAATAAGCAACATACAGTGATGGTGGCATTTTGGTATTTGATTAATTTTAATAATTATATCATAAAAAATTCATAAAAAATCCTGAATTTGTTGAAGTAGTGGTAGTAAAAGGCCAAGTTAAACCTACTCCTCCATTATAAAGTTGTGTTATTTCTGCACTAGATAAATTTCTTCCCCATACTCCTACTTCATCTATATCCCCAGGAAACCAATCAGGATTAATTCCTGTTCCAACAGTTAAATTATTAGATATAGTCCCTGGATTTTTTGATCCAGTTGCAATTTGAGTACCATCTAACCATAAAGTAAATTGCCCAAATGAAAGATTCCCTACTATAAAATGCCATCCTGTTGTGGCTGTTGTAGAACTAATTAGATCTGTAGCTCCTGTTGATCCTGAAACAGTCCAAAAGTTTCCACTAGATATGAATAGTCCCATGGCACTACCTGTTAAATTTCCTGCAATGACCATAGATCTCCAATTTGTTGATAGTGTGCCGTCCCAATTAACCCAAGCTGCAATAGTTAATGTGTTTGTTGGAATTGTAGGAGTTGAAATTATTTTACTTGAAGAACCATTAAATAATGCACCTTGATTTATTTTCCCATAACTTGAACCATAAGTAATTGATGTATCAGTACCATTATTTGAACCAACAGAATCATTACTATTCCCTTCATATTTATAATAACTAATTAAATTATCTGTTAATGCCATATTAATTTGTTCCTATTAGATAACCTAAAAATGTATTCGATCCAGTACATCTGAATCCATAAGTAGTTGTTCCTCCAGATACAGTGGTCTGAATAGGGGCTGTTCCTCCTGATGTGACCCAAGTAATACCTGAGAACCAAGTGACAGTATATGTAGTTCCTGAACCTTGTTTTACTTCAACCATGAAACATTGACCAGTTGAGAAGTTTGATTGAGTAAATGTCTCAGAAGCAGCAAGGGTTCTTGTGAATATATTAGCAGTAGCTCCATCAAGAGCTTGTGCAGCCATTGATGTGACTGTCTGAATGGTACCTACAAAAGTAGGTTTTGTTCCAAAGACAGCCTTTCCTGTACCTGTTTCATCAGTAAGAGCTGTCGCTAAAGCAGATGATGTAAATGATCCAAGAGAAGTGGCATTTCCTGATGAAGTAATTGCCCCAGTAAGATTTGCATTTGTTGTTACTGTTGCTGCATTACCTGTAATAGAACCTACAATCGCATTTGTTACTGTAATATCTACAGCCCAAAGTTTTGTAAGTCTTGCCCCAGTAGCACCAATAGTCTGACCAGAGGTCTGATCTTGTTTAATTCCTGTAGATGAAGAAAGATAGTCTGTACCATTAGAAGCAATAGAAAGAACTCCAGTTGAAGTCGTACTCTTTAAAATACCAGTTGCTAGACTAGAAGTTCCCGGAGCATAGTCTGTTCCAGATGTTGCTGCACTGATAGCAGTTCCATTTCCTTTTATTATTCCAGTAATTCCAGTGCTTATCGTTATTGCAGGAGTGGTTGTAGAGGTTGCTACTGTCCCCGCAAATCCATTTGCTGTAGCTACTGAAACTGCTGTGACTGTACCTGATCCTGTAGATGGGGTCTGCCAAGTTGCATGAGTCGAGTCTGTAGCTGTTAGAACCTGTCCAGTTGTAGGAGCTGTCGCAGAAGATACATTTACCACTGTAGAGGCTGAATTTAAGGCATCTGTCTTAGCAGATTTACCTGTCGTATCTTGATTTAAAGTAGGAAAATCACTTGCTATAGCGATAGACAATACTCCAGTTGAAGTAGTGTTTTTCACTATTCCAGTACCTAATGCACCTAAGAATTGTGCACCAGTAAGTCCTGTATCTGTTGTTCCTTGAACAATGAATTTATTGGCAAGCGTAACATTCGCAGATCCGTCAAAAGATGTCCCCGCAATAGTTCTAGCATTTGCTAATTTTGTTGCTGTTCCAGCATTTCCAGATACAGATGTCTGATCCCCTGTATTTGTTCCTGATACACTCGTAGTTCCTGTGACACTAAGTGTAGGTGTCGAAGAACCTGAAATAGTAACAGAGTTAACCGAACTTGGAGTTATTGCACCTAAAGCTATTGTAAGAGCAGGAGTTGTTCCCCCTGATGAAGTACCAGATACTCCATTGGCTGTTGCTACAGAGACAGAAGTTACTGTACCTGTAGTAGGTGTTTGCCAAGTAGCAGTAGACCCATTTACTGCTGTAAGTACCTGACCATTCGTAGGTGCACTTGCAGAAGATACATTGATAGTAGTAGTTGAAGAATTAAGAGCATTCGTTGAACCTGAATTTCCTGAAACAGAAGTTTGGTCTCCAGTATTTGTTCCCGTTGAGGAACCTGAACCAGATGGGGCTCCAACATCACCTGCTGTTACTGCTATATCCGAGGATAAAGCATGGCCATTTACAGTTCTGGTGATAGGAACAAAAACAGATGAAATAGATGAAATAATCGAGGATATTATAGTTCCAAAAGTTATCTTTTTTGTGGTAGATGTCGAGGTATCAACGATCGGCAAAGGATCATTGGTTTGAGGAGTAGTGTAATTATTCAGCTGACTTATTTTTTCATTCATTTCTTTAATTATAACAAAATATAATAACCATTTTCTTGTAATAGACCTGGGCCAGTATTTACTACTACGACTTCTTGCGGAATATCATTTACAGGATCAACTCTCATCATTGGAGGTAAAACTATCTCTAATTGAGGATTTGCTCCATGACCTGAGATAAACCAAACTGAATTGGCATCTTTTGAATATATCTTTGCTTGCAAAGTAAATACACCAGCATTATTTGGAACTGAAAGATAACATCTAAAATATCCAAACTCTTGCAACTGAGAAGGAGAAAGAGAATCCAAAATTCCTTGGTTTATCGGTAATTGACCTAAAGCAGCCATATCAACTCCAGAGAACCAGAAGTTAGGAGTTTGTATATTCAATTTATAAGTTGATTTGAATAATGAACCTTTCTCATTATAAAAAATATCAGTATATAGAGTCGTGCTTTGAGTCATATATCCTTCAATGTAAAAAGCATCCAATACCTTAGGCATTGCAGGTTCACCAAAGTTATTTAGCTTTGTCAAGAAATAAGATTGATAGGCATTGTTATTATCGGTATATCCTGTCAAACCTTTATATACATTCCCATCCAATTCAGAGATAAAATATATATCTTCACCATAGATGGTTTTATCAGCTGAGTTCCATGAATCAAATCTAGTCCAAGCATTTCTCACAAGGTCATATACCAATTCAAAATTCTGGCTTGTTGGAGAAGTCACTGACCAAATCACTTTATTTTTGAAATATATTCCTCTTGATTTTGTTACATCAAGATTATTTTGAACATAATTGTTTATATTGAATGAGATGACATTTACTCCAGTAGAAGAAGTCACACCTGAGGCCAGAGGAGAAAGACTCACGAATCCACTCAATCTTGAGGGATAATAAATGGTATTCATAGCTTTGACAGCAGAAAGATTCGAGATAGGACAAAATCCTTTTCCTGAGATTATAGGAACTATTTGGCTTATTTGAGAAGACAGATCAGCATTTAAAGTAAATTGGAAACGATATTCAACATCTTCTTTCCCTACAAGGAGAAATTCTCCAAAATCTTCGATATGAGTGATGCCTCCCCATCCATCCATGAATACCTCACTTCCTCCTGATGCAATATCATCAGATACAGGAACAAAATCCTCAGGCTCAGCGATACGACTAAAATTCATTGTCACTTCACTTCCTGGGGAAGCATTAGCAGTAATCAAACGAGACTGCCATCTTTTGATTATATTTCCTTTAGCTACTCCAGGTCTTGAAGTTATAGTTGTAGAAACTGAAGTTCCTTTTCCCATTACTGAACCAACTGGAGTAGTAAGATTCAAATTATTTCCGCTGACACTATAATAAAGAAGATTGACTCCATTGATGGTTATTGGTTCTACATGATACAGAGAACATCCTAAATCGGGAGTTCCTGATACTGGAAGAATATTCCCTGCAATGGCATCAGCCAATGTGGCAGCTAAAGATACTGAATTTCCAGTCACCCCATTTGTTGGGATCACATAATATATTCCAGGAGAAATTCCCGTTATACCTGAACCAGAATAAAAAACCATTTGTCCTAAAGATAAAGAAGTGCTTATTCCTTTAGGGACTGTAGCGGGTTGAACAATAGGTATCTTATTGCCAGAGATGACAGTTTGAGCAATAGTTATTTGCATTTGATTGAATCTGCTTGCGTCTTCAAGAGTCAGAAAGTTATCAGAACTCATCGTATTTTGTGATAAATAACCTATGGACATCCTCCATCTTCCAACATAGTCATATCCATTACAAAAATAGAATCTATCGCTTGCATATCCAGCATCCCAAGTCTGAGCACCAAAAGGGATATTCTTCGTGAAAGTCGGAGCATAAGAACCATTAATAGGAATCCATATATTATTCACATCATCTCTAACATAGAAATTATTTATATTCGGATCAGTAAAATAACAAGCAATCATATATTCTTTCCCATCAGAACATCTAGCAGTCCATAGATTCAATGCCTCTCCTGTTTCTCCAATAGGTTTTTCAATCAATAATTCATAACCTTGTCTGACTCCAATGACTCCTTGGTCAAATACAGTATTAAGCATATCAGGACATTCTTGGTCTTTGATATCATGGGGATCTACAAGGGTATTAATACCTGCCATACCAGGTTGTCTGACATTTAAAAAATGTTCTCCATTTTCCTTCATTATCTTTGAAGTTTAGCTCTTGAGTAATTATTTGAGAGTCTTTTCTTTGGCCAACTTCTAGCGTAGGTCTTAATGAATTGCATAAAATTCTGTTGGTACATCTGATACCATTGAGGGTTTGCTCTGAGTTGGGGTTGAATATACAAAGCTGTATAGAGTGAAATTGGCTCTATAAAATCATCGTCATAAGTAATGATATCTGTAATACTAGTGTAAGTTGAGATCGGTGAACCTGCTGAATTAGTACCTTTGATATTTGAAGAATAAATAAAATCCATCAAATCAGGATAGATATAATATAAGTCATCAATCCTAAAATTAGGGACAGTCCCAAATCCTACTGGAATATTAAAGATAATTTGAAGTTCATTTATGTTCTGTATATTTGGAGAACCAACTATCGTAGCTCCTGAGGTTGACCAAGTGATCTTATTCCATTGATTCAAAGTCCATGCAGTCCCATCAGATTTTGTTGTTGATACCATTGAATAATAATTGCCAGCAGAACTTTGAAAACGAAACTCTACGCTTGTGACATTTGTAGATGGAAAATAAGCATAAGCATTGAAAAATGCTTGATTTTGAATAACAGTGATAAAATCCCAATTCACTGAATTAGAAGTAAGAATTGCTTGTCCAGTAGAATACGTAATATTAAAAGCCTCTGAAGCAACACCTTGATATTTAATATTTACATCTGTATGAGCATTTGAAGCATCACCAGAGGCAGACCATACATTTTGGTCAAAAGTCTCAAGCATTTGCCCAGATAGTTGATTAGAACCTAAAAGAAGTAACTGCCAAGAACCATTAATTGGAGTTGTTGACCATTGATTATTCAGATTAGGCCAGTTTCCAGTTTGAGGCAAAAGTTCAGTATAAGGTCTATATTCCCATGCTCTGCCTTCTTTTGGGTTATTCTTTCTAGGATCATCATAATATAGACCAATAGGTTCCTGATAATCAGGAGCTATTGTTGATAGGTTATAATAAAAGTTATCTGAAGTATATAAAAAACTAGCTTTTCTTTCATCTTGAGGAAATCCTAAAAGTCGTTTGATGTAATTAACAGAAGCATCTACAGCCCTTATTTTTTGTGGTGTAGTAGATTGACCAGTTGAGTAGTTGGCAACATAGTCAGAAGCCCTAAGGATCACATCATTGACTGTAAAAGACATTTAATTAAAAAAGTTAATCTTATAACACCATAATTATATCATATCAGCCACTTGAGAGAGAGTGGCTGTGCCGTACGGCTAAACGCTAAGAAGAATAAAATGAAAAATAAACTTCTTAACTTATAAAGTATAGCAAAAAAGCCACCTATTTTCGACTAGATGGCTTTATGCCCAACTAACAAACGTGTTTCAAGAATTTGCTAGTAATGTTCCTATCAAACGTCTTTGATAGGGCAAGTCATCCACCAACTACAATGACCAAGAGAGAGTTGCTTGGCTAACCAGTTAATAGAAAAATCAGGGTCTAAAGCCTGTTTTTTTGTTATTTCTGGATGATAGATCAAATTAATTTGAACACATCCAATAGAATTTCCATTATCTCCTATCATATTAGTACACATCGTACTCTCTTTAAGAACAATATGAGTCATAGTTGCCTCTGAAACGCCATATAATGAGCTGTAGCGTTCGATAATGCTCTGGATTGATGTATCTGCCATACAGGTAAAAGGAATGGAGAATAACCCTATAAGGGCTATTAGAATTAATTTTTTCATAGTTAATTGCCGTTAAGTGGCAAACTTAGTCACGTATCCCACCAATAGAAACAGGCATGAATTTTTCCCAAGCCAATTTAACAGCAGTTCTAGCAGCTGAAATGAAAATTGATACCCAGAAAGAAGTTGTCCAAGTTGAAGACATTGTAAATGTATCAACAGGAAGAGCAATTATAATAGATCCAAATGTTGCTAAAAAAGTAGCTACAAATGTTTGAACAAAAGAAATAGCATGTGTTTTAAAATCTGACATAAATTAGTTTTTAGTTTATAAGTTTGAGTTACTCTCTCCCGATGATGATTACGTGGATAGCAATGGCACACAATCACATCAGGAACTTTTACCAAGACCCGACTTTCGTCAGGAGAGAGTAACTCAATATAATCTGCTAATTATTATCTCACTTAGCAGAAAATTAGCAACAAGTCCCTCTCCCCTATTCACAATCAGATCCGTATTCAAAATCTGGTTGCACAAGGGGACAAATCCCGCTTCTAAAGAGAAGACAGGGGAGAAAGACCTACTGAAATCATCTAACATCAGGTAAAAAATTGCAACACCTATAAAAAAGTGTTGCTATATATTTCCAAAACCAACTTTACTCTTAGGAGTATCATCGATCTTGTCACAGGAGAAACGAAATCTTGGGTCTAGCCATACTTCATTGATTATCTGGCAGATAACATCTGGGTCATAATTGGAGAAAAGCATATGCCAAGCCTCATGCTGTTTTCCTTTTACGATTGAGATGTTTCTCGGTTCACTTCCACCACCTTTAGACCTAGGTCTGCGGTGATGTTGATTTTGGTGTTTCACGTTTAAGTCCTTTCTGTTTTGCAATGGCTTCAGCAAATTGCTGAGCCAAATGTGGTGAAAATTCAATCACTTCTCTGACGAGATTCTTTTCTTTATCAGTAAAATGATTACGTATCATAAGTGTCTCAATGAACATATTCATTTTGGAATCTCCTTTCTAGTGACACGATTTGATAGAACATCCAAAATAAAGTCTTCTACAATCGGGTTTATTATTCCAGTATAATACCAATCGAGAAAGGTATTCATAATGTACTTCCGACTCTTAGGTATTTCTGCCCACTCGAAGGCAAGACCGAACACACGTTCAGTCCTGATTCCGAGCTTTTCTGCTGCGGTACGAACTAATAGTGCGTTCATTTATTCTCCTTGTTAAGGAACTTCCCTCGTCTTCTTACGAAGCAGGGAGAAAGAAAGGGATCATCCCTTCCCTTGCTCTCTATTCCTTAAGAGAATTTAAAATAGAAGAAGCATTTAGTAACCATTTATAGACTGAAACATACCAAACTTCTTTCTGTGCTTCTGTAGGGTTATCCTGAATAACAGGAACAGGGGGAACAACTATATCTTGAGGAACTGATACATCTTTTGCTCCAAGGAAATATTTAGCATCTGTACATCTATGATTGAAAAAATCTTCTGTGATGAAAACAATTCCACTGGGAGTAGCTGAACATCTGCAAACCAAGACTCGTGTCATTACGCCATTTATATTTAAAATTCCATATTTTACAGCGACTATCCCATGACCCCAAGCTACTGCTGAACCATCATAGATAGGAGTAGCTAAAGGATTATGTGTCCATTCTTGGCCATTAGACTCAAAAGTCATCACACACTGTTTATATTGTTCTACTGCTTCACAAACTTGTTCAAATGTTTTTGTTACAAGGGTTCTATAACCAATACAACCAATAGTGGTTGTAAGAGGCTTTATGGTATTCATTTGAATTTCTGTCTGATTCTGGGAAGGTGATACGCTTTCTAAATCAGTATAACGATTGTACATGATGTCCATTGCATCATATAAATATGAACCAGCATTAGGATAATTCTTTCTCCAGAAATAAGGAGAGGCTGATACAATTTTTCCAGTCAATATTTCAAGAGCTGTTGCACAGGCCTGGAATACACAAGAAGAAGAACCATTCTGTCTTCTCAATGAAGGAAGACCAAGATTATTTATATCCAGTATTGGCCAATTAAGTTGGACAGCACCAACTATATGTGGAAAGTCTAAAGACTTTTTTTCTTCTGGTCGATCATCTTTATGTACTCCATTTGGAAATTCCATATTAATGTTTTATTACAAGATAGATTATTGCTGACAAAACCATAGTCATCACTAAACCTATAAACCATTTGATTGCATTCTCAACCCATTTTGAAGCAAAACGATTCTCTGATTTTTCGATAAAATCAGTGATCATTTTTTTCAATTCTGAATTATCTTCCTTAGCATTTTTAAATCCTTCGTCTACTTTTTTTTCGATATTATCCACTTGTACTTTTAGGGCTGCTAATCGTTCTCCTTCTGTAGGCATTTTAGTCTATTAATTATTTCTTACCATTACTAATACTTTTGTAAGAGTTGGTGTACCTGAAGCAGATAATCCAGTAACTTTAAAAGCTGTGGCTGATCCCATTTGGTGATTATCAGCAAAATATGAGACTCCACCAGTGCTATAAGAACCTGAATCTACAACAACTTTTCTTTGAGTGATCTCACCATTTGTAGTGTTATAAAGAGTGACTGGAAACCAAGTTGTTCCTCCATCTGGAGAATAGTAATAATTGAATGTTGCAGAAGTAACAGCACCTAGAGTTACAGCACCATAAATAGTAAACTCAGATTTCTGCATAGCACTTTCTATCTTTATCACATATAAATCAGTTTCAGTAACAGAAAGATTAGCAGGAGCCGTTATCTCATTCTTTGCTGCATATCCTGGTTCATAACCATTAAAACTATTCATATTTATTCTTTAGTTATAACTTCAGCGACTACATCTGAAGGCTCAGTTGGAGCAACTGGTTCACTAGGAGCATCTTTAACTTCTGGTTGAACAGTTTGTGTAGGTTGTTCATCAACAACTTCAGTTACTTCTTGAGTATCTTCGTCTGAAATGATCAGAGCACCCCATCTATTATTTATAAATTCATAGTGAGCTTTTGGGACTTCTATGAAATCTTCACCAATATCATAACTATAAGTTCCATCGATAATAGCTTTGAAAGGTGAGAATTTAGCTTTAATTTTCATATTGGTTGATAAGATTAATTGATATTAAATATTATACCATTTTAATCTCAGGCGAGCATTTAAACCCGCCTGAGATCAATTTGGATTAACTAGCTATTGTAAGTATAGCTTCAATGTTTGTAGCAGAGTTCTTAATCAAATCTAATATTCCTACACCTCCTGCTGGAATAGCTTTGGTAGATGAAGAACTTATCAATGTTGTTCCTGTACCACCTGCGATTGTGACAGTTCCCATAGTTGAGGAAGCTGCATAAAGATAGACAGTATTTGAATCACCAACATTTATAAGATTTGTAAGAGTCGTACTTGCAGGTAGAGTAACTATAAGAGTAGTTGTTGTAGCTGAATTTATGATTATTTGATTATTACCATTGATAAGAGCAGCTGAAGACAATGTTACTGATGCAGTTGTACTTGCAGTAGTTGTTGAATAAGCACCACCTCCTTCAATTTGTCCTCCTCCTGAATATAGAAATCCTGAATTACCAGATACCTGGAATCCTGGAGTTATATTTCCAACCGAAAGAGTGTCTCCAAAATTTGAAAGTAATAGTGTCAATCCTCCAGAAAGAGTAGAATTTGTAGGAGAATAACTTCCTGCTAAACCACTCTTAGATGGAATCAATTTATATGCTCCAAAGATAGCAAGTAATACTACGATAACAGCTATTATGATTTTATATTTATTGTTCATATTTTTAGTTTGTTAATCCCCCCACCCGAAAGTGGGGGGAATTAATAAATTATGAGCTGTAAGCAGTGTTATTGCCTAGAGAAGCCATAACGCCTCTCCAATCTGCAAATCCGTAAACATACTCTTCTTTGATCTTATATACGATTGAATCGACATAAGCATCTCTTTCGACACGAGCCTCAAGAGGAACGAAGTCAATTCTAACAAGACCAGTTCCAATTTCAGGATCACGATTTGACTCATCAACTAGAAACCACTGATAACCAGTTAGGTTTGTAGTTGCTGTTGTTGCTGGAAGGTAGAATGAATCATTCAAGTAAGGAGACTGGATGATTTCTGAGAACTCACCCTTTACGATGTTAACATCGTTATCTGATACTCCTGGTTTCCATTCTGATTGCTCGATTGTTTGAGCAACTAGACCCAATCCGTTCTTTGGTGGAATAACGATTGCTGATTTTCCTCCAAATCTTGGATAAGGCTTTCCTACATCATCAAGGAATGACGCACCCTGTTCCTTTGCTGTCCAATAGTTAGTGTAACTAAGAGATAGACATAGACCAGACTGTGAGACTACGTTTGACTGTGTAGCACCTCCATCAGCTCTTGCGTGAAGTGTTGAGAACAATCTCTCGTTAAGAGCAGTATTGTTTCCATCCAATCCTAGATTTCCTCTTACGAAGAATCTTGAAGGCTGAGATGCTGGAGCTGTAAATCCAAGGTTAAAGACCTCAAATGGATCAAGAACATTGTATCTATCAACTTCATACATCAACTTAGAAGCACGTGAAAGCATTTCTTTATATTGCTTCGCTTCTTTCATTTCTCTTTCCTCAGGAACAATGAAACGAGATGCTATCTGATTGTTTGGATCATAAACAGCAGTTTCATATGTTCTGATAAAGTTCGCATCTGAATAAACTCCTCCAGCACTTCTTTGACCGATTTGCTGGATACCAGTTGTACCAACATGTCTCCAGACAGCACGCTGTCCTTCGCTAGTTGTATCACTGATAGAAGTGAACAATGACAATGCCATTGGTTCACTATTAACTAAATTATAGTCTTTGATTGCTTGTAAAGACCTTAGAGCTTGGTCTTGTACGGCATCGAAATCAGCACGTACTTTTACAAGAAAGACATCTTTTGCTCCTTGATATAGTGGTTCCACGATTAATTAATGGATTAAAGACTAATAATTAGAGAATTTTTGACCAGTGACCAGTTACCTGAGAAGTATTGGAAATTGGATCAGTAATAGCTCCGTACGACCAGAATTGTCCCTGTGTTCCAGAGAACAATGCGATTGATGTTTCATCAAGTTTTGCTGCACCTGAAGCAAGGTTAAACCAACCCAGACCTCCTGAGTTTGTTGTTGTTCCTGTTGCTGCTGAAGTATCAGCAACATAATCTATTGGAAGATTTGAAGGAATGTAAACCACCTTCCATGGGTTTGCATTTGTTTCATTGTCGTTATAGACGTTTGCATAAGGGTTATTTGAACCCAAAGCAGAGTTTGTACCGACAACACTTGTTACCTCTGTTACGACTTTACCTGTAGCCTCGATTGAAGTAACAACACCGAGTACAGAGTTTGATGTTCCAGATACAGTCACAAATTTATTGTGACCTGTTGCTCCAGGTTGTAGGGCAACACCATTAGCAATAGTAAGAGCAGAAGCACCAACAGCGTTAGCGATCGTAGCTCTCCTAAGATTGTGGGTAGGAACTTCTTTTTGAGCAATAAATGACATATTTATATTCTACCTATTTTAATAAAGGCAACCATAAATACATCAGGAAAAATATGAAATTATGAGAAGTGTCTTACAGCACCAGCTTTTAGGCCTCTTTCAGCCTCATCTAAAGTTAGTTTTATACCTCTTTTTCTAGCGTCTTCAGCATAGGCTATTGCTGCTTGAGAATATTGTTTACCACCTTGGTCTCCACCTCCACCAGAAGAACCTCCTGAGGCAGAACCAGAACTGAAATCAGCTGCATTTCTTTCAAAAGTAGCTACTTTCTTTTGGGTTTCAATTAAAGTCTCAGCATTTGCTTTTGCATAAGCTCTAGAAAAATCATTTACTATAAGGTCAGCAGTCATTCTACCTGAATCTTCAGATTTGAAAGCTTCATCAACATTAGACATCTGTTCATCAGTAAGTCCCATTCTTGTTTTGAACTGATTCCTAGCAATAGTAATCTGTTCAGAACGAATTTGATCAAAACGAATTTGATCACTTACTTTTTTAGCAGCTTCTCCCTCAACCTCTACCTTCTTTTCACCAATTCGGTCGAGTTCTTTTCTTCTAGCGTTGATCTTTTCAAGTTCCACATCTGCGGCCACTTTGCCTGCATCTCTTAGATCAATATAAAATTGTGCTTTTTGAGTTTCATCGAGGTCTTTTATCAATTCCTCTCTGTTACCCCCTTCTAATACCTTCTTTGCGATTTCCTTAGTATCCATGTGCTTTTGTAAAAGCTGGCGATGCTTTTAATTAATTTTACGCCCATATAATAATTTACTTCCTTTCTCTGCTTTATCGCTTTAAAGCGGAAATGGATGAAGACTCCATACACACAATAATTATATCACATAAATAAAAATAACAAGTCAAATAGTTATTTTTGTTTATTTGTTAGATTAAACTTTGTCTTTATTTTAGGATAACTCATCTTTACTGATCCAATCTTAGGCATTGATACCATCTTAAGACTAGGCATTTTAATCTTTGGAGTTTTTATATTTGAACTGAAATGTACTGATAATTTCATTGTTTTGGTTCTTTTGGTTCTTTTAATCCTTGAGAAAAGGCATCGACACCTTTTAAAGCTTCATTAATTACTTCTTCAGGAGATTTTCCTGCTGGGCTTTCAGATCTTAATGGTTTTGGATTTGGTCTTACTGATATCTTTAAAAGAATTTGAAGTTCCAAAAGCATTCCCATATATATATCTGATAATTTTGGATTATCTACTGATTTTCTCTGAAGAACCCATATTTGCCATAATAACCATTCCTGCCATTTATCTCCTAAAGTAGTAAGAATTTCTGAGGTAGGGGCAGAAACCCTTTTAGGTATCACTCCGATTGTGTCCTCAAGAAAAAACTCATAAAACATTTTTGGGTATTTCCTATATAGATATTTAGATAATTTTTTAAGCATTTATTGTTGTTGAGGTTGTTGTTGCATCTGTTGGAAAGAATTTCCTTGTCCTTGTGGTTGACCTTGAGGTTGACCACCATTAGATTGCCCTCCAAAAGCTTGACCTACTGGCGACTGAGCATTTGCTCCAGCAGGACTATTTCTATTTATATTATATATCTGATTTGGAAAAAGATTATGTTGACCACTCCAAGTTGACATTACCTGTGGCAAAACCTTATCAGAAATATAGTCTTGAGGTGATTCACCATTCTTCTCTAAGAAACGAGTCAAAGTCTTTGCAGGGTCAAGCAATCCTGTTTGTCCCCAATTTTGAAGCAAAGGAACAAGGAAAGATGAAGTGAATAATGTCTTCTTCATCTCTGATGTTTGTTCTGGTTCAAGATCGATCTCAGTTATCTGAAATTCAAGATTCTGAATTAGATCAATAGGAGCTTCGATAATCTCGGTCATTCTTCCATTTTGCATTGATTTTCTTACAGCTTCCCAATGTAAATCTAAAGGATTTCCTACCTTTTTAACAAATCTTATTTCAAGATCCCCCATTCCTCCAAGAGTAAGTGGCATATTTGGAACAGTCATAGCCTTAAGGATATTATCAGTCTCTCCAGCATATTTCTTATTTCCATAGAACTGAAGCATTGTCTTCAAGATAAGCATTATTTCCTGTCGGCACATATTGTAATACATCAAAACAGGAATACCCATAGCTTGTTGTTTTGCTTGGTTAACTTGGTCAACTTCTGCTGCTGATTTAGGCTGAATTGATGGAATTGCTTGGTTGACTCCTCCTTGGGCAAGAGTTGACATCATTTGCTGAACTGAGTTCACTGAAGTCATGTATTCATTCCCTAAAGGTTGGACTTCGATCTCTTTATAAGCATTAACATCAGTTACAGGGATAACTTTCTTGCCACCTCCAAAAATAATTGCAGGACTTTCAATATCAGAAGATAAAAAAGGTTTATCAACGATTCTAAGAGCATGTTCCAAAAGCATTACATATTGAGCATTACTCATCTTATGTAGATCTCTTGTCTTATAAGGTTGAGGCATACCATAAGCAAGTTTTTCATCTATTGCTTCACTGATTGACCAAACAAAAGGTTGTTCTTTATGGTCAAATGGCATAGGAGCAATCTTAAATCGTTCATCTTTACCCAATTTATTGAGCAAGATTCCATTGGCAACTACTCCATGCTGGTCATTGTCCGTATCATAAACACGAAGAACTTCAATTTTATTTAGAGTTGTAACACCTGTTCCAGCTAAAAGTCTAAAATACAAAGAATCTTCCGCAATTCTAAGTCCTGGCTGAACAAAAATATGGTCTGGGTAATTCTGATATTCTCTATGGAAATCAGCAGGATCAAGTTGAGTCTTCCAGATGACTTTTCCTTGTTTCTGAATATTTCTTTCATATATCTTTGAAAGATACATGTCTTCAATAGGAACAAGAGTAACCTCAACATCATCCCAATATTTAACTTCTTTCTCATCAAGAGAATAGTTCATTGTCGTTGGGTCAAATGATTTCAAAAATGATTCCTTCTTCTTTTTATCATTATATCCAACATATAGACAGACTGTTCCATTGATTACACCATAGATAAGTTCCCAGAATTTCTCTACTCGGTCATTATTCTTAAATCTCCACTTCTGATACAAAGCATTTAAAATCTTTACTCCATAAGCATCTAAATCATCACCTATGATTGTTGGTTTTATTCCTAAAGATACCAAACGACCAGTAAATTCCAATACTTCTTTCCTTGTAAAGGGAATATTGAAGTCTAAACCAATATTTGAAAGGTCTTCTGAACGATTGTAAGTAGCATTCCAGAAAAGTTGACGAGAAATTGTCCAAACTTTCTCAATAGAATCTCCTTGAAGTTGTTGAAATGACCCACTTCTAAAAGTTCTCCAACGATAAAAGTCTTGATACACAGAACCAACAAAATCAACCTCTTTATCATTGGGTTTATAATCTCTTTCTATCCAAATGGGATCCAGTGGGTCTTGATTCACACTATTTTATGTCCAAATCGCCAAGGTACAACGAGTTGGTCTTTATGATTAGCTTGTAAATTACCATTCAAGCCTATACGGACTAGAGGTTCATATTGAGCTTCTCTAGCCCGTTTAGGTATTTGATAAAACTGTTCAGTGGTAAAGTTTTGGACAGCAAAACCATCCTTATGAATTACCCAAATGTCTCCTTCAAAGATAAAATTTGCCTTCAAATCATATTTTTTACATATCTTTTTGACAAAATTTATAATTTCAGTTTTAATTTGAGTCTTTTGATACTGACACTAAGCCTTGAAAATATGGACTTAATCGTTTCTCTTCCTTTCTCTTCCTAGGATGATGAAAGTGGCATAAAGTAATGCCGTTATTAATATTATACCTCAATTCAGGATAATCTGCCCATCGAAGTATATGATGTGCTTCTAATTGACCTTTACAATTTTCATCGGAAATTTTACATTTATAATTATCTCGTTTAAAAACCTCATTTCTCCAATTTTTATATTGAGGTTCTTTTAATGAATGAATATTTCTACTTATTCCTCCCTTCCAATTAGGACTTTTTTCTCCTCTAACACTTAACCCATAACATTTTTTACATCTTTTTGCTGTAATTCCTGCAATTTTAATCCCACAATTAATACAATTTGGTTTTCTTTTTCCCCTTCCTTTTAAGGCTTTACTAATCAATTCTCCAGTTTTTTTTGGCCTAGTTTTTCCTTTGTGATAATTTCTAGCAATTTCTTGTCTTTTTAAATGTAGGCATTCTGAACAAAAACCAACAAAAATATTTTTTTTATTTTTACCACAACTACATTTTAATTTCTTAGACCTACAAAAATCACAAAATTTTGTACCTGAAGATTTGCTTTTAAAGCAAATTCCACAAGAACATTTGATTTTGTATTCTTTTTGTTTCATACATATAATTATACCATATCACTAAATAGTAGGTCTCTCTCCTGGTAATTCAACAATAAGAGTCGAAATAGTTAGAAACATTCCTGCTAAAGATATAGCATTATGAAGTGCTTTCTTTGAAACTTTCACAGGGTCAATTATTCCTCTACCAATCATATCTTCAACATACTGGCCTGAATCAGTATCGAACCCATTTTTATCGGTTATTTTTGATGGGTCATAGACTACTCCAGCATTTTTTAACAAGATTTCAATAGGTTTTGAGCAAGCTTTTGCAAGAACTTCTGAACCTTTTGTTCCTAATTTAGCATTTACTTTTTCTCCTACATCTTTAAGGGTGATTCCTCCTCCAGCGACATATCCTTCATCAACAGCTGCCTTAACTGCATTTACAGCATCTTCTACCTTTAGACGAATATATCCCATTTCAGTATGAGTCTGAGCACCTGTTTTGATAACAACTACAGAACCAGTAATGCGAGCAAGCCTATCTTGTAGTTTAGGTTTATCATCATTACTTGCATAAGTAATCAATTCCTTTAGAGAATCTACTTTCTGAGTATAGTGAGCTTCTTCAAGATCATTCCTATCAGTTTTCATAAATAGAGTCTTATCTTTATAGGCGATCACTTTCTTAACTTGAATCAAATCTCCAAAACTGACAGTCTTTACATACTTTCCAGTTCCAATAGCAGAAGCCTTACCACAAAAATTAGCTAGATCTTCTAGGAAATCCTTATCTCTAGGTGCTTTCACTGGTATAACATTAATTCCTTTTTCTCTATTCATAAGCATTGTAAGTAGAGCTTCATTCTGAGCATCCTGACATACAACAATTATATTAGTTACTCCTTGATCTTTTGCTTCTTTAATCAAAGGGAATATCTCATTTCCTAGATTAAAGACTCTATCTGAGACTAAGACATAAGGATTCTCTAAAATAGCAACTCCTTTATCTGGAACATTGATCGAATAAGGAGAAATAAATCCTCCTTCGATTTCCATTCCATTTATATTTAATTTCTCAATAGTTAGGCCTTGAGAATCTTCAACGACTACTCTACCATTCTCTCCAGCTTCTTTTACAGCTTCAGCAACAATCTTTGCAACATTAGCATTTTCAGATGAGATCTGAGCAATCTTTAGAAGGTCATCATCACTTACTACTTTTATTGCTCTATCAGAAAGTTCTTTAGAAGCTTCTTCCAAAGCCTCATCCAATTCTTTTCTAAGTTGCATTGGGGTAATATCTGGACTTGTTTTAAGTATCTTCTTTCCCTCATCAATAAGATGATAGGTCAAAATAGTAGCAGTCGTAGTTCCATCACCCGCCTCATCATTTGTTCTCTCAGCTGCTTCTTTGATCAAATCAGCTCCCATTTTCTCAGCTTCATCAGCAAGACGAATAGCTCTAGCAATGGATACACCATCATTCGTAATCATAGGCATTGCCCATTTCTTATATACAGCATTCTTGCCTCTACTTCCTAAAGTAACTGAGATGGCTTTGTATACTTTTGAAATACCAGCAAATAATTTCTCCTGTGCTTCATCCTCAAAAAATAATTCATTTTTCATTAGTTAAAAAAAGACTTAATACGTTCTAATAATGTTGGCTTCCTACATTCATTCAATATCTCATTCTTATTACCCTCTATAGTGACACACTTATATCCTCCATTCAAAGTTATAAGCTCAATGTTTTTGATAGATTTGAAATCTGCTTCTATCAAAGCATCATATAACTCTTGATTGTTCCATTCAGGGGTATAGTCTCCTTTCTCAATATCATTGTATTTTGTAGAGATATAAAATGTTCCTTCTTCAAAATCACAATTTATTTCCTTACTTAGATTTTCTCTTAGAATTAGTTTTAGTGGCATTCTTTTTAGCTCTAACTGGTAAATTTTTTCCTTTGGATGCTCGATTCCATTCATCCACTGAAACACCTTGCTTCTCTAACTTCTTCCTATTAGCATTGAAAAATGCTTCTTGTGCCTGACTTCTATATGGCATATTAATGTGAGAAATATCTCATTAAATTATTTGTTAAATCTTTCGACCTATCATCTCTGACTTCATCTCTTTGAAGACGAAGAACCTGAGGCAAATTAACGCAACCATTCTCGAATGCAGCCCTATAATCGGCTATCTCATCATCATGAACAGGTTTCAATACAGTATCAGGTGAAGTCGGAGCAACAGTATTGGCATATCGAGAGTTCACTATAGAATCATATAATTCCATCACATAATCAGAGTTCTCATTGAAAGTTGTCATAGGAAGAACCATAGCTGTGGCTTTTCTTCTAGGTTCATATTTTATAGCATAATTATTGCATCTCAAACGAATACCATAAGTAGCAAGAACATCCGCACAGCTTTTATTTGAAGACATACTCTTTGCAAAGTGAGCTTGTTCTCCGAACCAAGCAGTAGGTTTTTTCCAAGTCTTTATCTTTGATAACAAATCTCTTTGAGAAGTTGTTGGGTATCTATCAGGATTGAATGAAGTCTCAGGATTCATAAATGGGACATACCAATCTATCTCTTTGTTCTTTGATGAATAACATTCAAGGATATTGTAACTGCTACCTGTGTACTGCCACCAGATAAGAACAGTCAGATCTCCTCTTCCGATATCAATAGACATATATATAGGTCTTCTGGGATCATAAGCAACTGGCAAGATTTTAGATTCAGATACCTGAGGATAATATTGGGATGCCTTATCGATCGCATATCCAGCAACAGCTTCACGCATTATCTCAGGGTCAAACTCAGCTTTTCTTTCCAATTCTTTGAACCATTCTTCATCTTTCCAAGGATGGTCATTCCATTCCAAGTGAATATAATCATCTTTCTCAGCAACCATATCCTTAAATCTCTCGAATTTACGGCCAGCTTTAGCAGAAGATGTATATATCTTTACACGTGAAACAGATTCTAGGGAACGATTGATCTCCATGAAATGCTCAACATAGAACACCTCATCTATCCAAGTAAGAGAATATCTGCGGGAACGACCAGCACTAGAGTTAGTAGATGAACCAGTTATAGAACTTTGAAGATTAGGATTAACCAACTTTAGGTTCATATCAGTTGAATTGCCTTTCTTTCCTTTAGGAGCAAAACCTTCAGGAAGCATATATCTAGGAGTTCGCTGTATCATCCAACGTATCTTTCCAAAGATAGAACCTGAGGCATCATTATTCCCAGAGTCTACTTCAGTCTCAGTCCTAGAAAGAATGAAACCAGACCAGTTAGGAGTAAATAACCAACGCCAATAATAATAAGCAGCAACAATCCAAGTCACTCCCATCTCTCTAGGTTTATCGATCAGTATAGTATGTTCATTCTTATCATTCTCAGATTCGAGCAACTTCATTATGATATCTCGCTGGTAGGGAAATAAGAAAAAAGGCTTGATGGCATTCTGATAGTTTGGGAGTTGTATAAATAGGAAGGTTTCTATAAATTCACAAGGGTCAACAGCCCAAACATTCATTATCATTCTTTCTCGGTGAAGTTCATCTTCAGCACAATTATTGATCTGCTCAGCTCTTGCCCTGAGTTTTGTCAGATATTCTGGACTTTTATAGTATTGGTCAACTAACTTTAGATTCATTTATTTTTCGCTGGCTTCTAATAAACCTTTTTCTAAATCTTCTCGACCAGCTTGAAAAATATTGATCTTCTGGAAGGTGGTATTACCAGTTTTATTCTTAAACATCCCAGGAACAGTATCCATGATCTTCATGATCATGTTCAATTTATCCTTCACAGGTAGTTCTTTCAGGTCTTTCTTATTAATACTATTAAGCAGGGTCTCAGCCACACTTACAAGTTCCAAAGTTGCTTCCTTAAGTCTTATCTCAGGATTTCCTGGTTTAGGAGTAAATAGGCGTTCTTGAGGATCAATAGTATTTGTAGTATCAGGTACAATAGTAGTAGCACCGATCTTTGTCTCGATCTCTTTATAATGTTTAGTTATCCACGATAGACGCTCAGTGCTTTCAATAACAACCTTCATATCAGCAGTCACCGCAGCAGGATTCTTTTTAAGATAGTTTCCTACATTGGTGATCAAACCTCTGAATTTATAGAAGCATTTGCGAGCATTAAAATCAGGGTCGGTAGTGAAATGCCCAATACGATACATCATCTCTTCCTCAAAAGGGTGAGTACCATCTAGCCATTTCTCTTCAGCCGCTTTCCAAGACAAATCATTGATGGTAATAGTATCCTTATCATTCTTTGATTTGACTATAAGGTATAAGACCATTCCAAAAAGCAGTAAGAACTTCTCTTCAGTCCATTGGCTTATCTCATATTGGCGAGGAAATTCACCTTGAATAGCTTTGTATTTGTTTAAGTTAGACATTGTAAAGCTTCTTCAAATGAACACATTTTATAATATTTCTCCATATCACTAGCCAAATGTTCTATCTCTCGTCTTCTTTTACTATTATTCTGAATATTGTCTCGATAGTATCTGGCTTGGGCTTGATAGGCAAGTTTCTCTTCTTCAAATCGGAAAGTCTTATCAGACAAATATCTTTCCCACCAGAAGTTAGGATTCTTACCTTGTCGGTTTAAATGGACTTGTTCATGAGCTTTATGAGCATCATCAATTTCTCCTGCCTTTGTATATACAGTATCTCCATAAGCAATAACAACTCCCATATCCCAATTAATAGGGAACTTTTCCTTTATCTTCCAATAGATTGTGGGGATCTGATTACTTATTCTCATTATTTTCTTTTGATCTCTTTTAGTTCTTTAGCTTGTCTCTTAGCCTCTTTCTTCAAACCAGCCTTCCTAAGTTCAGGAACAATTCGTTTATGCTCCTTTATCATCTCCTTCTTGCTAACTCTATACGTCTTTGTTGTTTTCTTTTTCATATCCAATGACTTAAATACTCTATTCTATCTTCTGATAAGACCAACTCACAAAGTTGGTGTTCCCAACCCTTTAGACCACTAGGTTGGGTGGGTTCTCCTTTCCAAAAGGCTTTGGCAAATGGATGAGAGAAGATGACGATATCTATCTCACCATCAATTAACTTATAACCATTTGCTTTGGCTTTCTCAAGGACTAAATAAATTATCTTATTTCTCTCAGCATCAGTAAGTTTTATCTTAGGTTCTTTAGATAATTCCTTTATCTCTTCATGGGAATCTAAAGGTTCCCCAAAGGCAAGTTTGATTTGTTCTTCAGTTGGTTCCATTATTCTTCCTCAATATTAATAACTTCTTCCTCATCCTTATCCTTTGTCTTCTTATCCCATTTGCATCCACAACTAGCATAGAAAGCGTTATGCTTAGGGCAAAAATCAAAAGGATTAGGAGCACGTTTCTTTTTTGCAGGTTTTTTTATCATTCTATTTGGATATCAGGGAGATCATCAAAATTATTAGTAATAAAGTTATCCTTAATAATATCTTCAGGTTTCGGAACATAACCTTTTAAACTAGGTTTAATTCCATTAATACCTTTTTGTACACCAGAAGGTAGATCAATATCATTTATTTCAGCATTCTTCTTCAAAGTAACCTCACTCGGATTTAATTTTTCAGTACGTACCTCATTCTGCAATACATTTTCCCCCATACGCATCAAATGAGCATAAGTATAAGTGAGAGCAAAACGAATAGTTTCAATGTCAGAAGGCAATAGATTTAAGTCTTTTAATACTTCAATCTTTTGCATATCTTCTTGAGTAAAACGAAATGATGTTGATTTCATATAATAAGTATATCAAGTGTAACGCATTATGCAATACTATGTAGTGCAATATGAGGTACAGTGTAGTGCATAATGCGGTATATGTAGTGCAATATGCGTTATTTGTGTAATGGTATTATTTTTATATCAAATAGGTTTCTGCGATATAGCTAGTTGGTTTCTGCGATATAGCTAGGGGGGGTTTAGGACACGAAAAGACACGACCCTAAACCGATACCCTTTGCCCTTATGTCGTACAATATATTTTATTATGTGTTGATATATAAGGCTTTTTTAGGGTATGCACCAGCAAATATGCGTTATTATGTATCACTATCTAATGCTATAACACAATGACACAGGCAGACTGTAAAGATGTGTAGTATTTAACAGCGTGACGGGGCGATTAACTCTTT
>SESF01013319.1_pt1 | contig 23077 bp, 22 predicted proteins | sample 3171521 | NCBI WGS metagenome assembly SESF01 (sample SAMN10866945, study PRJNA518727) | freshwater metagenome | biome: subpolar coniferous forest; feature: holomictic lake; material: water; isolation source: holomictic Lake 227, 6 m and 8 m depth | place: Canada: near Kenora, Ontario | collected...
CATGCAAGATTTTTCTCTTTCAGGCCTTGAGGATTTTAGACTCTGGTTGGCGAATTTGGAGAAAAAAAGTATAGATCTGAACAGGTGTGTGCACCTTAGCATCCAATCTTGGCAGAACATTAGCCTTTATCCAGAGACAACTCAGATTAGGAGCTTGAATCATGCCAATAATGGATTCACTGACAGCGAGGCCGGTTCGCAAGGCCACGGAAGCAGGGTGCTCTTCATAAGGAAGAGCAGATCCGTCTTCACGGACAATTTTCCATCTAAGCTCAGGCATTGTCTTGCCCTGCATTTCAGAAATCGGAAATCCAAGAATACGTTGCGCTTCGCGATTTGCCATAATAATTCGCCCTTCAGAATTCTGAATCAGAATTCCTCCAGGTATGGCTTCAAACAAAAAGCGAAAACTTTCATCAGAATCTTTCCAGCTCTGTTCAATTTTTTTAGCCTCGGTGATATCGAAAAACGTAATGACCACCCCGTCTATTCTGTTTTCCCGGGTACGATATGGCATTATTCTTACCGTAAACCAGCGACCATCGGTTGCTGAAACCTGTTTTTCACTGTAAACAAGAGTATGAAGCACATCACGGGCATCATTTGCAAGGGTTGCATAATTCAAATCCGTAACGATATCGGTTACAGGTCGTCCAATATCACTTCCAATCAACTTGATGATAGTTGATGTACGGGTTGTAAAACGGCGGATGTTGAGCTCATTATCAAGAAACAGTGTGGCAATTTCAGTACTGTTCAGCAGGTTTTTCATATCATTGTTTACCTGCGACAGGTCACTCACCTTGGACTGCAGTTCCTGATTTACGGTCTGCAACTCCTCGTTAAGAGACTGCATCTCCTCTTTTGAAGTGGTAAGTTCCTCATTTGTGCTCTGCATCTCCTCATTGGCCGATTGCATCTCTTCATTCGTGGATTTCAGCTCCTCCTGCGATGTCTGCATCTGCTCACGAATCGTCACAATCTCATCTCTTGCCGCCTTGAGGTCCAACTGAAGGGATAAAATATTTTTTGGACTCATTGGAACAGGAACGCGACTCCCGTCCGGATCAACTTTCAGAGTTTCTTTCACGTCTTCAAAAACAATCAGGACCAGACCACACAATTGGTCTGGTTTTTCAAGTTGCTCAATCCTCAAGTTCACAAAATCTTTGTCTCCATTAGATCTGATCATCACTCCATTTTTGGAAACAGCTGATTTATTTTTTATCGCATTCCCAAAAAGAGTTGTTAGTTCAAATCGTAACCCTTCACGGGCCATGGCAAAAATATTCCAGTTTGCTTTGCCTGCTGCCGGTTCAAGGTATTTACCTGTACGGCCATTGATATATATGATATCACCATTCTCATTTGTCAGCACAGCAGCAGGCGCATAATGATTAAGCAAAACCTGGTCGCTCATCGCCTGCAGGTTAACTTCTGAAGTATTATATGGTTGTTTAAAATCATTATCAGCTGAAATAACCGGAGTAGTATGATTAAAAGCAGCTGGAAAATCAAGCGGTTTAGAGCGTACCCCCTTTGAGAGTTGTCGAAAAATCCTTGATTTACCGTCAATCGACTCAAAAAGATTGTTACTGGACCCAATCGTTTCAGCACTCCCAAGAACAAGAACGCCTCCAGGGTTCAGGCTGTAATGGAAAAGCGGCAAGAGCTTTTTCTGCAACTCCTGCTCCATGTAGATAAGCAGATTTCGACATACAAGAATATCAAGCTTGGTAAAGGGTGGATCCATAAGAACATTATGTGGCGCAAACACAACTGTCTCACGTAACTCTCTTGATACCTTATAGCCACGGTCATCTTTTTCAAAAAACCTCTGCAGACGAGCTTGGGATACATCAGCTGATATATTTAGAGGATATGTTCCAAGACGGGCCTTTTCGATAGCGTCTTTATCAAGATCGGATGCAAAAATCAGGATCCTGAAGTTTCCGGAAAGCTTCATCGATTCAATGGCCTCCTTTAAAATCATAGCAAGAGAATAGGCTTCCTCGCCAGTCGAACAGCCTGTCACCCATGCACGAATAGTACCTCCTGACGGCCTCGAAGAAAGAAGAGATGGTATAGCCAGGGTTTTCAGAGTTTCCCATACTGCGGGATCCCGAAAAAAACTGGTTACTCCAATAAGCAGTTCTTTAAAAAGGAGTTCCGTCTCTTGAGGATTGCCCTGCAAAAAATGGACGTAGTCAATAATCTTATCAATCTGATGTATGCCCATGCGCCTTTCGATACGGCGATAAACAGTATTCTTTTTATAAAGCGAAAAATCGTGACCAGTTTGGGTGCGCAAGAGAATCACAACCTTTTCCAGAGCGCTCTGCACCTTGATTTCGTGAGAAATATCCGGCTTCGTATACAGTGGAAAATGATGAAGATAGTTAATGATCGATGAGGGAAGCTTCTCTACAGGGGCAATGACATCAGCCAGACCAGCTTCGATGGCACTACGAGGCATGCCGTCAAATTTGGCTGAAGAAGGCTCCTGTACAAAAACACCACCACCCTTTTCCTTGATATCACGCAGTCCCAGTGTGCCATCAGAACCCATTCCAGAGAGAATCACACCAATGCTTCTCTGCTGCATATCATCAGCCATTGAACGAAAGAAAAAATCAATAGGAAGTCTCAGGCCTCGAGGCTGAACCATATCTAGAAGATGCAAAGAGCCATGCAACACCGACATATCCTTATTGGGAGGAATAAGATAAACATGATCCGGCTCAATCCTGAGGCAATCAGTGACCTGCACGACATCGAGATCAGTAACGCGCTGAAGCAGTTCCACCATAATACCTTTATGCGTAGGATCAAGATGCTGAACAATCACAAATGCCATGCCTGACTTGAGCGGAATGTTTTTCAAAAATATTTCAAGCGCCTCAAGACCGCCTGCTGACGAACCAATGCCAACAATAGGAAAGGATCTGGAATTCTCTTTTTTGGAGTTGATTGCCTGCTCAGACTCAGCAGTTGGAGTTTCGGCAATTTTAGAGCTTTTCGGAGAAGGTTTTCTTTTTTTTCCGATCATCTGTTAACCTGATTTTTAAATAGGGATGAGAAAGAGAACGCTTTCAGACAGGTTTAAGTAAATATTGCGGTTTATATTGAAGGTGCAACCTTATTAGAAAAACAGTATCAACAACAGGGTTTGCTCACTATACTCATTGACATAACTGCAAGGCTAAACAAATTTAGATTTTTATAGTGATATATCCGCTATTTATATAAAAAGCCTTTGCGTGCCCCCCCTAGAAAGATCGTTTGGTTTAAACTAGATGACAACAGTGACAATAGCCATTTTTATGTAAGCGGATTCTTTTATGCAGCCATTTTTACCACTCAAGAACTTCGAAAATAATGACGCAGTTTTGCACCCCTTAAAACATTTTTTGGCTTCAAGCATCTTTGTTACTATGTTTTGTGGTTATTATCGTTCTGCAATAGTAAGCCTTAACGATCACATGCAGATAAGTATCTACTATTTTCAGTTTCCAAGGGAGTAATGAGCGAGGAAAAAGAATCAATACCATCACCTGAGCTTCCTGAAGGCAGCCCAAACAGTAGCAATGATGAGAGTGTCATACAGCAGCATGTTACTCCCTATGAGCCGGTTATAACTGATCCTGACACTGCTTCAGATAATGAGATGAGTGAGCCCGGATCAGGCAGCGGGATGAACTTTATGGAACATCTCGAAGAGATACGCTCACGACTTATCAAGTCTGCAATTGCGCTGGTTGTTGTTACAGGAATCTGTGCCAACTATTCTGATTTTCTGGTCAATGATATACTTATTGCTCCATTGACCCGGAGCAGTAAAACCGTGGTGTTGCAGAATCTTGTTCCTTATGGACAGCTCTCCCTTTACCTGCAGGTGGTTGTATTTTCGGCATTCATTATCTCTTTTCCTTTTCTAGCATGGCAGATATGGCAGTTTGTTGCCCCTGGCCTTCATGAAAACGAACGTAAAGCGGGACGGTTTTCAATTCTTTTTATATCGCTCTCTTTTTTTACGGGTATAGGATTCGGCTATTTTATTTTTCTGCCGGTCACACTGCAATTCTTTGCCAGTTTCGGCACGCCGCAGATTAAAAACAACATTTCCGTACAGGATTATGTCAGCTTTTTTACTGGTGCGCTCCTTACGGCCGGGCTTGTGTTCGAACTCCCCTTTATTGCCTATATCCTTTCAAAAATTGGGCTCCTGACACCGGCATTCATGAGATTTTACCGCAAACATGCCATTGTTTTTCTTCTGGTTGTGGCGGCAATTGTTACACCTTCAACCGATATTGTCACTCAACTTGTCATCGGCGTTCCGATGATACTGCTCTATGAGCTCAGCATCCTTATATCAGCCCATGTAAACCGTAAAAATAACGCTCTGAAGATGTGAGGAAAGACAGCCAGAAAAAATATCCACGCATAATTGAGGTTGTTGTCCCGGGCGTGACTCTTGATGGTAATCCTCTTGATGACCCGGCCGAACGCCGGGTCCCGGTCTATCTGCCTCCCTCATATGATGATAAAAAACAGTTTCCGGTTATCTACCTGCTTGCGGGATTTGCCTCAACGGGCCAAAGCTTTTTGAATTACAGCTTTGGGCGGCAAAGTGTGCCGGAAATGGCTGAATCTCTTATAGCTGGCGGAAAAATGCAGGAAACGATCATTGTTTTTCCTGACTGCATGACCCGTTATGGAGGGTCACAGTATGTGGATTCGACGGCAACCGGTAACTATGAAACCTATCTTATTGATGAAGTAATCCCGTTCATTGAGAGAACACTCTCTACTTTTGCTGATAAAAAACATCGGGCTATAGCTGGAAAATCGTCAGGAGGGTTCGGAGCACTCCGTTTGGCTATGAAACATCCGGATACGTTTGCTGCAGCCGCCTGCCATAGCGGTGACATGGCTTTTGAACTTTGCTATAAACCAAATTTCCCGGCTGCAGCAAGAGTCCTTGAACAATACAAAGGAGATATTGCTGATTTTCTTAGCTCTTATGAACGTGCACTGATAAAACCACAAAAAGAGTTTGCTCTCCTGGACTTGCTTGGAATGGCTGCGGCATACTCCCCTTCCAGGGAAACTTGCACGCCGGAAAAGATACGTCTGCCGTTTAATCCACATACCTGCGAACCTGTTGATGATGTCTGGCAGGAGTGGCTGAGCTTTGATCCGATAGTGATGATTGAACAGGAAAAGTACCGTAGCGCCCTGCGTTCACTTGATTTTCTTTTCCTTGACTGCGGAACCTTTGATGAATATAATCTTCAGTTCGGTCACAGGATCTTTTCAGCCAAAGCGACACATTTCTCAATAGCTCACCGTTACGAAGAGTTCATGGGTACACACAGCAACACATCATTCCGCTATGGAGTGTCGCTGCCAGCACTTTCAGAGGTGATTGCAGGCTGATGAAGCTGCAGAAAGCAGCCGGGAATAAAGTGCTTCCGTCTCTTTTTTCAACTCTTCCCGGGAGCCGTTGTTTTCAACCACATAATCCGCCTTTTCTATCAGCTTTTTCTGGGGCCACTGCCGGGCAATGCGCTGCTTGATCTCTTCACGGCTGCCCATACCTTTCTGGACAGCTCTTTCTATTCTCAGCTGCTCATCAGCCACTACGACTATAACGACATCAAGCTGTGTGTTGCTGCCAGACTCAAAAAGAATGGCAGCTTCCTTAACAAGAATCTTTACACCCCGGTTTTCAGCATCATGCACTGCTTTTTGAAACTCGCTGAAAACTTTCGGGTGAATAAGAGTGTTCAGTGCTTCCAGTTTTGCAGGGGATGAAAAAACTGTAGCTGCAATTTGTTTTCGGTCAAGAACCATCTGCCCAGCAACATCGACTGAATATACTTCAGACCCGAATAGGGTTTTGATTCCATTGATCACCTCAGAATCATGAAGTTGCAGTTGTTTGGCCACCATGTCAGCCTCGAAAAGAGTGCAACCCATTTCAGAAAGAAAACGGCAGACCGTTGATTTGCCACTGCCAATCCCGCCTGTCACTCCTACAAGAAAAGGATAGCGACTCATTTTACTAAAGCTGATTTTTTGCGGATATTTTCCCTGACCTGTAAAAGAACTTCCCTCCAGAGATCAGGATTCTGTTTGTAGGCTTCTGTCTTATGATTGAGACTCTCACGGGTAAGAGCGTGCTGCAAGAGCAGTGCCTGAATATCAGCAGAGTTGGGAGTATTAAGCACATCAGGGCCCTTTTCACCAGTTATTCCTGATACAAGCAGATAATCACTATAGAACCCCACAAAACGTATATCGTCCTTGTCAAGGGTAAATGATTTTTTTTCTGTGCACCCTGAAAGTATAGAACCGACAAGCAGGCAAAATAAAGATGCCCGGAAAATATCGCGCAATATCATTTGCCCGTAAGCTCCTTTAATATTTTTGATCAACGTAACGTAGTGAAAATGAATTTTATGGATTTTTACAACTTAATACACAAATTGTGAACTTAATCGCCAAATTGCAAGTTTAAGCAATTTGAATTGCATGTCATGTACTTTTAAACTCTAAATAACAATACGTTATGTCTTATCAGCAACCTCCTCTTGGATATGCAGAAAACGCACTGGAGCCCTTTATTTCCGCAAAAACAATCGGCTTTCACTATGGAAAACATCATGTCGCCTATATTACTAACTACAACAACCTCATTGCCGGGACTCCTCTTGATAACCTGAGCATTGAAGAGGTGATTGCCAAGACCGCCACAGACCCAGAGAAAGTTGGGGTTTTCAATAATGGCGCTCAGGCTTGGAACCACTCTTTTTACTGGAACAGCCTGACTCCCAATGGTGGAGGTGAACCTTCAGGTGATCTTGCAGCGAAAATTACACAGGATTTCGGAAGTTTCGACAAGTTCAAAGAGGAGCTCAAAAGTGCTGCTGCAACTCAATTCGGCAGTGGTTGGGCATGGCTTGTACTCGATAAAGGTACGCTGAAAGTAGTTAAAACCGGCAACGCACAAACGCCGGCAACAAGCGGACAGAAACCAATACTGACGATTGACGTCTGGGAGCATGCTTACTATCTTGACTTTCAGAATCGCCGCCCGGATTATGTCGCATCTGTCATAGATAACCTGCTGAATTGGGAGTTTGCCGCCAAGAACTTCAGCGCTTCATAGTCAGCCGTACCTATTTGCTTTATATGTTAAACAAAACAGGGCACTACAATGGTGCCCTGTTTTGTTTATGTAATAACTGCCGCGCTTACATCCATGGGAGAATATCTGCATCATCAAGATTAACCACCTTGACATTTTTCGGCATCGAAAATCTGAGGGAACTCACGCTCTTGTTAAACACCCGTTCATCGTAGGCTATGACCAACTGGTGTTCACCAATACCATTAGCGCCACTGTTATAGAGAACCATCTCAATCTCTTTGGGAACAAGCGTACTGTGTCCATTTATCGCAATGGCCTCATAATTCTTGAAATGAATTTCGGTTGTTGGTTTTCCCTGACGGTTCTTTATAAGAAGAGCACTCAGTGTCCTGTTGGCTGGATTGATAACTACATCTTTACTGCCGCCAAGAGTGGCAATGGTAAATATTAAGGTTTCAGAACCTTGTTTAACAGACCTTATTGCGCTTAACGGCTCGGTGATATTTACCATTCCTAAAAGAGTTTCCGAAAGAAGCGGAAAACCGGAATTCACTCCAATAATTTTTTCAAGATTAAGGTCGTTATTACTACCGAGAAAGAGCCGGTTATTAAGCATATCATGCACATAGAGTGAATCAGTGCTGAAATACATATCGGCAACCGGCCATCCAATCAATCCGGCGGAGACAATAAGACGGGCTTCATGTCCCCTATTGATCCGGATGTTACAGAAAACACGATTCTTACGTTTTGGAGTTTTTATCCAGACATCTGCATAACCATCAAGCGACTGGATAATTGGAGATGCCTTGGCAACTTCCCGAAAAAGTGCAGCTTGATCAGGGCTCAGCGAAACCTGTTCACCTGTTAACTCCTGGCGACCCACTGTTCTGAAATCAGCACACCCCCCGCCCAAAATGAGCATGAACAGCAATAACAACAAAACTCCCTTTTGCTTCATCATTTCAATCCTTAAAATTTTTCAGCCTCATTTCCGTACTACATAGATATATTTTCCTTTGAGAATCATAGCTTTTGCTGCACATTGCATCAGGTTCTTAATCCGGCAGGTTTCGACTGAACACGCCGTTCATCATGAACAAAACAGTTGCATTTTACATTCAAATTGATGTTAAAGTAAAATATAACACCATCAAAACTACAAGCCATTAATAAGCCATGCAATCCCTTTATCTTAGACCAAAAGAACACCACAGAATCCAGAAAGGCCATTTATGGGTGTTCAGCAATGAACTTGCCAGTGTTCCGCGAGATATAGCTTCCGGTGAAACAGTTAAGCTTTTTACTCACGACAAAAAGTTTCTGGGAACAGGTTTTTACAACCCTCACTCTCTGATCTCTGTCAGGCTTATAAGCTCCAAGGATGAACAGCCTGACAAAGAGTTCTTCAAAAAGAAATTTCTTGAAGCTCTCAAGCTTCGCGAAATAATCTACAAAAATGATGAAACCAATGCCTATCGTCTTGTCCATGGCGAATCGGATGGTCTCCCCGGGTTGATTGTGGACCGGTTTAACCAGGCAATTGTGTTACAGGCATTTTCTGCCGGTATGGATATTCATATCCAGCTTATCTGTGATGTCTTGCAGGAATTATTGAATCCTACTGTTATTATCGTTCGCAATGAATCTCCCTTGAGAGAGCTTGAGGGCCTGCCGCTTTACAAAGATATTCTCCGAGGAGAAAAATCGGAAACCGTACAGACTATCCACGATGCTGGAATAACGTATGAGGTCAATCTTTTTGAGGGGCAGAAAACAGGCTTTTTCCTTGACCAGCGTGAAAACCGGAGAATTATCAGAAAGTTTGCCGAAAATGCTGAAGTTCTGGACGTTTTTACCAATGACGGTGGATTTGCGCTCAACGCACTTTACGGGGGGGCCCATTCTGCCATTCTTGTTGATGCATCCAAGGAGGCACTGCAGAGAGCTGATCGTAATGCTCAGCTGAACCAATTCAGGGAATACAGCCTCGTGGCAGCAGATGCATTTGATACCCTCGATCAGATGGTTGAGTCGAAGGAGTCATTCAATCTTGTTGTTCTGGATCCGCCAAGCTTCACCAAAAGCCGCAAAAACCTTCCTGGTGCCCTTAAGGCCTATAAAAGACTTAACAAGCTTGGGCTTCAGTTAGTGAAAAACGGGGGATTTCTTGCAACAGCTTCGTGCAGTCACCATGTTTCAGAAGAGGATTTTCTGCAATCTGTGCATCAGGCGGCTCTTTCGGCTGGCTGTCAACTCAGGTTAATTCATAAAAACTCACAGCCCTTCGATCATCCTGTACTGCTTGCCATGCCGGAAACAAGCTATCTCAAGTTTGCCTGTTTTTACGTAACACGATGATCCTGGGGACGGTAATCCCTCACCATATCATACACCTCATTCCATGATGCAGCTCTCGGGCTGCTGATATGGAGATTGGTGCTATTGGCAAAGCAAATGGTATACAATCCCCTTTCCCTGAGCTGAGTAACATTGTGAGGTGCATCTTCGAGATAGATATCTGCACCAACCTGCGCCTTTTCCTTCATAAAACAGAGATCCCAATATGGAATGCCGTGACTGTCAAGCCATTCAACCGTCTGCTGAACGGCAGAGGCATGGAAATAATGAATAAAAAGTCTGTGGGTAATAATCCGGATACGATACCCCTCATCGGAAAGCATGCGAAGATATTTTCGGGCTCCGGGAATCATCCGCATGGTTTTAAATAGCTCTCGCTGCGTCACCGCGAAACGGTGCAGACTTTCATACTGGTTTGTTCCGGTAACACCCCATTCAGTCATACCGTAGGATACCTCCCGGGAAAGCTGATCAAGCGGACATTCAAACCATTCAGAAGCAATCTCCCTCATGCGCCCGTAAAAATCTCCACAGACACCATCAAGGTCAACGCCAATAACTGTCGACGGCTTTTCGATAGAGCTCATTCTCCCCTTCTACTTCTGGAGTTCTGAAGATGCTCCGTGAATGTAATCAAGAGCATCCTCAAGAATTTTCAATGCCTGACGTATCTCATAATCATCATCAGCATCATCTTTGGCTCTGTTAAGGCGTTTTTTTGCATCCTCTATTGCATCCGCAGCAAGTTGAAGTTTTGACGAAATACCCATTGCTCTTCCTTCGTTTTGATTATATCGATCTAATATCATTTCTTGAATGTACGACTATCAGGGAATTTTTCGATGCATATCAGAAAATGGGACAGGGACCTCTTCAATAAAAAATCGTTATCATTACAAAACAATCATTCGGATACCCATCAAGAAATTAGAGCTTATGTACGAAAAACACCATATCCGACCAATATCAACCGGCAGATTTGCCCTTCGAATTTTAAAGCATGCGGGCTTTTCTTTTATGATTATTGCTGCATCACTCTTGATCGGAATAGCTGGGTACATACTCACTGAACATATGCAATTGCTCGATGCATTTTTAAACACAGCTATGTTACTTGGTGGAATGGGGCCAGTAAAAACTGACGGATTAAGTGATGGTGGAAAACTCTTCGCCGGCATTTATGCTCTCTACGCTGGACTTGTATTTATAGCTCTCGTGAGCATCATGCTCTCGCCAGTCATACACCGCATAATGCACCGGTACCACTGGATAGATGAGCAATAATGTCCCTGAATGGACGGTTTTGGCAAAAAAAAAGAGGGATCTGAAATGATGTTCAGATCCCTCTTAACGTTCTATTCAGCTAACGCATCACTTCAAGGCCTTTTATCGCCCTCCATCCCTACGGTGATCTTCACGGCGGGGTTCTCTGTCATAACGGTCGCGGTCATGACGGTCTCTGTCTTCCCAGTAACTGCGGTCATGCCTGCGGTACTCAATATCACGAGATCTCCTGAGATCATCCCAGCGACGGCCTCTTATTTTATAGGGAAGATTACGCTCCCGAACGATATCCCACGGTCCGCGGTAGTGTGAAGAACGGTACCAGCTGCCATCACGATAGAGGTAATACAAGTCTCCGTAATAAATAATATCGTAAGGACTCCCTACTGATACTGAAAAGCCCTGATCCTGCAGGTAGACAAAGCTTGGACGGGTATCGATAACAAAGTGAGGCCTATCCCCGATACCTACTCGAACATCCCCGATACGAATACCAACTTCTGCTTGAGCATCAGTAATGGGATTACCTAAAAACAGCCCTGCAATTCCAGCTGCCAGCCAAATTGATTTTTTCATAGTTCTTTTCCTGTTAACAAATGATGAAATTCAACGGTATATCTAATAAAACAGCATTCGGAAATTGTACTCTTTATAGGAATCTCAAAGAATATCAAGAAGGAATATTGGTATAATTTTTATCTGATCAAGATATATTTACGAACAATCATGAGGTATAAATTGTACTATACTTTTCAAGGTTTTCAAGTATCTCTCCGGTTCCTCTCGCTACAGCAGTCAATGGATCTTCGCAAATATGAACGTTTAATTTTGTTTCCGCACTGATTTTTTTGTCGAGCATCTTAATAAGTGCTCCACCTCCTGCAAGATATAGCCCCCGGTTTAAAATATCGACTGAGAGTTCAGGTTTGACTACCAACATCTCTAATGTTTTTTTTATAGATGCAATAATCTGATTTATAGGTGTAGCAATGGCTTCCCTGATGGAAACTGAATCGACCTCCCACGTTTCTGGAAGACCTGACTGGAGATTTATACCGCTAACCATCATAGTCACTTCTTTTTCAAGCTTAAAGGCGGAAGCAATGGTAAGTTTAATCTCTTCAGCACTGCGCTCGCCAATAGCCAGGTTGAGTTTTTCGCGGACATGGCGAATGATAATATTGGTAATTTCAGTTCCGGCAACCCGCAGTGATTCACCAGCTGCAATACCACCAAGTGAGAGTACCGCTATTTCCGTTGTGCCTCCGCCAATATCGACCACCATATTGCCCATCGGCTCGTGTATATCAAGCCCGATACCAATTGCGGCTGCAACGGGCTCAGTGACCAGATAAACCTTTTTAGCCCCGACTTTTTCAGCGGAGTCTCGTACGGCTCTTTTTTCAACCTCGGTGATGCCTGACGGGATACTGATAACTACTCGGCGGATGCCCAATGAAAACTGGGTACGGGTTTTATTGATCAACCCTTTAATCAGATCTTCAGTGGCGGCATAGTCGGCAATGACACCATTTGCAAGAGGCCGGATGGTAATAATATCAGGGTGGGTTTTTTCATGCATGAGAAGGGCCTCATGCCCGATAGCCAGAATTTTTCCGGTATTACGATGACGGGCCACAATTGAGGGCTCATTCAGAACAATACCTTTGCCCCGGAGAAAAATCAATGTATTAGCTGTTCCGAGATCAATGGCTATATCTCTGAACAAATGACTGAAAAAGCTCATGATTTCCTGGTTCTCAACATTATTATGATTATGGTATCGTAATAATAATCTAAATCAGTTTAATCTCTCCAAAGCGTTCGACAATATAAACTTAAAGAATCTAAATAACAGGCAGTCAGCTTATAAAAGATTAAGGTATTACTATTTTTTCGTTATAAATGGCTAAAAGGTGAGTACGGATCCATTCTGTACTTGTTTTTTCATGATATCCACCCAGTCAGTGCCAGAAAGTATTTCAGCCAGCTCAACAACAATATGTCGAGGTTGTATTCCAAGATCGAGATTCCTTCCAAGTCCCTGCACACATGATGGACAATTGGTTAATATGACTGTGTTTTCTTTTCCGTTCATAACTGTAGTAATGGCATCTCGTTTGCGGTGCAGCATGGAATCGGTAATATCGGGTCGTGACAATGCCAGTGTACCAGCCTCTGAACAGCAATGCGGAACGGCAGTTACTTTCCCGAAGCCTCCAATGGTACTAAGCGTTTGACTCGCTTTACCGAAAAGAGAATCATGGCAGGGAGCATGGTAAAGGTATTCTTTATTGCCTGCAAGCTTCATACCTTTATCAAGAGCATATGCTGCAATATCAATAATTTTCCCTCCGAACAGCTTACCGGTTTCAATGGCATCAAGCCCCTCCATACAGGTGCCGCATGTGACAACGCAAGCATCAAAATCAAGGTAGGAGAACATCTCCCTTATCTGAGTGAACATAACAGTATTGCGAAGGACAATACTTGAATACTGATCTGTCTTGGCATTGACATGTGCTGGAAATCCACAGCAGAGAAACGGTGGCGGCAGCACAATCCTTACACCAAGCTCAAGCAGCACATGAATTGCCGCCATTGAGATCGAAGAGTTCATGCGCTCGGAACCACAGCCGGGAAAATAAAAAACGTTGCTTTTCACCTCTCCGGAAGGGTCAAAAACAATCACCTGGTCAGAAGCGCACTCCGGAAGAATATCGCGCAAGGTCTCTTCGGGGACGGGGGGCACGGGCGAACGCAGGAGCCTTAAGGGATAAAGATCCGGCGAATCCTGTTCCGGCTGCATTGGCGAGGAAATTTTGTTACCTGCACGCTGAACTGCGCCGCCTATCCTGAGAACAGTTCTGCGGAATATCGCATTAAAAACCGGTGAACGACTATCGAGATATTTTAATGTCAGATCTGTGATGGGTGATGAGTGTTTGTACCCCCATTCTGATAGAATTTCCCGTTCCAGTACCGAAACTTCACCGCTGTCGATATCAACAGGACAAGGCTTGAGGCATTTATGGCAGATTGTGCAATGATCAGCAACCTCTTCCAGCCACTTCAGTAGCGCGAAATCAGTAGAACGCTCACGCTGAGCATCAAAAAGCAGCGCTTCGATCAATGAGCCAATCGCAAGATTCTTATTCCGCGGATGGTAAAACATGCCCCGAGACGGGTAGTAAACACAGCAATCGGTCTTGCACTTACCGCACCGGATACAGTAGTCAACCTTTTTTGAAAGCTCTTCAATCTGGGCCCGCCTGAGAATATGCGCCTCAAGTTCAAGCAAATTGAAAGACGGAGTAAAAATGTGATCAAGCGCTTCGTAATCGTCAAGCTTCCCGGGGTTCATAATCCCTTTAGGGTCGACTTTGCGGCGATATTGGGTAAGTTGTTCGACAATAGCCGGATCGAGATATTTGAGCTTGGTTACACCTATTCCATGCTCGCCCGATACGACACCGCCGAGTGAAACAACTTTTTCCATGACATTGTCAATCACTTTATCGGCCCGTTCAAGCATCGGCCTGTCATTTGAAAGTACCGGTACATTGACATGAACATTGCCATCGCCGGCATGCATGTGTGTTGCAAGGACAATACGCCTGTCACGAACATAGGTATATGCTTTTTCAAAGGCCTCCTGCATTTCAGGATACCCCTGAACCAGTTCACCAATTTCACGGCCAAGCTCTTGAACAATTTCGAGTGAACGCAGTGAATCTTCAGGCGCAAGTAAAATCTTTTCATCGAATAGACGGCAAAGCTCAAGTCCAGCGGGAATTTTAGAAGCAAACCGCCCACCATCTTCGTTATTTTTTGTGGTAGCAAAAATAGTGCGTGAACGTTCTACAAAGGAATGCTGCGCATATCGTTCCTCTGTACTATTGAGTTCATCAATAAAGCGGGAAAAAACGGCAAGCGCTTCGAGTGGAATTACAATATCCTCATTGAGCTTAAAGGCATTGGTTCGCCTTGCAATAGCTCCAAGTTTTTTACGATCAGCCCAGAAACGAACGGCATCAGCATTGTCTCTGGCCTGAAACATCATGGTATTGGGATGAAGCTCGAGAAGAGTTTTTAAACGTTCTATACCGCTCTCAACCTCTGAGGGTGAATTACCGGCTATATCGATGAGAAGTACGGCTTTCGGGGTCTGAGCCCTTGGAGCCTTTACCTTGTAATCGATAGCCCTTATATATTCATCGTCAAAATGCTCCAGCGCTAAAAGAGCTTCCTTATTTTCAGAATAGAGCGGAAATATTTTAGAAAGCTCAAGAATCACCCGACTCGCCTCGTCCATATCAGGCCCAAAGAACTCAAGGCAGAGCGTTCTCTTTTCAGGATACTTTGGATAAAGCACAAAAACAGCCGAGGTAATCACCCCATCTGTTCCCTCTTTCTGAAGCCCAGGCACTCCTCCAAGCGCTTTATTGGTAATATCTTTCCAGAGTCCTTTTTTGCGGATATCGGTTCCGAGCAACTCAATGCGATCAATCCGCTTGCCCGATTGATTCCATACCTCGAAAATAACGGTATCCTCATGCAGGATTTTTCTGAGGCGGTGATCAACGCGTTTTACTGTCCAGTTTTCACCGGACGGCATTGCCATCCGCCACTCAAGGAGGTTGTCAATGCAGGTGCCCCATCTAACAGCCATCTTACCACCGGCATTTTCGGCAATATTGCCACCGATGGTGCACGACCATTCACTTGTAGGGTCAGTAGCAAATACAAGCCCATGCTCGTCAGCCTCCTCCATAGCCTTTTCAGTGACAACCCCAGCTTCAACTTCAATGACCGAAGCCTGAGATATCTGACCGTTTTCAAGCTGAAAATCACGAACCGAGATACCATTGATGTTGTTCAGCTTTTCCATATTGATGATCACACACCTTGATCTCAAGGGTACAGCACCACCGGTGAGTCCAGTTCCAGCACCACGGGGTATGATGTTGAGTCCAAGACCTGCAATAGCTGTAATCAATGGCGCAACCTGCGATTCCTGATCAGGGGTAATAACAGCAACTGGAAGATGAAGCCTCCAGTCAGTAGCGTCAGTAGCATGGGCTGCAAGGGAAAACGGGTCAAAAAGGACATTTTTAACTCCTACAACCGCTCCAACTTCCCTCTTCAATCGACGGCGAAGTTCTGGCGTTTTTTCAACTGCAGAGCGGAAGCGCTCAAGTTGTTCTCTTAATGCCACAACAATAGCAGACACACGGCTTTCGCCATTTGCCATATCCGAAATGAGATCAAGCTCGTGAAATGCCCTTTCAAAAAGACGTTTTCTTCGGGCAGCAGAATCAACAAGTTCCTGAAAAAGGTAGGGATTGCGCCGATGAATAAGAATCTCTCCTATAATACCCATGAGCAAACGTGCCGAACGGCCTGTAACCCGCAACTCACGCAGTTCGTCAAGAATCCTGACAATATTGGGTCCCAGCAGAAACGATATCGCCTGCCTGTCGCCGGCAGAGGTATAATTAAACGGGATTTCTCGGGGTGTGCCGGGTATTGGTTTCACTCTATCTATACCTGTTCTTGTGGTCATTACCTGTAAAAAGAATTTTTAATCTATACGTGTTGCTCATCTACAACCTTGCTCCACCGGAAATTTCAAGAATCTGCCCTGTAATAAACGCCGCATCGTCTGAAGCGAGAAAAAGTGCGCAGCGGGCAACATCACCTGGTGTGGCTACCCTTCCGAGGGGGTAACGGGCTGCGCAATCCTTCTGAAGCATCTCCCAGCGTTCCTGACCCAGAGCATGAACAAAAGCAGGAACAGCAACAAGAGCGGGGGCAAGAGAATTAACCGTTATGCCATAGCAACCCAGTGACAAAGCAAGTGAACGTGTAAAGGCATAAATACCGCCTTTGGCAGCAGAATAAGAAAACTGATTCGGGCTCCCTCTATAGACAAGCGAACTCATATTCACTATTTTCCCGAAACCTTGGGGCTTCATAACCCTTGCAGCCTCACGGCACGAGAGAATACATGACTTAAGGTTAAGATCGAGATTAGCACTCATCTTCACGTAATCTATATCCTCGACATCAGCCGCCGGTTCACAATCTCCACCGGCAATATTAACCACTATGTCAAGTTTAGAGAACCGGTCTACTATCTGGCGGTAGAGTGACTGAATTTCATCTTCATGGGTGACATCAGCCTGCACTGAGAAACCGATTCCCCCGGCTTGTTCAAGGAGCTGCAGTGTTTCAGAGCAACCTGAAGCATTGATATCGCTTACAATGACAACTGCGCCCTCACTGGCAAAACATAGTGCCACTGCCCTCCCAATTCCCCCTGCTGCTCCAGTAATGAGCGCAATCCTGCCAGAAAGCCGCATAATCACTCTATATTAACGATTATTGCCAGTGAAAAATCCACTAAGACTAAGATTATCGGATTACTTCTCTTTTCTTCAATTCCCAGAAACATTTCGCTGTAGCTTGAATATCAAGAGCTGCATTGTGCGCCTCTTCAAATCCCTCTCCAAACAATGTATGATGTAACTCAGTCAACTTCGGCCATTTGTTCCCATAGGGGCCTTTAATGGCACAAAAATCAGTAGTGCTTTCCATTGTGCATATTTTCTTCTTTGAAGGCAAGCTGTTCGGCATTCCTGCCCTGATCAGTTCACAGCCAACTATTTTTTCATCAAACGACATATTGTGAGCCACAAGAATTTCTGCTTCACAAATCAGCTTTTCGAACTCCTGGAGCACTTTGTGCAATGAAACGCCATCACTCTTTGCCCGCTCTGTTGATATGCCATGAATTATTGATGCACTTTCGGGAATCAAGAACCCTTCGGGCTTAATGATATAATCCCCGGAAAGCAAGGTGTTGCCATCACCGTCACAATATAAATAAGCCAGCTGAACAAGCCTTGGCCAGTTGTTGAGATCGGCTACTGGAGCTCTCCAGTTTTTTGGCAATCCTGTTGTTTCTGTATCAAAAAATAAATACATGGCGAAAAAGAAATTGGGAAAAACAATCGACTAGTTCCTAACCTGTTCTCAGAAGGGGCAATCATCATCAACAATTGCACTGCCGCCTTGATGTTCATAAACTGGCGGATTATAGGAGTCCGCTGACTGAAAGTGTGATGAACCTGCTTGACCGGCAGACTCAACCTTCCATGCTTTTACATCGGTATACCATTTCCCATTGAACTCCCTGCTTTCAATGTCAAACGAGATCGTCAGCTTGTTGCCTACATTCAAGAGATTTCTGTCAAACTTCTCTCCCCATAAAGAGATACAAACCTTTTTGGGGTATTGCCCATCAGTTTCAACAATAATATCCTGTTTTTTCCATGGACCATTCTTTCCGGCACCCGTTTGTTCAGGAAGAATTGCTGAGAGTTTAGCTGTAAGCTGCATAACATTATTACTGTCTACCCTATTACTAAAAAGCCCCGTTCTAACAGAAACAATCAGAACAGGGCATCATGACTATTCATGAATGTGCTTCAATTTAATATATGAATTGGGATTTATTTAGAGTGAAACCATTCATGACATAAACATCCAGATACCAGAATACAAAACCATTATGCCGCCCGCTCAGGATGGTCGGTGCAGTAGCGTTCGATGAGGCGGAGAAACTGACGTCCAAAGCGCTCGAGTTTGACTTCACCAACACCGGTAACCGTCAACATGGTATCGGAGGTCCGAGGGTAAATTGATGCCATCTGATGAAGAGACGGGTCGGAAAAAACCATGTAAGGCGGAATTCCCTGCTCCGAGGCAATCTCCTTGCGTAGAACCCTTAAAAGTTCAAAAAGCTCCTGATCACAAGGTGTTCCTGAAACCTTAAGAGTTTTGAAATGTTCCTTTTCCTTTGATTTTTCAAATACCTTTACGATTTCAATGCTCTCTTCATTCTTAAGAATCGAGACCGCTTTTGGCAGAAGAAAGAGCGTCGGATAGAGCCCTTCAGATTTTTCGATAACTTTTTGAGCGAGAAGTTCATCGAGGAGCTGTCGCCAGTATTTTTTACTCCTCCCTTTTCCTATTCCATAGGTTTTTAGACGATCATGGCCGAAATCACGGATTTTCTGGGTATTGCTTCCAAGAACGATATCAACAATATGCGTTGCTCCAAAGCGCTCTTCGGTGCGGACAATAGCTGAAAGGAGCATCTGGGCATCGCGGGTGCAATCAACCTGTTCCCTGGCACCAAGACAGATGTCGCACGAGCCGCAGTTATCATGCTGGTAGTGTTCTCCGAAGTAGTCAAGGAGGCTTCGACGACGGCAGATTGAGGTAGAGGCAAAGGAAACCACTTTAGATAGGGCATCAAGCGACCTTTTGCGTTCAGTTTCGTCCGTCATTGTGTCGATAAAAAATCGCAGTTTGCTGATATCACCCGGAGAGAAAAGAAGGGTGCAGTGAGCGGCTTCGCCATCGCGACCTGCCCTGCCGGTTTCCTGATAGTAATTTTCAATACTTTTAGGAAGGTCGGCATGAATGACAAAGCGGATATTGGACTTGTCAATACCCATCCCAAAGGCTATAGTAGCGACAATGACATCCACTTCATCGCGAATGAATGCTTCCTGATTGCGTTTGCGATCATGATCACTGAGGCCTGCATGATAAGGAAGGGCTCGAAAGCCTTTTGCCTTCAGCATTGCTGCGGTATCATCAACACTTTTGCGGCTGGTACGGTATATAATCCCTGCTTTGCCTGCGTTCTTTTTTAGGAGTATAACAAGCTGGGCGTCCACTTTATCTTTAAACCGGATATCATAGGAGAGGTTTGGGCGGTCAAAGGAGGCCCTGACAATGAGGGGATTACGCAGTGCAAGTTTATCGAGAATGTTCTGCTGTACAAGGTGAGTTGCCGTAGCTGTAAATGCTGCTACAGGGAGATCAGGAAAGAGGGTAACGAGAGCGGAAAGCGAGAGGTAGTCGGGCCGGAAATCGTGACCCCACTCAGAAATACAGTGAGCCTCGTCGATGACTGCCATACTGATGTTCACCCGGCTAAGCATTTTTTTGAATGCTTCGAGAGTAAAACGCTCGGGGGCGACATAGAGAAGATCAAGAGAGTTCGAGAGTAGCTGCTGCATCACAGCGTCGCGATCTTCTGGGTCAAGGGAGCTGTTAAGGAAGGCCGCCCGAATACCGTTTGCCCTTGCTCCATCAACCTGATCTTTCATCAGCGAGATAAGCGGGCTGATGACCATACAGGTGCCCGGAAGGAGAACTGCCGGAAGCTGGTAGCAGAGTGATTTACCGCCACCGGTCGGCATAACGGCAAATACATCCCTGGTTTCAAGGATTGCCCTTACTATCTGTTCCTGATTGGGGCGAAATTCACGAAACCCGAACACCTTGCGAAGCGTATCAAACAGATCTGAATCTGTCGAGAATTTCATAGTTTTGCCCACCAGTCCTGAAGACCATCAACAACTTTTTTCCATGCGACACCTTGTTCCTGCACAACAAGAACATCCTCAACCGGAGCAGGGGGAAGTTCCTTAGTCACTTCTCTTGCTGTAGCGAAACTATGATCCCCAGAGTAATTGCCTCCATAAACATGAGCAACAAGACCCATGACCGTAGCGTCCATAGGGTCATAAAGGTCACATTGGCTCCCTGCCGATAGAGCTTCCGGATAGCCGATACGGACGTCCAGGCCGAAAACAAGCCGGGCCAGCTCCACCACTCCCGTCAACAGCGCACCTCCACCTGTTAGAACGACACCTGCATTAATGTCTTCATAATAGCCTGAGCCAATAAGAGCGTCACGTACAAGCTCAAAGATTTCCATCATTCTGGCCTCAATAATCACAGTCAGCGAACTCCTTGGAAATGTTCTCTGCGAATGACCCTCACCGCCCGGAATCACTATATCCTCATCCTTGCCATTCAATCGTGTATCTGCACATCCATACTGTAGTTTCAGCTCCTCTGCAACATCTTCATGGACGTCAACTCCATGGGCAATATCTAGCGTAATGTCATTAGCGGCAACATTGAGTACTTCAGTATATTGAATAGCACCTCGAAGGTAGAGAGCAACTTCAGTCGTGCCTCCCCCGATATCAATAATCATGACACCGCCGTTCTTCTCACGCTCTTTTATCACTGCCATACCTAGCGCAACGGGCTTAAAGGTGAGTGCGCCTATCTTGAGGCCGGCCCTCTCAACGCACTGGCGGATATTGCGAATCCTGGTTTTCAAGCCAACCACAATATAGACTGTGCCTCGCATGGTCGTTCCGGCCATACCTATGGGATCAAGAAGCCTGCCCTGATCATCAACTATAAATTCCTGGGGAATGACATGAATCACTTCATGATTGACATCCAGATTCTGGATATTGGCCCTCGCCTTTTCCAGAAACCGATGTACATCCGAGTCATTGACAATACCAGACTGGTTGATGCTGATTTCAGAACTGCTTTCAATGCAATGAACATGCGCTCCCGAGAGGGCAACATTGACCCCGTGAATCACCAGAGATGCCTCACGTTCAACATCTGCTACAGCGGTTTTAATAGCGGCAGATGTTTTGTTGATATTGACAACCGTTGCCCTCCTGAGGCCATCAGAATGGGAAGAGCCTTTTGCGATAACTTTAAGTTTGCCGAATTCATCTTTTTCAGCAACCACAATGCACACCCTGGTGGTTCCTATATCAAGACCAACAGCTCTATTGGTTTCCGGCATTAATTCCTGCATGATTTAATAAAGATATTCCAATCAAGGCCGGGCGGGAATTGCTTCAACTTTTTCCTTCACAACATTCGGCACACCAACTGCTCCTGTGTAGAATACCACAAGAGTTGCGGTTTCACTCCCTGAATTATATCCGTTATGCAAGGTATTCATTACTTCAAGAATCGCGTCGCCCTTTTTGAATATAGAGGTTTGAGCGCCCTTAATTTCGACGTTAAGCGTCCCCTCAAGCATGTAGGCATAAACGGGAACAGGATGCTGGTGCCAGCCGGTTGAACCACCCGGAGGAACACGAACGACAAGAACCGTTACTTCAGGCTGAGCCGTTTGAAGATATTTGAGCGGAGTGCCGTTACTTGTGACCGATGAAACAAGAACCTTTCTCACCTCAACATTCTTGTAGTCCTGCGCCAATAATGGGGTGGGCAGTATCAGTAACAGAAAAGCTACAAAAATACCGTAAACATGTTTCATGAAAGAGGGATTAGTGGTTTAACTCTGCTTTGGGAAATGCTCTATGGCACTTTAAGAAGTCCTTTGACCCAATAAAATAGCCAACCGATTATTTCATGCAAAGCTGTTTCTGATTTAGCAAGCGATGCTCCATTAGGCAGATAGCTTAACACCGTTAACTCCGGTGTATCATCGGTTTGATAATCCACCCTGAAAGGAATAACCTTAAAGCCAACCTGTTCAAATTGAAAACGAGCCCTTTGCATATGAAAGGCGCTTGTGACAAGAATAATACTCTTTGCCCCACCATGTCCAACATTAAGCACCTTTGCTGCGGCAACAGCTTCATCTGCTGTGTTGCCTACGTTTCCGGTTAAGCGGATTGAATGTTGTGGAACACCGAGCAGGAGAGCCCTACTGACCAACAAATCACCTTCGGAAACATTCTGGGAGTGCCATGGAATATGTTCTCGCGTAAAAACAACCACAGGAGCTTTACCTACTTTGAAAAGGTTGATCGCTCCTTCAAATCGATCAACGTCCCCAGCCCACTCTCCTAGGGGTTCGCCTTTAATCTGGTGAAGCATTCCACCCAGCACCACAATGGCATCGGCTTTACCAACAGCACTGATCGGTGCTCGCCTGAGTGGACCTTCAACAAGGCGCATCACTGCGTCACTAACAATGGGTAGACTGAACAGGCAGAGTACCAGAACGCCAAACCAGAGGAATAACCGTTTGCGGAAAACAAGACCAGCGAGGAGACACAGAAGGCTGAACCCTAAGGGAAGGAGGAGCAAGGGAAGGATTTTGTTGAGAATAAGCATTTTTTTGTGCTGAGGGCTGAAGTTAAAGTGCTGAGTTAAGATAAGAAAAATGACTCTTTGGTTTCATGCTGAAAAACCTGATTAATTTGAATATGAGGGGTTTAAATTTTGAACTTTTTTGGGTGATGGAAATGGACAAAGTTCACACTCAATCCCTGTTTTCAGTACTAAAATCTGACATTATTATAACGGACGTGATCCCGTAAAATGGGACCACTTGGTTGTGGCAAACATGATTAAAATCAACCAAGGAGGTTACACGCATGAAAACAAAGCGTT
>SESF01022380.1_pt1 | contig 23063 bp, 19 predicted proteins | sample 3171521 | NCBI WGS metagenome assembly SESF01 (sample SAMN10866945, study PRJNA518727) | freshwater metagenome | biome: subpolar coniferous forest; feature: holomictic lake; material: water; isolation source: holomictic Lake 227, 6 m and 8 m depth | place: Canada: near Kenora, Ontario | collected...
ACTCCCTCTCCTGGCACCATCTAAATACCTCTTGATTTAATTAAGAGGTTACAGTAAAAAACGGGTCATTGTGTATACCCTTTGTATGCGGAATGACGAAAATAAACATAGCCTGCTGGGTATCGTGTAGTCTCAAAATCTACCGCCAGCGATGGTGTAAGGGTTTTAGAACCTCTCTTAACACCATAATAACAGAGTCACGTATAAATGTCCGATTGGATGCTTTGCGCTGGTCTCTAGAAGTTTAGTCATGCATACAGAACGCCCTTTCGAACGTCGTGATCGTCGTCCGCGCCCATCTTTCAATCGCCGTAATAATCGTCACCCTGGCCTTGCGGAACGCGACTATGGTCCACGTGAGATACCGAAGCCCAAAGGCGAAATCCCAGAAGCGTTTGCTTCAACAGTCTTCGGACAAGTTAATCCTTTGATCCAGCATGCTGTGACCGAAGAGGGTTATGATACGCCTACTCCCATTCAGGAACAGTCCATTCCTGCTCTTCTCGAAGGACGTGATCTTTTGGGATGTGCGCAGACAGGTACTGGAAAGACCGCGGCATTTCTGTTGCCCATCCTTCATCGTTTACTCGCGAAACCGTTACCCACTGTGCCTGGACGCCCCCGTGCGTTGATTCTTGCGCCGACACGCGAACTGGCAGCTCAGATTGCGGAGAGCGTTGCAACGTATGGACGTTACACGGGGTTGCCCTTTGCGGTCGTTTTTGGCGGTGTGAGTCAGTATCCCCAAGTCCAAGCTTTGCGCCGTGGCGCTGTGTTGGTTGTTGCAACACCAGGACGTCTGCTGGACTTGATCGAGCAACGTCATCTGACGCTCGAAACGATTGAGGAGTTTGTTCTCGATGAGGCAGACCGTATGTTGGACATGGGCTTCCTGCCGGACCTCAAAAAGATTCTGGCGAAACTGCCCGTTCATCGTCACTCGCAGTTTTTCTCCGCAACGCTATCCGCAGAAGTTCTCCGCTTTGCACAGGCGATGGTGGTGAATCCCGTCCATGTGACGATTGAGCCGGATAAACCGACGGTTGACAAGATTCATCAGCGCGTGATGTTTGTGGATAAGCCGAACAAGATTGCGCTCTTGGTACATCTGTTTAAGATTCGTCCCGAGATGACCAAGGTGATTATCTTTTCACGTACGCGTCATGGTGCGGACAAGATTGTGAGCAAGCTGCTGGATCAAGATATCCCAGCAGAAGCAATCCACAGCGACAAGACACAGCGTGCGCGCACAGATGCGCTGGCTGCGTTCAAGAGTGGACGTTTCCGCGCGCTGGTCGCAACGGATATTGCTTCGCGTGGCATTGACGTGGATGATGTTTCGCATGTTATTAACTTTGATTTACCGGAAGAGACGGAGTCTTACGTGCATCGTATTGGACGTACGGCGCGCGCAGGCGCGTCTGGGTCGGCCATCTCGCTGGTGAGCGCGGAAGAACGTGGCTTACTGAAAGCCGTTGAGCGCATGATCAAGAAATCGATTGAAGTCGACCGTGTTGAAGAGTATCATTCTGAGCGCGCAGAGAAGGCCGCCGGTCGTGGAATTCCCGATGCGTTGCCGCGTCCAGATTGGGCGGGCAAAAAGAAAGTTTTTGGTAATCGCGATGAGCGCCGCACGAAATCGTCTAGAGACCGTAGCCCGAGTCATGAAGGTCGCAGACAGGCGGACTTTCGTCAAGACGTAGAGGGGGGCACCGAAGGTGCGCAGAAGCCGGACGTTGCTGCTGAGCGTCCTCCGCGTCCAGAGCGTCGTCAACCTGAACGTCCTGCGCGTGAGGAACGCCCTCCGCAAGAGCGTAGCCCCGAAGACCGTCCCCACCAGGTGACACGGAAGTCAGAAGACCGTCCGGCACCACGTCATGATCATGCGGAGCGTGCGCCACGTCGCGAGCAGGATGCACGTCCTTCGTCTGAACGTGGGCCTGCCGTTAATCGTCCATTCAAGCGATCACCCCGTGCAAACGAGAACCCCTCTAGAGGGGATAAGCCCTTCCGTAAGCCCGGTGAACGGCCGGCGCCCAAGGGACCAGATGCTCGGAAGCATGAAGGGGATGAGCGTAAAAGCGGAGCACCTTCCCATGTGAAGCCGTCGCATTCTGTAAGTAAAGCAAAACGAGAAGGTGATGAAGCTAAACCAGTAAAGTCATCGTCCCCGTTTGCAAAGTTCTTCCGAGAAAAAAAATAACGAATACGCTTGTTCCGTCTTAGTGAGCCGAGGCACGTATTTTTCAAAACTTTTTGTAGTTTTGCACTTGATTCTGTAAAAAGAATAAAGTAGCATTTGTTTCTGTACAAAGAAACGGCTTTGTCAAGATGCAGAGCTATAAAAAGAAAGTTAAGAGGTTCGGATGACAAACACACGCAGGATAAGTAAATCAGTATTTACGGTCTTAGTGGCTCAATGCGCAGTACTTTCGGCTTTTGCCCAATATAATATGGCTGAAATTATCAGTAAGGCCATGGATAATGCGCCGGTTCCGGAGGGGCAAGCGTTAAGCTGGGATGCAGGTGGCGATTTCCGGATTCGGCAGGAGATGTATGACAATCTTCCGCGTTTCGCAACGCAATCTCATAACGAATCTTATTTCCGGATGCGTGCGCGTCTATGGGGCAAAGTTGAGAATGAAGACTTCACGATCTATGGTCGTCTGGCGGATGAATTCCGTGAGTATGTGACCGCGGCACCTCGCGCGACGGGTCCAGCTTGGAATCCTCGGGATTACGCCCGCACACCCGGCGAAGTGATTCTTGACAATCTGTATCTGGATGCGCGTGACTTGCTCTGGGATCGCGTGGATTTGAGGATTGGACGTCAGGACTTGATGTATGGCGCAGGACGTATGATTTTTGAAGGCACGCCCATGGATGGTTCGCGCACCTTCTTCTTTGATGCAGTCAAGGCGGTTGTAAAGGTTACCGAGAAAAACACCGTCGACGTTCTGGGATTTTATAATAGCCCCTTTACCTTTGGTGCGGGTAATCCTAATCCTCGCGGCGGTGGCGAGAGCTTGCCGTTGAACAGTATCGAGACGTGGAGTACTGGCATGGCGGAATGGGGTGGGGCTCTCTATTTTAAATCCAAAGAAGTGAAGCAGTTCCCCTTTGAGGTTTATTATATTTATGCGGAAAGAAGTAATTATGAACTGTTCAACGGAACAGATAAGCAGGGTCGGTGGATCAACACGGTGGGCTTGCGTCTGATGCCCAAGATCACCGAAGAGTTTTCTGCTGAATTTGAAGGCGCTGCTCAGTATGGCCAGAAGGAAAGCGGAGCGGAAGTCGGCGGCCACATGGCCTATCTCGGATTGACTTATGCGCCGACGCTGGAACTCTTGGGCACGGCAAAACCGTATGCGACCCTTGCCACACTTTATCTTTCGGGTGATCCGGATAAGAAGAGGGGGACTTATAACACCGGGGATACAGAAGATGACCGCTCATGGGATCCGCTCTGGAGTCGCTATACATACTTCCTCAGCGAAATGTATGCTTATCAGAGTTATTATGGTCTCTGTTATTGGTCTAACATGATTTATCCGAATCTGGAAGTTGGATCCAAGTGGCCTAACAAGCATTCAGTTTTCACCTCCTTTGGCCCCATGTATGCGGCCGTGGAGGATGGGGTTGGCGGTGGTGACGGTGCGCTCTACGGTTATTTCTGGCGTGCACGTTACGACTTCCCACTCTGGTCAAAGATTTTTGGAAAGCGGGGCAATATATTTGGACATGTCACACTAGAGGCTTTAGAACCTGGTGATTACAGTGCTACCGATAAACTGGCCTACTTCGCTCGCTGGGAAGTGAGCTTCGCGTTCTAAGTAATAAGGAGATGAGATAATGTTTTCATTGGAGGCTCTTGCCCCTTACAAAATCGTTCCAGTTATCGCGATTGATGATGTCGCCCATGCAGTTCCGTTGGCGGATGCGTTGATTGCCGGTGGGTTGCCAGTTGCGGAAATCACCTTCCGTTCCGCTGCGGCGGCGGAGGTGATTCGTATGATGACGCGCGAGCGTCCCCAGATGATTGTGGGTGCGGGTACGGTGCTCTCGCCTGAAACCGTTGATCAGGCCAAGGCCTGTGGCGCAGTCTTTGGTGTCGCTCCCGGGCTTAATCCTCGGGTGGTCAAGCATGCTCAATCCTTGGGCATGCCCTTCATCCCCGGTATTTCAAACGCCACGGATATCGAGGCTGCATTGGAGCTGGGGTGCAAGGTGTTGAAGTTTTTTCCGGCAGAGGTAGCAGGCGGTGCGAAGATGGTTGCAGCCCTATCAGCCCCTTATCAGCATACGGGGGTGAAATTTATGCCCACCGGTGGGCTGTCGCTTGAAAAACTGACCGAGTATTTTAAGATTAAGACGGTCATGGTCTGTGGTGGAACCTGGATTGCCAAGAAGGAAGACATGGTCGCTGGCAACTGGGATACGATCACGGCAAATTGTAAAGCCGTCTTGGCTCATTTTGCGTGATTTGGTTCTATTTTGCGATAGCAAAAGTAAGCCCTTTGTGTGATAATTATGATTCACACAAAGGGATTTTTGTTATGTCTAAATTAACAATCAAAGAAGCAGGTAGTTGCCTGTATGACGAGGTCTCCTTAGGAGAGGTGATGTTACGCATGGATCCAGGCGATGGACGCATCCGCACGGCGCGGGAGTTCAAGGTCTGGGAAGGGGGAGGCGAGTATAATGTCGCACGCGGATTGCGTCGTTGTTTCGGTCTGAAAACAGCAGTGGTCACGGCCTTCCCGGAAAATGATATTGGTCGTTTGGCTGAGGATTTCATTCTTCAAGGTGGCGTGGACACATCGTTTATTAAGTGGGTGCCCTTTGACGGCACAGGAGTGGCAACACGCGTCGGTCTCAATTTTACAGAACGTGGCTTCGGTATACGCGGTGCCTTGGGCGTGAGCGACCGTGGTCATTCTGCGGCTTCTCAACTGACCCCAGGCGATATTGATTGGGAATACCTCTTTGCTGATCTGGGGGTCCGGTGGTTCCATACGGGAGGCATTTTTGCTGCGCTTTCGGCGACCACCCCGCTGGTGGTCGAGGAGGCGATGCTGATCGCTAAGCAGAATGGTGTCGTGGTTTCGTATGATCTGAATTATCGTCCTTCCCTCTGGAAATCAAATGGAGGTCTCAAGGCGTGTCAGGAGGTCAATCGTCGCCTCGCGCAGTATGTCGATGTGATGATCGGTAATGAAGAAGATTTTACGGTCTGTCTTGGACTGGAAGTCGAAGGAGCGGATGACTCCTTGAAGACATTGCCGATGGATGGCTTTAAGAAGATGATTAGTCGTGCCGTTACAGAGTTTCCGAATTTCAAGGTGTGCGCGACGACGCTTCGCAGGGTGAAGACCGCGACGCTCAACGATTGGAGCGCGATCTGCTGGACGGATGGCGAATTCTATCAGGCGATGGAGATGAAGGATTTGATGATTTATGATCGTGTGGGAGGTGGGGATAGTTTTGCGTCGGGTCTCGCTTATGGATTCTTATCCTCTAATGACGCGCAGAAGGCCGTCAATTATGGTTGTGCCCATGGCGCATTGGCTATGACGACGCCTGGGGATACGTCGATGGCTTTGAAAGCAGAAGTTGAAAACATTGTAAAAGGCGCAGGTGCGCGTGTTGTCAGGTAATAAGAGTAAAGGACGTTAAGATGAACATGCAGATGACGGGATATTTATGTGGAATTACGACGGCATTGTTAATGACGGCGTGCGTCACGATCAATGTGAATATGACGGACAGTGCAGCGGAAAAGCGCGCTGCTGCGACTTTGGCGACGATGATCAAGGTTACGGATTGGCAATTGGCGAATCCGTCAAAGCATAATGCCCTTGACTGGACACATGGCGCGCTCTATCCGGGATATATGGCTCTGGATGGTATTCAGGCGGACACCAAGTATCGCGATGTAATGATGAAGATCGGACAAGATAATGGCTGGAAGAATTGGACACGCATTTATCATGCGGACGATTATGCGGTTGCTCAGGCTTATTGCGAGATGTATCAGCTTTATCGCGATCCTGCCATGATCAAACCTACGATCGATCAGTTCGACTTCATAATCGCTAACCAACCGACAGGCGAAGTCGGCGATATACAGCATGGTAAGCGCGGCAGTGAAGAAACTGCGAAAATCAAAATGCGCTGGTGGTGGTGCGACGCCCTCTTTATGGGGCCCGCCGGATGGGCGAAGATTTATGATCTGACGGATGACCCGAAGTATCTGGATTTTATGATCAAGGAATGGAAGGCGACCAGTGCGTTTCTGTACGATCAAGAGGAGCACCTTTACTTTCGTGACAAGAGCTATTTTCCTGATAAGAAAAAAGAGAAGAACGGCAAGAAGGTTTTCTGGGGTCGTGGTAACGGGTGGGTGCTGGGCGGACTGATTCGTGTATTGCAAGTGTTGCCGGATAACCATCCTGGCCGGACGTTCTTTGTGACGCAGTTCCAGGAGATGTGTAACAAGATGATTGAGATTCAGCCCGCAGATGGCGTGTGGCGTGCGAGCTTGCTAGATCCTGACAACTATCCTATTCAAGAGACCAGCTCAACGAGTTTTATTTGCTATGCATTGGCATGGGGTGTTAATCAGGGATTGTTGAACCCCGAAAAGGCTGAGCCCGCGTTACGTAAGGCCTTAAGTGTCATGTGCACATTTATCACGCCTGAAGGCAAATTGACCCATGTCCAGCCGATCGGTGCTGATCCGCAAAAGTTCGACGTGGAAAAGACAGAGATCTATGGTGTGGGCGCATTCTTGATGGCCAACTCGGAATTGTATCGCATGGATATGCTGAAGGCGAAGGAGCATGCAACGGTCACTGTGAAGAACACCAGTGCGGTCTTCTGTCCGGAACGGACCGTCTCCATTACATGGGCTGAAGTACTGAAGAAGGTTCCGAGTGCAACGCCGGAGACCCTTGCGGTGATGGAAGGCGTCTCCTCGCGCTGGGTTGTCTCACAGGTCGTGAGCGAAAAGGGGCAGCCCGCCGCTTTAATCTTCCAGACGGATCTGCATGCAAAGCAGACCAAGTCGTTCGTTCTGGTCTCAGGCATCAATCGTGCGACGTTGCCGAAGTCAGCCCGTAACACGTTTGCCCGCTTTGTGCCAGAACGTAAGGATGACTTTGCTTGGGAAAACGATCGCATGGCTTATCGTGCGTATGGTCCTGCATTATGGGATGGCGGGCCGAACAAGGCTGCGACCGTGGGCAATGGCATTGATGCCTTTGGCAAGAATGACCGTCTGCCCATCATCAATCGTATTTTCAAAGAGAAGAATTATCATTCGCCGGCTTTGGGCTACGCTATGGACGGATACAAGGTTGGTACGGGTCCTGGATGTGGCGGGTCTGCTGTGGTGAAAGACGGTAAATATCAACAGGCCATCACGTTTGAAAAGTGGACGCTCTTGGAGAACGGCCCGATCCGTAGCGTTTTTGCGCTGATGTATGCAACGGGTGAAGTGCGCTACTTCACCATTGATTTGGGGTCAAATTTCTATGAAGTGATCTCCGTCTTCCCCACAGAGGTGACACCCGCTGCTGGTGTGAGCTATCGTCCGGTCGATGAAAAAGCATTTTCAAGCGGCGAAGGGTATATGGCTGTGTGGGAGCCAGGGCAGGACAAACTGCCGATCAACAATGGTGTGGCAATTGTGGTTCCCAATGGCGGCAAGCCGGTCATCAATGGACAGGCTGCTTGGATCCAGGCCCCCAAGGGTCAGCAATTCACGGCTTATGCTGGAAGCTGCTGGAGCAAGGGCAAAGATTATACAACAGCGGATGAATGGCTTAAAGCTGTTGAAAAATTCCGCCAACGTCTCGACGCAAAGGTAATCGTTGAATAAAGCAATAACGCAATAAGGCAAATCTTCTTATGGAAACAATCAATACCGCCGACCGGCAGGCATATCGCCGGATGACAACCGATGAACAGCGCGCTCACTTTTTAAAGGAAGGCCTGTTCGAAACGGGAAAACTGAATGTGATCTACTCGGATGTGGATCGCGCAGTCGTGGCAGCCGCTGTACCGACGACCATCGAACTGGCCTTGATGGGCGGACGGGAAATGGCGTGCGCCTATTTTCACGAGCGTCGCGAATCCGGCGTCATCAACTTGGGGTCAGATGGCAAGGTGACAGTTGATGGCACGGTTTATATGCTGGCTTCAAGAGAGTGCATCTACATCGGCAAAGGTACAAAAAACGTTTCCTTTGCCAGTGTATGTCCCGAGAAGCCTGCGCAATTCTATCTGGTCTCTTATCCAGCACATGCCGCGTATCCGACTACGCATGCGACCGCGGAACAGGCCAACCTTGTCGAGTTGGGTTCCCAGAAGGATGCGAACCAACGCACGATTCGCCAGTTTATACGTCCAGGGAAAATCCAGAGCTGTCAATTGGTCATGGGTTACACAGAGTTGGCGGAAGGTTCGGTCTGGAACACCTATCCTCCCCATACGCATGATCGCCGTACGGAAGTGTATTGCTATTTTGATCTGCCTGAAAATGGACGCGTGATCCATTTATTTGGCGAGCCCTCTGAGACGCGCCATCTGGTGCTGAAGGAGAAGGATATCGTCTTTTCGCCAGCCTGGTCCATCCACAGTGGTGTGGGCACAGGCTCGTATCGCTTTGTCTGGGCGATGGGCGGTGAAAACCAAGTGTTTGAGGATATGGATCCGGCGAAGATACGGTAGGGGCATGGGCTTGATGTATCAAGCCCGTACGAAAGGAATAATTATGATTTTGGATATGTTTAAGTTGGACGGCAAGATTGCCGTAGTGACCGGTGGCGCGCGTGGTATTGGACAGGGCTATGCGATTGCTCTAGCTGAGGCTGGCGCTGATGTAGCTGTGATCGACGTGATGGATTGCTCCGAGACCGTCGAGAAGGTGAAGGCTCTTGGGCGCAAGGCTGCGTCCTTTATTGCTGACTTAGGTGCAGGCAAGGCAAGCGCAGAACAGGTCATGAATGACGTTTTTGCCGCCATGGGGGGGATCGATATTCTGGTCAATAATGCCGGCATCATTCGTCGCGAACCGTTTGTGGAACATTCGGAAAAAAACTGGGACGACGTGATCAGCATCAATCTGAGTTCCGTCTTCTTCCTGAGTCAGGTCGCTGCAGGACAGATGATCAAGCAGGGACGCGGTGGAAAGATCATCAATATCGCTTCTATGCTTTCCTTTCAAGGCGGCGTCTTTGTGCCAGGCTATGCAGCCTCCAAGGGAGGTATCAAGAGCTTGACCATGCTTATGGCGAATGAGTTGGCCAAGCATAACATCACGTGTAACGCGATTGCGCCCGGCTATATTGCAACGGAGAACACCCGCCCGATCCGTGAGAATCCGGAGCGAAACAAGGCGATCCTCGATCGCATTCCTGCAGGTCGCTGGGGCGAGCCCGCTGACTTGATGGGCGTTATCGTCTTCCTCTCTTCTCCCGCTGCTGATTATATGAACGGCTACACCGTGGCGGTCGATGGCGGATGGCTCTCGAGGTAAACATTCGTCTATGAACCGTATTATCCTGACATCAGATGAATGTGGTTTGGATGGCACGGTGACACTGACTGATGAGCGTGCGGAGCATATACGGACTGTTTTAAAGGCGCGAGTAGGGGATGAGGTGCGCACAGGTGTGCTGAATGGGTTGATCGGGATATCGCGCGTTGAACGCATGGATGAACAGGCGGTCGTGCTGCGCACGCAACATGATGAACAAGCCCCAGAGCCGTGGTTTGACTTGATCTTGGCTGCGCCACGTCCCAAGGTGTTAAAGCGACTGTGGCCCCAGCTTGCAGCCTTGGGTACAGGCCGGATTGTGATCCTCAACGCCTCCAAGGTGGAAAAGTGTTATTTCAGCAGTCAATGGATCGACCCTGCGTATTACACGCCTTTGCTGGTGGAAGGTTTGATGCAGGCAGGGACGACGAGCCTGCCAGATGTTCAGATCAAACAGCGTTTCAAGCCTTTTATGGAGGATGAGCTAGAGGCTTGTTTCCCGAATGCCTTGCGCTTGCTGGCCCATCCCGGCGAAGCATCTGGGCATGGCTGGAAGCTTGAACAGGGACAGCGCCCGCTTTTGGCAATCGGACCTGAAGGCGGATGGACAGACTACGAGCTCGATATGTTTCTGAAGCGCGGGTTCACCCCCTTTTCATTGGGCTCACGTCCCTTGCGCACCGATACCGCGACCATCGCCTTGGTAGCGGTACTTCAAGAACGTTTACTAAGAGAGAAAGGGAGTACCGTATGTTAACCGTTTCAAAAGAGTGTCATTTTGATGCCGCGCATGTGTTGCCGGATCATCAAGGGCAGTGCAAAAATCTGCATGGGCATACGTATCGGCTTATTGTCGAGGTTGTTGAAGGGCATGATGGGAATGACATGGTTATTGACTTCAAGGACTTGAAGCGTATCGTTGGAGAGGTCATTCTTTCACGTTTCGACCATGCCTTCATCTATGATCAAACGAACGATATGGAATGCGACATCGCTGCAACGCTTGTGAAATATGCATTGCGTTGCGTGGCATTGCCCTTCAAGACAACGGCTGAAAATTTGGCGCGTTACATCTTCCAGGAATTGAAGCCACATCTGCAGATCCAGTCTGTCTATCTTTACGAGACCCCCGAGTCCTACGCCCGTTATTCCGCGGAGTAATAAAAAAGATGTATATGTGACAAGCTTTTCGGTAAACTATAAACATTATTAATTAATAAAGGGATTCTTATGAAGCGTTTGATGTATCCGGTTCTGTTGTCTGTTATTTTGGGTTGTAGTGCTTACGCACAGGAAGCGGTGTCGCTTTTTGACGGCAAGACATTGAAGGGCTGGAAGGTCATGACGTGCGAAGCGGAGGTGGTGGAGGGTGCCATCCTCATCAAGAGCGGTAACGGAGTCCTTGCAGCGGAGAAGCAGTACGCAGACTTTATTTTGGAATGTGATTGGAAGCAACTTCATACGAATATGTGGGATTCGGGAATTTATATTCGATGTGAGCTGCCTCAAGGCAAATCCCCATGGCCCAAACAGTATCAGGTGAATCTGCGAAAAGGACAGGAGGGTGCGATTAGCGGTGCGGATAAGACCAAGGCCGCGAGTCTCTTTAAGAAGGATCAATGGAACCATTTCAAGTTGACGGTCAAAGGCAAGACAGCCGAACTCGAATTCAATGGCGAGAAGGCTTGGTCGCGTGATGGCATCGAACCTGCAAAGGGACATCTCTGTCTTCAGGCTGAAGTGCCGCAGGGCGGTCAGTTTCTCTTCAAGAATATTTTGCTAACGGCACTTGTATTAAAGAAATAAAGTAGATTTGCGCCATATTACGGTAGGGTATTCGATGCGCAAGGTGCGGTAACTGGAAGCTAGCTATCTATGAAAAAAAATGAAGAACTCAGAAAGCGAGCTGAAGAGAAAGTCGCCTTGTTGCCCAAGAACAGCGAACCTTTGTCGCCCGATGCCATCCAACTGATGCTTCACGAACTCTGCGTACATCAGGTTCAGCTCGAAATGCAAAACGAGGAATTACGTCGGTCACAGGCGGAACTGGATGCCATACGCACGCGTTACTTCGAGCTCTATGACTTGGCGCCAATGGGGTATATCACCGTTACCGAAAAGGGCGTGATTCTGGAAATGAATCTGATTGCTGTTAGCCTGCTTAAGGTGATCCGTAGTGAGTTGTACGCATGGCCACTCGCCAAGTTTATTTTTACAGATGACATTGATAACTTCTACCTGTTACGGAAGCAACTGTCGACAACTGTCGAACTACAACAGTGCGAATTACGAATGGTGAAGAGCGATGGCTCGATATTCTGGGCTCACGTATCAGTATCCCTCGTTAATTATTCCAACAGTGTATCGACGATGCTCATTGCATTTATTGACATCACTTCGCGTAAGCAAGTGGAGTCGGATCTTCTGGAGAGTGAAGAACGCTTTGCACGGCTTGCCGAGCAAAGCGGTACCTTCTTTTGGGATGTTGACGTACAAGGTCTCTACACGTATGTCAGCCCTGTAGTCGCAAAGGTGCTAGGTTACCGCCCAGATGAATTGATTGGGCAGTTACACTTTTACGATCTTTATCCCGAATCCGGCCGAGCGGCGTTTAAGGCAAATACCCTTGCAGTCTTCCAGCGGAAGGAATCGTTCACGAACTTTGTCAATGTATCGCAGACGAAAGATGGCCGTACCGTGTGGCTCCTCACGACGGGGCAACCCTTCATAGACACGAATAAAAATTTGCTGGGCTACCGGGGGTTCGATACCAACATTACCGAGCGTAAGCGCGCCGAGGAAGAAATCCAGAAGATAGATAAGCTTCAGAGTATTGGCACGTTGGCAGGTGGCATCGCTCATGACTTCAACAATATTCTCCAGGGGTTGTACGGAAATATCTCCTTTGCCAAAGAAGATCTGCCCAAAAATCATCCGAGTTATGATTTTCTTGTGGTAGCCGAAAAATCCATGGCGCGTGCCGTATGGCTGACCAAACAGTTGCTAACCTTTGCCAAGGGCGGTTCGCCGATCAAGGAGACGTTTAATATAAGTCCCTTGATCGAAGAGACCGCGCGTTTCGATCTTTCTGGCAGAAACGTAAAACTTGTTTACCGTCATGCTGCTGACCTGTGGCCAGTAGATGCGGACAAGGGGCAGATGCATCAAGTCATTTCTAACCTTGTAATCAATGCTTGCGAAGCTATGCCTAACGGGGGCAACCTGCATATTACTCTGGAAAACGCCGACCTCGAGGCGGGTGCTGTTTCTGTTATTAGTCCGGGCAGATATGTGAAGGTCATTGTAAAAGATGATGGCAAGGGCATAGCCCCAGAGACGATTAGTAAAATTTTCGATCCTTATTTTACCACGAAGCATTTTGGTAGTGGGTTGGGTCTAACCACGGTCTGGTCGATCATCGCCAAACATGGCGGGCATATCGGTGTTGTTTCGGAGTTGGGGAAAGGTGCGGTCTTTACCATTTATTTGCCCGCCTCTTTATCCTCGTTGCCAGTGGAAGTCAACCCACCCGTCAAAGAAATTCTTCCAGCACCTCAATTCGCAAGAATCCTTGTGATGGACGACGAAGACATGATCTGCAACCTTGTCACTAAAATGCTAACAAGTAGCGGATATTCCGTCACGACCGCCTCTGGCGCAATGGAGGCCGTCGCGCTCTACAAACAGGCATTAGCGTCTGGCACGTTTTTCGATCTCGTTATCTTAGATCTCACAATTCCTGGTGAGCCGGGTGGCAAAGAAGTCATTAAAGATCTTCAAGCGCTCGATCCCCAAGTTAAAGCGATCGTCACCAGCGGCTACGCCGATAATTTTGTGATGATCAATCCTACAGCGTACGGGTTTAAAGGCGCCATTGTCAAACCCTACATCGCCAGTGACCTGCGGAAAATTGTGTCAGAGATACTGAACAATGGTTAATGTGAAAACAAAAAGCCCGTAAACATTGATTAAAATCGCTGTTTACGAGCTTAAAAATTGGTCGGAGCGGAGGGATTTGAACCCCCGACATCCAGCTCCCAAAGCTGGCGCACTACCAGGCTGTGCAACGCTCCGAATGGTGTGAAAGAGGCGGTAGTATAGTGGTTTCTTTATCGCGTTTCAAGGGTAAAAGTAAAATATTATGAACGATGCACGCTATGCAAAGTTGGCAGATGTACTGATTGCGTATTCACTGCACATCCAGAAAGATGAATGCGTTTTGGTGGATGCTACAGATATCAACCCGGAAATCATGTTGGAGCTTGTTAAGGCAATTTCTGCGCGAGGAGGACATGCCTTTGTCAAGACCGTCAGCTCGAAAGTCATGCGTTCCCTTTACATGAACGGGAGCTTGAAGTCGTTCGAAATCATGGCTGAAAGCGATCTGGAGTTCATGAAGAAGATGCAGGGGTATGTTGCGATTCGAAATTATGAGAATTCCTTTGAGTACAGTGATGTCCCGGCTGAAAAGATGACGGCCATCCGTAAGATCATGCGCCCTGTTCTGGATTGGCGTGTAAAAAATACGAAATGGTGTGTGATCAGATGGCCGAGTCCTTCGATGGCTCAAGCGGCATCCATGAGTACAGAGGCTTTTGAAGATTTTTATTTCAGGGTTTGCACCATGGACTACAGTCGGATGAATGCGGCTGCGCAGACTCTCGTCGATTGGATGAAGAAGACCGACCGCGTGCGGCTTGAAGGTCCTAACGGAACGGATATAACCTTCTCCATCAAGGGCATCCCTGTCATCCCCTGCACGGGCGCAAATAATATTCCGGACGGCGAGGTTTTCACGGCGCCTGTTAAAACGAGCGTAAACGGGGTCATTTGCTATAATACACCGACGGTCTATGAAGGTAAAAAATACGAAAATATTGTACTGAAGTTTGAGAACGGCAAGATTGTAAGCGCAACCGGATCGGATACGCCTGGGCTGAATGCCATTTTAGATACGGACGAGGGGGCGCGCTATGTTGGTGAATTCGCCATTGGCATCAATCCGCATATTACTGATGGAATGTGTGACATCTTATTTGATGAAAAGATTTCGGGCTCGATTCACTTGACGCCGGGTGCCTCGTATGACGATGCGAGCAACGGTAATGTCTCCTCGATCCACTGGGACTTGGTTTTGATTCAGACCCCGAAATATGGTGGAGGGAAAATATACTTTGATGATGTCCTGATCCGCGAAGATGGTCTGTTTGTCATTGATTCACTTAAGGTGCTGAATCCCTGAAATTGCCTTATTGCCTTATTGCGTTATTGCCTTATTTGCCTCTGATTCCAAACTTGCTGACACTTATTGACACTTCTTAGACTTGCTGACACTTACTGACACTTCTCCATTATTCCTTGCGTTTTGAACGCTGAATTGGTTATACTGAAACAAATCGTTATATGATTCGTATACGATTAAACCCACGGATGGTTATTCCAAAAAAAGTTTAAAGAGGACGAGACATGAGAAAGTTGAAAGTCGGCATGATTGGCGGCGGCGGCGGATTTTTCGGTAAGGTTCATCATCGTGCAATTTCTTTGGATGCTACACGCGAAGTCGTGGCGGGTGCATTGCACCAAGATCCTGCAATGTGTGCAAAGTTTGCTGATGAGTGGGGTATTGTCGGCTATCCGGATTACAAGATGATGATCGCGGATTGGAAGTCGGGCAAGTTGGAGTTGGACTATGTGACCATCGTGACGCCTAATTTTTTGCATGCGGAACAGGCACTGGCCTGCTTGGACGCGGGACTCCCTGTCATGTGCGAAAAGCCGCTGAGTTATTCGATCAAGGAAGCGCTGGCGATCAAAGCCCTTTCGAAAAAGCGCAAAAAAGTTCCGTTCGCGCTTTCACACACCTATACCGGGCATCAGATGATGATGGTGGCGCGTGAATTGGTCCAGGGTGGTAAGATCGGCGATGTCCGTAAGATTGAAACCTATTATAATCAAGGCTGGCTCGCCACCTTGCTCGAAAAGACCGGACAGCAGCAGGCTGCTTGGCGTACGAACCCGAAGATGTCCGGCATTTCCGGATGTGGTGGGGATATCGGTACGCATGCGTTGATCAATGCACTCTGGACGACTGGGCTCGGGCTGAAGAAGGTATCTGCACGTTTGACCGCACTTCCGGGTCGTGTACTGGATGACGATTTCAATGTCTTCGGTCAGCTCTCAAATGGCGCCACGCTGGTCCTGACGGCAACGCAGATTGCAATCGGCAACAAGAATAACTGTGGCTTCCGTATTTATGGCAGCACGGGCTCGATTGAATGGGCTCAGGAACATGCGGAAGAGCTCCATTATTTCGATGGCAATACGCGTGTGACTTACTTCCAGAATACTCCGGTGGATGGCACGTCGGATGCGCTTAAAACGTATGGACGCATCCCGAGTGGTCATCACGAAGACTTCCTCGAAGCGCTTGCTAATTTGCATACCTCGCTGGAACGTAAGATTCGCGTGATCAAGGGTGAAAAGAATGTTCCGCCCTCTTATGATCACCCAGGTGTGGATGAAGGTGTGCTCGGCATGAAATTCCTTACGGCCGCAGTGACAAGCTCTAAGAAAAAGGGTGCTTGGGTTTCGCTCTAAGCGGTTATTCATCCATTAAATAAAAGTATTAAGGATATTATTAAATCATGAAATCTTTACCTTATTTTATTATACTTCTGCTTTCAGTGGTGTGTGTCGCGTTGAGTGTCTCGCTTGTGTTGACGAGTCGAGCCAATCAGCGTTTACAAGTAGAGTTGCAGGCGAACCAGCAACGTTTGAATAGCGGTATCTTGGGTCCGCAAGGACAACAGATTGGTAACAATCTGCTTCAGGATATGGCAACTACGGCGACCCGTAACGCGGACATGCGACAGCTTCTCGCGAAGCATGGCTATCAAATTCAGCCAGCGACGAACTCCGTTGCAAGTGCTATTGGCACGTCTAAAGCGAGCGACCTCGTAGGACAAGGCGAAAAAACAAAGTAGTATTCAGAATCGATTTCAAAAGAAAGAATCCCGTATGAATATGTCAGAGTCTTCCCGTAACACGTATTCTCCTTTTTGGCCGCTGTGTTTAATGGCCTTAAGTCTTATCATCATCTTGGGCTGGCAATTGACCGTAGGGGTGCAGCAATATCTTGGTTCGCTTCGGATGGTCGATCAACAAGCTGTTCTCGCCACTCAAGCGGCGCAAACCGAAAGCAAACTCCAATCCATGATGACGGATTTGCTGTTTTTAGCCAAGACGGATAAAGAGGCGCAGGCGATTGTTGCCAAGTATCGCATCAAGTTGAACGCGGACAAGCCTGATACGGGGGCCCCTAGCGCGGAGGCTCTTCCAACAGGCAACGCGACTAAGGCAACACCTCCAACGCGTGTGTCAGGTACAATAAAATAAGTGTCGCGCCTAAAGGCTGCTCGCAAACGGCTTATGATGTGCTTCCTGCGAGCGGAGCCATTTGCTGAGCGCCTGTCGAGTGGTAAAGTTTGCAAGCGGACAGGAGGGGACCCTCAATGCCACTAACTTTTCACAGCCCGATTCTTTCATAAGGGCATGCGATGCTCAAGGTGGCATTGGGCGTCTCGCCTCAGGGGAGGGACGAGCGTCTGCTCGTCCGGTCACGCAGACGCGTGCCCCTCCCAGAGGCGTTATTCGTCTTTCCCCATCATTCCAACATTCCCACATTCCAGTTGAAGTTTTAACCAAGCACATGTTTATTTTTTTTTGTTAGTTGACACCATACTAGTGAGTATGGTAATATAATTCAACATGAAGAAAACACAAGTCTCTGGTAGCCCCGTTCACATGTCGCAGACATTGCGACAGTGTGCCTTTGATTTATTTGTGGAGCATGGTTTTGACAATGTTAATCTGGATCAGATTGCTGCGGCGGCTGGTGTGACCAAAGGTTCGCTCTATTGGCATTATAAGAATAAGCAGGAGCTGATCCTGGCCTCCTGCCAGCACTATTATCAGACTTGGCACGCCAATATTCAGAAGTTGCTGGCGCCCCTTTCAAATCCACACGAACGGCTCAAAAAGACGATTGCTTACAGTGTGGACAGCTGCGTTATTGATAAGCGCAATCGTGTTTTCACCACCGCTATTTTTACCTTGATGCAAGAGAATGATGCCGTGCGGGATAGCTGGGCACAATTTTATTCAACCGTTCGTGAGTTTTATATCGGACTCCTGTATGCGGTAAAGCACGCAGAGTCTTCGACCTCGATGGATCATGTCCGCCGCGATGTTGATTTGATGCTGGAGGCGATGGAGGGACTTAAAATTCGCGCGGGCTTTGAAAAGCAAATGGTCGATCAATCAGAGCGACTGGTGATTTCCGAGAGTCTGCTGAGCATTTTTAAAGGATAGCATACTATTCAGTATGGATAATAAAGGGGGAAACATGCAACACGTATCACGAAGGACATTTGCAAAGGCTGCGTTTAGCGCCCTTGCACTGCCGACGATTATTCCAGCGCGTGCGCTTGGAAAGAATGGCGCAATTGCGCCAAGCAATCGGATCACGATTGCAACTATTGGGTTAGGCGACCGGGGTGGATCACACATCAATTCCTACATCGGTATGTCCGAGGTTGAACTCTTGGCGGTGTGCGATATTTATAAGCCTTCCATTGCTAAACAGTTGAATCGTATTACAACCGCACAGCCTAACACGAGTTGCAAAGGATATCAGGATTTTCGAGAAGTTTTGGCTCGAAAAGATATTGATGCGATAACGGTTACGTGTCCTGAAAACTGGCATGCCTTAATGTCCATCCTCGCCATGCGGTCTGGCAAGGATGTCTATTGCGAGAAGGCTTTATCTCTTTCCGTTGTCGAGGGACGCGCGATCTGTAATGTGGTCAAACAGACGGGACGCATCCTGCAAGCCGGCACGCAGCAGCGCTCGGATGCGCGCTTCCGTCAGGCTTGTGAACTGGCCCGCAATGGGTATCTTGGGAAGCTGACGGAAGTCTATGTTTCCGCGCCGAGCGGAAAACGCATGCTTAAGTTTCCCACGGCAGAGATTCCTGCTGATGTGGATTATGATCTGTTTTTAGGGCCTGCTCCGTATAAGCCTTATCGCCAGAACATCTATAAATACAATTGGTACTTTTTGACCGACTATTGCGCTGGATGGATTCAGAGTTGGGGTGTGCATCATCTCGATATCGCGCTCTGGGGTGCACCTGCTTTGGGACAAAGCACCTTGGCCATTTCAGGGAAAGTCGGTTTTCTGCCCGAAGGTGACGCAGATGTCTGTTTCGATTGGGATATCACGGCGACGGAGCCAGATGGCTTGGCGTTGCGCTACTATTCAGACGGTGCGCATCCCTACGGCCATGGCGTCCGGTTCATCGGGGACAAGGGATGGGTGCATGTGACGCGGGGCGGTATCAATGCCTCAGATCCGAAACTGCTCGGGATTGTGATGAAGCCAACGGATATTCATCTGCCGGTTTCAACCAATCACATGGTGAATTTCTTTGATGGTATCAAGAACCGCTCTCAGCCTATTGCTCCTGCTGAGGCGTGCCATGCAGCGACAACGCTGTCGTTGATTGCTGATATTGCTGGTCGTAGCGAACAGAAACTGAATTGGGATTGGAAGCAGGAACGCTTTACAAATAATGAATTAGCAAACCGTTCCCTGACACGCCCGATGCGGAAAGGATTTACAATATGAGAATTACCGCTACGCTTTCGACATTCGTCGAATGGTTTCCGCTATCGCTACAACGAGCCTTATTGCCTTATTGCCTTATTGCCTTATTGGGGAGAAGGAAGAGAATTGCCTTATTGCCTTGTTGCCTTATTGCCTTATTGGCGGGGACAGCGTTTGCTGCCTCAGTGCCTGAAAATATCAAGGAGACGGTGAAGAAGATACAGGTTACCAATGGGTTCGAGCCGCGTGAACTTTTCTTCACGATGGAAATCGCCGTGCCGAAGATTATCAATGATCCTGAGCAATGCAAGGAGATGGCGAAACTGTTGCGCGCGTCCATTGCTGCGTCAGAGACAACGGCTCCGGCGAAGACCATCCTGCACCAGTATCTGATCAAGGTTGATGCGCAGGCAGATGCGAAGCCGTTAGGCGAAGCGTTTGCGAGTGGAGCTTCTGCAAAGAAGTCTGAAGAAGCCTGCCTCAAATTGCTGGCTTCAGCAGATGTTTCGGAGCGTCTGGCAGGGCTAGTCGCGTACGTGGATGGTTATCCGAAGGTGGCCGACAAAGCATGTGCTGAGGCAGTTAAGGATGCTTCATGGCCTGTGCGGGCGACGGCGATTCGTAGTCTCGGACGTCTTGATGGAAAAGCACTGGCGAAACTGCTGCCGGGCTTGGACGGAGCTGAACGCAGGATTGCATTGGACGTTGTCGAGGAGCATGCAATTCACGATGCTTGTTCAACGGTTCGCGAGTGGGCAAAGGCTGGAGATGAACAGGCTATTCGTGCCCTCGGCGCCATTGGTTCAGCCGCGGATGTTGAAACGCTTGCCCAAGTTCCAGGTGGCGACAAGACAATTGCGCAAATGACAGAAAAAGGAGTTGATGCTAGAATTACGAAACTGCTTAAAACGACTTCACGTACGGAAGCTCGGGTTGTGTTGTTAAATGCCAGTGCGCTGCGGAATAGTCCAGTATTGGCCGAGCAATTAGGCGTTGCAGCCAACGACGCTGATCAGACCGTTCGCCAAGCAGCATTCCGTCTGTTGGGGCGCAATGTGGATGCATCGGGTTTCCCGTTACTCATTTCCAAATTGGGCGGACCGGATACGGAGGCTGTTGAAAATGCGACGCGTTTGATGGTGCGTCGCCTGGGCGAAGATAAAAAGTTCCTTGAACCCTTGCTGAAGCGTATGAAAAACTCTGAAGCTGTACAAGATGCTGTCTTGAAGGTGCTTTCTGTATTTACAGATGATGCGGCACTCGCAGCGGTTGTTCAGGCGATGCCACGTGATGCGGCTGTGCGTGCCTTATGCGCTTGGCAGAATGGTAATGCAGGGGAGGCCTTAGAGAAAATCAAAAATGATTCGCGGCTGTCTGCAACGCATCGTGCTTTAGCGGAACGCGCTATTACTCGACTTGGATCATCCATTACGCGGGCAAAGGCCGTTGTCTATCTTGATTGTGGGAAAGAAGCTAAGACGGCAAAGGGAAAAGATGGCATCGTGCTGGAACAAGTCAACGGTTCAGGTTGGACGTTTGAAGATTCGGTTGAAGGCACCGTTGCTTTTAATAGTTCTGACGTGCGTTTTTCCGTGACTGGACTTAAGAAGGGGCAGAATTATAAAGTATCCTGGAGTTGGTGGGATTTTGATGCCGCGACCCGCATTCAATCTGTTTGGGCGGGTCCGTGTCAACTGCTTCCGGCAACACCGCTGCCGTCTCATGTGCAGCAAAGGACCGCTGAAACACTTTCGGCAATAGTCCCTGCTTCGGCAATCGAAAACGGTTCATTCCTCTTGCGCTTTAAGCAGGAGGGCGGTGTGAACGTGGTTGTGTCTGAAGTATGGCTTACAGAGACTAATGAAACAGCCCAGCCTGTAACGGTCACACGGGAGACAAAGGCTGTCGTGGCGGCAGAAATGCCTGCTGTACTGACTGCACCCGAGGTTCGCGCTAACGCAGGGGCTCCGAAGAGGATTCTGATTCTGACTGGCTTGGAACATCACAATAACTGGAAGCAGATCACACCCATCCTGGTTGAAGCCTTTGCACAGGATAAACGGCTGGAAGTGAGTGTGAGCGAACAACCAGCAACCATGACCCAGGCAGATGTGCTTGCGAAATACGATGGGTATGTGATGCTCTATAACAACAGCGATAAGAAGCCGGCGCCTGAAGGGGCACTTGCAAATCTCAAGAAAGCGGTTGAGGGGGGAAAGGGTCTTGTGTTGGTTCATTTTACCAGCGGAGCCTTTCATGATTGGCAGACGAATACGGGATCCCCCGTATTTGCCGAAATTGCGGGCCGTGTATGGAATCCCAAATTGAGGGGACATGATCCGCATGGAAAATTCACCGTTACTATCGCTGATAAGACGCACCCCATTGTAAAAGGTATCAGTGACTATGAGCAGATTGATGAACTGTATACCTGCTTGGAGGGGAGCGTTCCCATTCAAGTGCTGGCTTCCGGTGTATCCAAGGTCGACAAGAAAATTTATCCGTTGGCCTTTGTCCTGAACCCGGGGAAAGGCCGTACGTTCCATTGCGCATTAGGTCATTCGCCCCAGGCATTCAATGAGCCGACGAAGCAGATGTTCAGGCAAGGGGTGTTGTGGTCGATAGGGCTGGAGTAGGCGCGGGAATAACTTGGAGAAGTGTCAATAAGTCTTAGAAGTGTCAGTAAGTGTCAGCAAGTTGGGAATCAGCGGCTCACCGAGACGGTTCGCCCTACCCGCTTCACACGTAGCCTCTAGCTGATCCGAAGGCGGTAGGGCGAACCGTCCCGGTGAGCCGCAAAGGAAATTTAGCTTTTGTGTTTTTTGAGGATTTTGTGGTTCCAGACTTGAAGTTACAGAAAGGGAGATGACAAATGAAAATTAGTTTTCACACCGATGCATTTAATACCAGTTTCAGAAGTTTTGAGTCCTGTTTGCAATGGGCTCAGAAGAATGATGTGCACAATATCGAATGCGGTCTGATTGACGGCGTGAGTTGGATTCATGGACTGGGTTATCAACCGCATGTGGCGCTCTATGAAGATCCGCTCATGCTGAAGAACAAGATGGCCACTTATGGTGTCAAGTTTTCGCAGGTGGATGCCGCCTTCCCGCTTTCGGGTAAGGATGGTCCGACCTACGGCGTGCCGTATGTGCTCAAGACCCTGCCCTGGGCCAAGCTGGCTGGGTGTCCGAATATTGCGACGACGGACGGGTTGCATAAGCCGGAAGGACTGACCGATGATGAAGCCATGGATATCATGAAACGCTCATACGAGCAGATTCTGACCGTGGCCGAAGTGTACGAGATTTTCATCAACATCGAAGTGCATGGGTATTTCACCACAAAGCCGGACATGCTCGAAAAGATGCTGAACTTCTGTGACTCGAAATGGCTGGGTCTCAATCTGGATACGGGTAATAGCTTTATTGCGGGGCAGAGTCCAGTCGAGTTTGCCAAGCGGTTTATCAAGAAGATCCGCCATGTGCATGTCAAAGACGTATCCGAATCCCTTGCTGCGCTTGTGCGGGGGAATGCGACTGGCATTGCGCTCAGCCATTGTGCGATCGGGGATGGCGTGAATGCGGACAATATTAAGACCGTGATCGGTATCCTGCGAGATAACGGCTATACTGGAACGCTCAGTATGGAGTGTGAAGGTGCCGGAGGTCCGATGATTGAAAAATCGCTGGCCTGGATGCGCAGCACATTGAAGGAGTTGGGTGTGCCGGAAGAGAAGTGAATAGTGGCAGTTGGCAGGAGCAGTTGGCAGTGAGATCCCGAGAATAAGTACGCGCAGAGGACGAGTGTATGCACGATGTCCGAACGCTCGTTTAAGGCTTGCTTGCAAGA
>SESF01006894.1_pt1 | contig 23029 bp, 18 predicted proteins | sample 3171521 | NCBI WGS metagenome assembly SESF01 (sample SAMN10866945, study PRJNA518727) | freshwater metagenome | biome: subpolar coniferous forest; feature: holomictic lake; material: water; isolation source: holomictic Lake 227, 6 m and 8 m depth | place: Canada: near Kenora, Ontario | collected...
CGTGTAATATCTGCTGATCAGTCAGGCAACGTGGCAAGTGATGACAATGGGGGAAATTATTACTCATTTATTACCGTTCCCGAAGTTATAAAAGAAGTCGTTACTGTGGGTGGTGGCGGAGGTGGAACTATAGATAACAGAGATTTAACAACTCCTCTCGTATCAGATATTAAAGTTGTAAATATTACGAGGTCTTCAGCTGTAATAACATTCACTACTTCAAAAGTAAGTAATGGCTTAGTTGAATATGGTCTATCGAGTTCTTACAACAAAGAGGCTGGGGACACTGGAATATACGGTCTTTCTCATAGTGTTGTTGTAAGTGGTCTTGAACCAAATACTAAATACTATTATCAAATAAAAGCATCTGATATCTATAAAAATATTGGAGTTTCTGGATCATTTGATTTCACTACAAATAATTTGGTTGATACAAATTTAACTAGCTCAGCTTCTACTACTGACAGCTTTGCTCAGAAGGCGCTTGGTGAATTTAATAAATTACTAGATTCATTTGCAAATAATCCAAGTTTGGCAGCAATCTCTGAAGCGGACTTGTCAGCATCTCTTGCAAGCTTTGCTTCGAAAGTTATTTCTGCACCAGTCATATCTGGAACAGATATAACAGTAGATGCTGGAGCTGATTCAGCAACTATAAGGTGGACTACAGATAAGGAATCAAATTCAATGCTTGCTTACGCAAAAGCAGATGAATATGATGCACAGCGTGAAAACCCTTATACCATTACTGCTGGTTTTCCTGATGATAGTGTATTGGTTCATGAGGTAAAATTGCAAAACCTCTCACCTAACACGGTATATCATTTCCAGACACGATCTCAAGGTAGGCTTGGACCAGTTGCAATTTCTAAGGATAGAACATTTACCACAACATCCCTTTTGCCAGAAATTAACAATGCGAGATTTGGAGATATAAAAGAAAACAAAGCTGTTTTAGATTGGCACACAGACGTTCCAACAAAGACAATTATTGAAGTCAAAGATTCAGCAACTGGTAAAGTTCAAACCTTTGAGGATCCAAGTTTTGTACAAGATCACAACTTTACATTGGATAACCTAAAGGTTTCAAATGGTTACACAGCAAGAATTATTTCTACAGATGCTAACAAAAACACATCTACACCATTTATCATGCCGTTCTTTACATCTTTGTCTAAGGACGCTGCAAAAATTTCTAATGTGAGAATTACAACAACTCTTATCCCAGACCAAACTGATGCTGCTCAAACTATTATTTCTTGGAAAACAGATAAGCCTGCAACTTCAAAAGTTTGGTTTAGTGATGGGGGAGGAAAAGATTTTACTCAATCAACTCCAGATGATCAAAACCTTGTTACTGAACACACTGTGATTACAACATTGCTTCGACCAGGTTTGGTGTATAAAATTGTTGTTGAGTCAGATGACTCCGTTGGAAACGTTTCCAAGTCAAACGTTTACACGGCATTAACACCTAAGCAACAAGGTTCTATTGTTGATGTGATCTTCCAAAACTTTAACAAAACATTCGGATTCTTGAAGAAATAATTATGCCTGAACCAATCATTAAATTAAGAAACGTAAGCGTTACATACGACCAGGGTAAGGCAAACGAAATGCGTGCCTTGAAAAATATTAACCTTGAAATTTATCCAGGGGAGTACATTGTATTTTTCGGGCAGTCTGGATGTGGTAAGTCGACATTACTCTACACTATTGTAGGTCTTGAAAAGGCGACAGAAGGAGAGGTTATTGTAGACGGTAAGAATCTTTCAACAATGGCAAAAAAAGAATTGGTTGATTTCTACCGTACTACCATTGGAATGATTTTTCAGGCTTTTTACCTTGTGTCGCACCTTTCTGCTAGAGATAACCTTATTTTGTCTAAAATGTTTTCTGGGGCTGAGAAAAAAGAAAGGGAAGACAAAGCTCAAGAGTTGATGGATAGATTTGGCATTACTTCATACGCCAATAGAAGGCCTTCTATGATGTCTGGAGGTCAACAGCAGCGTACGGCTATTGCCAGGTCTCTAATGAATGACCCAGCTATTATTCTTGCTGATGAACCTGTTGGAAACCTCGACTCTAAAAACGCACTAATTGTACTTGATCTTCTTGCTGATATTCATAGGAAAGAAAAGAAAACTATTATTCAAGTTACTCACAATGCAGCTGATATTCATTATGCTGATAGAGTTTTTTATATTAAAGATGGAGAGATAGAGAAGGTTGTAAAAAACGAGAAAAAAGAAGACCTCACGGAAGGTATAGGAAGAGTTGAGAATAGAGATCCTAATTCTGAATTTAATAGGCTCGCACTACTTCATCCTAACTTATCTGATACACGTCTAAGAGCTAAAATGATATTTAGACATTTGCTTGTTCCGTACAGTGTATCTGTAGAAGAAGGAGTTGAACTTACGATAGAAAAGTATATTAAAGATGAAATAACAAAAGAAGGGCTACAAAAATATTTAGACGACCAGAAAGACGGTGCTGGTCTTAACACCCAAAAAGCATTTCATTTAACAAAGGAAATTATTGAAATCGTAGATAATTGGAAAAAACTTTCCACGCAAGAAAATACTGTATCGCCAAACCAGGCACTCAAGGAAGAAATATTTTCTGTTCGTATGTATCTACTTGAGGAATATAGTGGAACTTTAACAAAATCTCAGGTAGAATCTTTGGACGTTTTAATTAGAGATCTAATAATGAAAGAGATAGATATAGATAAATTTGTTGCTATGCTTGACTTACCTTTGAAAAAAGGAGGTATTGGTTTGAATATTCGCACAGCTAAGCATTTTGGTGAGAGAATATCTGTTATAATGAATAAATAATATTTAATGAAGCTTACAGACCTAACATATCTTACTTTAGAAAACTTTAAGAACAGAAAATCTAGAATTGTTCTTACTGTTTTTGGTGTTGCTGTTGCTATTGCCGTGGTTTTGTCTTTAGTGTCTTTTGGTTACGGATTGCAAAAAAGTTTGATCGAAAATATCACTACTGCTGATTCTTTGTTAGCTTTGGATATTACACCGTCCGATTCAGATGCTATTAAATTTGATGACTCCATGGTTAGTGATATTTCAAAAATACAACATGTGGAGAAAGTAAGTTCTCAAGCAAAATTTAAGGGACAGGCGTCATATAATGGGACGATTTCTGAAGCTTCTATAAACGTTATACAACCCGACTTCTTTACATTGAACGCAAAACAACCAATCTCTGGTAGGTTTTTTACAGACAAAGATACAAAAAAAGTTGTGGTAAGTTCCATTGTTGTTGATCTGTTTAATTTAGATAAACAAAGTATTTTAGGAAAGAAAATGAGTTATGTTTTGACATATAGCGATAAGGGTGCAACGTCTACAAAAGAGGTTACCTTTGGTAATGACTTTGAAATAGTGGGTGTGGTTGAAGGTTCTGGTAATACCGCTGATATATATATGGATAGAAAAGATTTTACTTTTGCTCCTATTGATAGTTATCAATTTGCTAAGGTGAAAGTCACAAATTCAATATTCTTGAATGATGTCCGTACACAAATTATTAATAAAGGTTTCGTCGTGTCTTCTCTTTCTGATATTGTCGACCAAGCAAACAAAATTTTCCAAATAGTACAGATAACGCTCGGAGTCTTTGGTACATTTGCTCTTATCGTGGCAGCTATTGGTCTGGTTAACACCATGACGGTTTCTCTTTTGGAACGAACAAACGAAATTGGAATCATGAGAGCTATTGGAGCTTCTCCAACGGACATTCAAGCTATCTTTCTTGTGGAATCAATTCTCATTGGTCTTCTTGGAGGTGTCAGTGGAGTCCTCATTGGTATGTCTATAAGTGAGATTTTAAACTGGCTCTTTAACTTGCTCGCGAAATATCTTGGTGGTGCACCTGTGCGTCTTTTCTTATATCCATTTTGGTTCATCTTCTTTATTATCGTACTTTCTACTGTTGTGGGCTTGATGGGGGGTCTGTGGCCGTCGCGTAGAGCTGCAAAGATGAATCCGTTGGAGGCTTTGAGATATAAGTAAAATACTATTTGAAAAAGGGAGCACCTCGTGTAATATAGTCTCTATGACAGAATATGAACTCACAGTTGGTTTAGAAGTGCATGCGGAGCTTAAAACACAAACAAAAATGTTTTGTGCTTGTAAGAACAATCCTGATGAAAAAGAACCGAATGTAAACACTTGCCCAATTTGTATGGGCCACCCTGGAACACTTCCAACTCTTAATAAAGAGGCCATTAAATCTGTAATAAAAATGGGTTATGCTGTAGGTGGAAAAATTGCAGACTTTACAGAGTTTGATCGAAAAAACTATTTTTACCCAGACATTCCAAAAGGGTATCAAATTTCTCAATATAAATATCCTCTAGTTTCTGGCGGAGAACTTCACGGAGTAAAACTTACTCGTATTCACCTTGAGGAGGATACAGGAACGTCTGTGCACGACAGAGGTGACTATTCTCTTGTAAACTATAACCGTGCGGGTGTGCCCCTTATGGAGCTTGTGACAGAGCCTGTAATAAAAAGTGCAAAGCAGGCGGGTGAGTTTGCAGAAGAGCTACAATTGCTTCTAAGAACTTTAGATATTGCAGAAGCAAACATGGAAAAAGGGGAGATGCGCGTAGAAGCAAACATTTCTGTGGCTCCAAAAGGTGCAGAAAAATTTGGCACGAAAGTAGAAGTAAAAAATCTCAACTCATTTAAATCTGCAGAGCGTGCAATTGAATATGAAATGAAGCGTCATATTGAAGCGTATGAAAAAGGCGAAACTATAGTGCAAGAGACTCGTGGTTTCGATGAAAACACTGGAGCTACATTTTCACAACGAAAAAAAGAGGATTCGCATGACTACAGGTATTTCCCGGACCCAGACCTTCCAAAACTTTATATCTCTCAAATTCCTGAATTTTCAAAAGAATCTCTTTCAAAAGAAATTCCGGAATTACCTTGGGAGAAACGCACCCGATACCAAAAAGAGTTTGGTATTAAAGATGGAGATATTGAAATATATACTCATGATTTTGCTTTGGGTGAATATTTTGAAAATGTAATAAAAGATTTTAACGGAGATAAAAACAAAGTAGTCCTTGCTTCAAACTATATAGTTTCTGACATTGTTGGTCTTTCAAGAAAAGAAAATATTTCAATAGATGAAATAGTAGCAAAGATTTCTCACACGAATTTCGCTGGACTTATAAACCTTGTTGCAGACAAGAAAGTTTCTTCTCGTGGAGCAAAAGATATTTTGGTACTGATGTACAAAGAAGGTGGGGAACCTCTTGCTCTCGCAGAGAAAAATGGACTCATACTTTCAAATGATCCAGAGGCTGTTAAAAAAGTTGTGGTTGAAGTTTTGGCTGCTAACCCTACTGTTGTTGTAGATATTAAATCCGGTAAAACAAACCTCATTCAGTTTCTTGTAGGACAGGGAATGAAAGCTATGAAAGGCTCTGGAGATCCAGCTGCTATAAAGGAGGAATTAGAGAAGTTGTTGAAATAAGAATGAATTAGTACTTTTTCCGACCACACCATCTTCCAGCGAAGACGGTGTTTCGGCTTCGCTAAAAACTTTTTGAGTACAAAAAGACCATGCTTTTTGGCTGCAGATGCTCGGAAAAAGTACTAATTCATTCTTTATTTCATTAGGCGGTATCGGAGTTTTTTTGCTATAATACTCTCGTTAATCAATTTAAATTATTTAGATACTTATGATAAAAGTTGCAATCAACGGCGCAGGCCGAATCGGTAGAGCATTTTACAAACTAGCTTCAAAGCGAGAAGAAATAGAAGTTGTTGCAATCAACGACTTGGCAGATATAAAAAACATTGCATATCTTTTGAAATACGACAGTGCATACGGACGAAGTGGGCTTGATGTAAAAGTAAGTGATGATGGGAAAAATCTTATTGTAGGTGGAAAAACAGTTCGCTACGTCTCAGAAAAAGATCCCGCAAACCTTCCTTGGAAAGAACTCGGTGTGGATATTGTAGTGGAGTCTACTGGTCTTTTCACAAGTTATGAAAAATCAAATGCGCATATTGTAGCTGGTGCAAAAAGAGTGGTGATTTCAGCTCCTGTGAAAGACAACCCTGAAGGTCCACAAGCAGCAACAATTCTTCTCGGTATCAACGATGAAAAAATTCAAACTTGTCCAATTACTTCAAACGCATCTTGCACAACAAACGCAGCAAGTCCTTTGATTGCAATTTTAGATGAAGTGATTGGTGTTGAAAAAGCAATTCTAAATACTGTGCATGGATATACTGCAAGTCAGGGTATTGTGGATGGTCCAAATAAAAAAGATTTCAAAGAAGGTCGTGCAGCTGCGCATAACATTGTGCCGACTTCAACAGGCGCAGCTATTGCAGTAGGAAAAGCATTACCACAGATGGTTGGAAAGTTTGATGGTATCTCAATGCGAGTGCCTGTTATCTCTGGTTCTATTGCTGATGTAACATTTATTGCAAAACGAAATACAAGTGTGGAAGAAATAAATAATCTTTTGATAAAAGCGGCAGGTGAGGAAAGATGGAAAAAAGTTTTCAGTGTTACAGATGAACCTCTTGTGTCTTCAGATATTGTAGGTTCATCATTTGCTTCTATTGCAGACCTTGGTCTTACAAAAGTTATTGATGGAAACTTGGTGAAAGTGTGTGCTTGGTACGACAACGAAATGGGGTATACACACGCACTTATTGAGCATGTGGTGGAAGCTGGGAAGTTTCTTTAATTAAAAACTATGAAAATATATTTCGCATCGGATCATGCTGGCTTTGAGCTTAAAAATGGCCTTGTAGAATTTATACGTACACAAGGTTTTGAAGTTGTGGATCTAGGGCCTGCAACCTATGACAAAGAGGACGATTACCCAGACACTGTTTCAAAAGCTGCAGAACTGGTTTCAAAAAACCCAGAAGAAGACAAAGCAATTGTGATTGGAGGCTCTGGACAAGGTGAAGCAATGGTGTGCAACAGATATTCGCATGTACGTGCAGCGGTATACTACGGTGGTCCTATAGAAATCGTCTCACTTTCTCGAGCACATAATGATGCAAATATACTTTCTATTGGTGCTAGGTTTGTTGATAAAAATGAAATTGGAGAAATTGTTCGAGAGTGGCTTCTTGGGCGGTTTTCAAATGATACTCGTCATATACGTCGCATTAAAAAAATCGATTTGCTAGATCTTAAAGCATAAGCTATGAAAGAAATTATACCGGCGATTTTGCCGACAGATTTTGAAGATTTAGAGGGGCATGTGGACTCTGTAAAAAATGTTACTAATATAGTCCAGGTGGATATTTGTGATGGTGTGTTCGTGCCGAATACTACATGGCCATATAAAGGCGACTCGGGTGAATTTGAAAAAATAATTTCAACTGAACAGGGTTTGCCGATGTGGGAAGATGTTGATTATGAGATTGATCTCATGGTTTCAAATCCAAAAGATATGGCAAAAAAATGGGTGGAAGCTGGAGCAAAAAGAATTATTTTTCATGTTGAAAGCGGTGGTGTAAAAGAGGCTATTGAAATGTTGAAAGAAGATTATATGTATGTAAAAGAAGATGATCTTTTGGAGGTGGGGGTCGCAATTAATATTGATACGCCGATTTCTGCGCTCGAAAATATTATAGATGATGTAAGTGTGGTGCAGTGCATGGGAATCGCACGCATTGGATACCAGCACGAAAAGTTTGATGAAAGAGTAATAGGAAAAATAAAAGAAATTCGAGCAAAATATCCAGATATTATTGTGAGTATAGATGGTGGTGTGGATTTTGAAAATGTTCAAAAACTTTTAGATGCAGGAGTCACACGACTCATCGCAGGACATTCTGTTTTTCAAGGAGAGTTAGAACCGAAAGAATCTGTAAATAAATTTAATGATATACTTAGTGCATAATGTTATCGCTTTCAGATCAACAAATTAAGAATCTTGAACTTAAAGCAAACGATATTCGCGGATCTATTATAGAAATGCTTATGGAGGCGGGTTCGGGACATACTGCTGGGTCTCTCGGTATGGCAGATGTTTTTACCGCTTTGTATTTTCATTCTCTCAAACATAATCCTCACGACCCATTTTGGGATGAACGAGATAGGTTTGTGCTTTCTAATGGACATATTTGCCCTGTGCTTTATGCAACAATGGCGCATGTTGGATATTTCCCAGTGCAGGAACTTTTTACGCTAAGAAAATTTGGTTCAAGACTTCAAGGTCATCCACATCGTGAGTGGCTTCCAGGAATTGAGACAAGTTCCGGACCTCTTGGTTCTGGGCTTTCTCAGGCTGTGGGTATGGCGCTTGCGGACAGAATAGACAAAGGTGAATTGTGGAAAAGATTCATTTATTGTTCGCTTGGTGATGGAGAACTAGATGAAGGGCAAAACTGGGAAGCAATAATGTTGGGAGGTAAAGAAAAACTCGGGAATTTAATTGCGATTGTGGATAGAAACAAAATCCAAATAGATGGTTTTACCGAAGATGTTATGCCACTCGAACCTCTCTCAAAAAAATGGGAAAGTTTTAATTGGCATGTACAAGAAATTGACGGACATAATTTTAATGAAATAATTGGTGCGATAGATGAAGCTAAAGCTGTGCAAAACCAACCGTCGGTAATTATCGCAAGAACTATTCCTGGTAAGGGTGTACCGATGTTTGAAGGGAAACCTGAATGGCACGGTAAGCCGCCAAGTAAAGAAGAGGGGGAGAAGGCTCTTGAGATGTTGAGGACATTAGGAGGAAGGATTAAAAGTGAACATCAATAATTTATGATTAAATCCGACCAAAAATTGAATCCAAAAATCTTCGACAAAGACTGCGAACAAAAGCCTATACGTACGGGGTTTGGTCAAGGCCTGCTTCTTGCTGGAGAGCAAAATGAAAATGTTGTAGGTCTTTGTGCGGATCTTACCGAGTCTACGCAAATGCATTTATTTCGTGATAAATTTCCAAAGCGTTTTATTGAAATGGGAATTGCGGAACAAAACTTGGCAAGTGTAGCTAGTGGTCTGGCAGCAATGGGAAAAATTCCATTTATGACTTCATATGCAATATTTTCTCCGGGGAGAAACTGGGAACAGATTCGCACGACAATTTGCTACAACGATGTGCCTGTAAAAATTATTGGTTCACATGCGGGTGTGTCCGTAGGTCCCGATGGTGGATCGCACCAGGCTATTGAAGATATTACCCTCACACGCGTGATTCCACGCATGGTGGTCATTTCTCCTTGTGATGCTATTGAAGCAAAGAAAGCCACTCTAGAGGCTTCCAAGACCAAGGAGCCTACCTACATCCGTCTCGCCAGAGAGAAAACACCGATTATAACAACGGAAGAAACTCCATTTGAAATTGGTAAAGCTCAGATTTTTTTTGAGGAAAAAAATCCAAAAGTAACAATTATTGCAACTGGAGCACTCGTATATAAAGCTCTTGTTGTGGCGGAGGAATATCGCCACAAAGGTGTAGGGATGATTGTAGTAAATCTTTCAACAATAAAACCTCTCGATACTGAAACTATTTTGGAAGCTGTGAAGAAAACCGGAAGGGTTGTGACGGTGGAAGAGCATCAAATTGCAGGTGGAATGGGAAGTGCTGTAGCAGAATTCTTAGCAGAAAATTATCCTGTGCCATTTCATTTTGTTGGGATTCGCGATAAATTTGGTCAATCTGGCAAGTCCGAAGAGCTTATTGAATATTACGGATTGGGAGAAAAAGATATTAAAAAGGCTATAGACAAAATTTTAGATACAAATAAAATTATAGGTGAAAATTTACATGCGGAAGAAGAGCTTGTGGTCTAAATTGTTAAATTTAATATGTTATGTATGGAAATAAAACCTGGAATTTATAAAAATTTTAAAACTGGAAATGAGTACAAGGTCCACTTTGTTGCAAAGCACTCAGAAACACTCGAAGATTTAGTAGTATACGAAGCCTTATATGAAAACGAACTATCAAAGTTTTGGGTGAGACCAGCATCGATGTGGTTTGAACAGAAGACAATTAACGGGGTAACAAAACCAAGGTTTGAATGGGTGAGAGAGAATTAAAATTATATAAAATCAAATGATCAAAAAAATAATTGCTACTTTTAGAAAGAATAGCTCAAGTAAAAAGGAGATTGAAAAAATAAGAAAATCAACAGAGGGTGTAACAGCTTTCGAACAAGACGCTGAAGAGCAGGTAGTTCGTGTTCCAACTTCAACGCCTATAGATGAGGAAGCGAATGGGGAAGATTAAAATAGGGATAGAAAAAAGCCGGTTTTGGCAAAGCCAAAACCGGCTTTTTTCTTGATCTTATATTTCTTTTGGTTGCCAGCTTTTTGGTGCGTTGTCTAAATACGTTTTAATATCTTTTAGTGTAAGGAGGCCTTTTTGTGAGCCTATGTATTTACATACGTTCATTGAGTTTACAGATGCTAATTTCATTGAATTTTCAATTGTTTCACCGTGAGCAATTGATCCTACAAAAGTAGAAGAATATGCGTCGCCTGCACCTGTTCGCTCGTAAGCTGGTTCCTGTGGATACGCCTCTATGAAAAGAAGTTTTGTTCCATCATAAGAATACGAGCCTTGTGGTCCGTCAGTTAAGACTACTATTTTTGGACCAAGAGCATGTAACTTTTCTGAAAGTTCTTTTATATCTTTTGTTTTTGTATTCGTAATGAGTTCAGCTTCTTCAACATTACAAATAAATATTTCTGTTCTTTCGTATATTTTTTTCAATACTTCAGTGCCAAGCTTCATTTGGAATGTTCCTGGCTGAAATGCTAATTTTACCTCTTTATTTTTAGATAAATATTCAGCAATTTGGTGATGGTAATCAAGAGAATTTCCACCAAGTGAACTTAGATATATCCAGTCTGGATTTTTTATTTTTGGAAGGGAATATGGAAACTCTTCATGTTTAACCAGAATAGTTCTTTCGGGTCCGCACCAAAGCACATAATGGTAATTTGTGCGTTTGTCTTTGTGGGAAGCAACATGTCCTACATTTACTCCAAGTTTTTTTAAGGTATTGGTGCACTCCGTTCCATATCTGTCTTTTCCAACATTTGCTACTAGAGAGGAATTAAATCCAAGTTTTGAAAATGAAACTGCGGCGTTTGCACTGTTTCCTACGGCTGGGACAACCTCATCAAATTCATAAGGTATTTTGTTTGCTAGGTTTAGGCATATCTTACAATTTTCAGTATCTATACTACAAGTGTCGGAAGTTTCTTTTATACGTATAAATGCATCAACTGCAATATCTCCAATTGAAACAATGTTTAATTTCTTTTTTCCAAATATCATGGGTATTATTGTATCAAACAATCTATGCTTCTGGTACAATAGTTCTCATATGGTTAAAACATTAAGAGAACATATTTTAGAAGCAGAAGAAAAAGGTGTCGCAATTGGTCATTTTAATATTTCAAATCTTGAGGGTGTGAAGGCTGTGGTAGAAGCAGCTAAAGAGCTTTCCTTGCCTGTGATTATTGGAGTTTCTGAAGGTGAGCGGGGGTATGTAGGTGTAGAAGAAATTGCTGCTCTGGTAAAAGTGGAAAAAGAAAAAACAGGTTTACCAATTTTCTTAAATGCAGATCATACCCATTCTTTGGAGGCGGCAAAAAAAGCTATCAACGCTGGATTTGATTCTATCACTGCTGATGGTTCAAAGCTTTCATTGGAAGAAAACATTGCATATGTGAAATCGTGTGTCGAGTATGTTAAATCTCAAAATAAAAATGTAATAATTGAAGGAGAACTTGGGAACATAGGTTCCTCATCCGAAGTACATGAATCTGTTCCTTCTGATATATCTTTTGACGAAGCTTCACTTACTGACCCAGATATTGCTGCACGTTTTGTACGTGAGAGTGGTGCAGAAATTTTGGCTCCTGCAGTAGGAAATATGCACGGGATGGTGGGTGTGGGGCAAGATCCAAAACTTAATATTGGAAGAGTAGCTGCTATAAAAGATGCTGCAGGCGTACCGTTGGTGCTCCACGGTGCATCTGGTAATACGGATCAAGATATTAAATCAGCAATAAAATCTGGATGCTCGGTTGTGCATGTAAATACAGAACTTCGCGTGGCATTTAGAAAAGGTCTCGAAGAGGGTTTGAAAGAAAATCCTGATGAAGTTGCGATATATAAATATTCTGCAAAGGCGGTAGAAATGATGAAGCAGGCGGTTATCAGTAAATTAAAAGTATTTAATAATTTATAAAAAGTATGGCAAAAATTTTTGTAACACGACACATACCAGGTAAGGCAGTTGAAATGCTTACAGCTGCTGGGCATGAAGTTTCGGTAAGTTCACTCCAAAGACCGCTCTCGCAAGACGAGCTTATTTCAGAACTTTCTAAAAATAATTATGATGGAGTTCTTTCTCTTTTGACAGATAAAATAGATGCAAACGTTTTTAATGCTGCCCCTTCTGTGAAAATCTTTTCAAACTATGCAGTTGGTTTCAATAACTTTGATCTTGCGGAAGCTAAAAAGCGAAGTGTTGTTATTTCGAATACTCCTGGAACATCTACAAATGCTGTTGCTGAATTTACAATGACACTTATTCTAAACGCAGCAAAACGTATAGATGAAGGTGATCAACTTATGCGTGATGGTAAATTTGAAGGGTGGAATCCAGAACTGCTGATAGGGGAAGAAGTAAAAGATAAAACACTCGGACTTATTGGTGCAGGGCGTATTGGTTCGCAAGTCGCTTACCAGGCTCATCGTGGTTTTGGAATGAAAATTATATATCATGATATCGTTCGAAACATAGCTCTTGAAACAGAACAGGGTGCAGAGTATAAAGCTACTGTTGAAGAGGTAATGAAAGAAGCCGATGTGGTTTCGCTACATACCTTACTTGATGAAACAACTCATCATTTGATAAACAAAAGCCATTTAGAACTCATGAAGCCTACTGCCATATTGGTAAATACTTCGCGTGGTCCTGTGGTGGATGAAGTTGCGCTAGTGGAGGCTTTGAAAACAAAGAGGATTCGAGGGGCTGCCATTGATGTATATGAATTTGAGCCAAAAATGGTAGAAGGTCTAAAAGAACTTTCAAATGTGACTCTTACTCCACATATAGCGAGCTCCACAGAGGAAGCTAGAAACGCAATGTCTGTCCAAGCCGCTGAAAATCTTATTGAATTCTTTGCTGGCGGAGAGCCTAAGTTTAAAGTAGCTTAATTCTCTTGCCTTTTATTGATTTATTGGTATACTGTCGCCCATGATAACACTTGATGCAACAAAACGAGACATCCCTTCAGATCTTGATTCAATTCGAGAAGAGGGCTTTATTCCTGCCGTATTTTACGGACGAAAAGAAGCGTCTACACCTATTACTATAAAAGAAACAGATTTTATCAAAGCCTTTAGAGAGGTGGGGGAATCTTCAGTTTTAACTTTGAGTGTTGATGGTGAAAATCACGATGCTCTTGTTCACGAAGTATCAAAAGATGCAGTTACTGGCAGAACTCTACATGTAGACTTTTATGTAATCGAGAAAGGAAAGAAAGTTCAGGTTAATGTTCCTATCAATTTCATTGGTGTGGCTCCTGCACAGAAAGACCTAGGTGGTATACTTGTAAAAGTTATTCACGATCTTCCTATTGAAGCTGAAGCAAAGAATTTGCCTCATGAAATTGATATTGATATTTCATCACTAGTGGACTTTGACGCTCGTATCCTTGCAAAAGATATTAAACTTCCAGCTGGTGTTTCTCTTGATGTAACTCTTGATGAAATCATTGCACTTGTAACTCCAGCAAAAGAGGAGGTAGAAGAGGTTTCCCCTGTTGGTGTAGCAGATGTTGAACTTTCAGAAAAGAAGGGTAAGAAAGAAGAAGAATCAGAGGCTTCTGCCTAATCTCTATTTTATAGTTTCAAAAAAACTCTCTGTGTCCACAGGGAGTTTTTTTCTGTGTGTATTTAATGTGGTAGAATAGCAAAGATCATGAAACGATTTTTTTGTGCTGCAATCCTTTTTGTTTTGTGCCTTGGTATCTTTCCTACATATGTACGAGCGTTGACGGCAAGCAGAGAAGCCGAACTCCAAGCAGAACTAGACCAAATTGAAAAAGAGAAAGTTGAAATACAGAAAAATTTAGATACAACCCGTCAACAGACGTCGTCTATTGCGCGTGATACGGCTGTTCTTACTGCAGAAATAAACCAATCCAAATTAAATATAAAAGAAAAAAATATTCGCATAGAGCAGTTAGGTAAGGATATAAAAACAAAAACCAAACGCATAGGCGAACTGTCTTCTCAAATTGATCAAGGTAAAAAATCCTTGGGACAAATTATAAAAAAACTAAATGAAATAGATAGGATAACTTTGCCAGAAATTGTACTTTCTCAAAATAATTTGTCAGAAACTCTTATTGATATAGATACATTTAATTCAGTTAATCATTCCTTGGAAGATATGTTCTCTGAACTTCGTGGTACTCAAACTAACACAGAGAAAGAACGCAGCACGCTTGACCAGAGAAAAAATTCTGAACTTGATGCTAAAGCAGCTATTGAGACTGAACAGAGGAATGTTCAGAAAAAAGAGGCTGAAAAGAAGGCTTTGCTTTCTTTGTCAAAACAGAAGGAGGCTAATTATGCACAAGTTTTGTTGCAACGTGAAAAACGAGCACAACAAATTCGTGATGCTCTATTTGAACTTCGTGACTCAAACGGTGTGCCGTTTGGTACTGCACTCGAGTACGCAAAACAAGTTTCAAATGTTACTGGGGTGCGTCCAGCATTCCTACTAGCTATCCTTACTCAAGAAACTAATCTTGGTAAAAACATTGGATCATGTCTTATGACAGATCTTGATTCTGGTGCTGGAAAAGGGAAAAACACTGGGACGTTGTTTGAAAAGGTTATGAAATCACCTAGAGATACCGACCCATTTAAACTCATAACAAGCACCCTTGGTAGGGATTATAAAACTACACCAGTTTCTTGTCCTATTGGTGGCACTGCATATTATGTTGGAAGAGGTTTTGGGGGTGCTATGGGTCCTGCGCAATTTATTCCTTCAACATGGATGTTGTTTGAAAATAGAATTGAAAAAGCTTTAGGTGTAAGCCAAGCAGATCCATGGAAACCGTCGCATGCGTTTATGGCATCGGGTCTTTATCTTTCAGACTTAGGTGCGGGAGGTGGAACGTACTCTTCTGAGATAAAAGCAGCTTGTAAGTATTATGGTAGTGGGGGATCCACATGCACATACGGCACTCAAGTAATGGCGAAAGCGGCAAATATTCAAGAGAACATGATTAATGTTCTGGATGGGAATTAAGAATAAATAAAAAGACCGAATTTTGCCTCTGGCAAAATTCGGTCTTTTTATTATTTGTCTTATTTCTTAACTGGTGTAGTCGTTCCTACTTTTATTATTTGACCAGGAGTTCCAGATGCATTTTGCATTGTAGCTCTCTGTTGTTGTATTTGCTGAAGTTGTTGAGGTGTCAATGTGTTTTGCGGTGCAACATTCTTGTTTATGGATGGGTTTGAAACAAAAAGTTTTTGTCTATTGTTGTCTCCACCAAAAAATATCCAAGTGGTAATAAAAATTGAAAGACCTACTATTAATCCAGAAAGCAACATAGCTCCAGGAATACTCATTTCTTTTATATTGATTATTTTTTTCATTTGTTTTTATAAATTTATAACTTACCCACAATAATACAGTTAAACTCAAAATCCTCAAAATAAAAAGTTATCCACACTTACAACCTCATTTCATTTTCTAAAAATCTCTTCATCGTGCTAAAATATACTTCATATGAACCTCAAAAACCTCTTAGACCTTCGTAAAAAAGTCTCTCCTCAAATACAAATAGTAGAGAAAATAGTTCTCCAAAAAAGATCTTGGAAAACAGAAGCTTTTCGCCTCATAGCAGTCATCGCTATCGTCTCTACTGCAATCTATGGAATCACTCGTGCTGATACGCTTGTACAACAATCTCATGTACATGCTAAAAATGTTAGTGCCATCGGAACTGTTTCCAACATAGGCGATTCTACGATTAGTATCAATGATGCTAAAAGTTCAGATGACACAGGTGCTACCAGTTACACTTTTGATACTTCCTACATTACAACCATCCAAACCAATCACTTCCTTCCTCTAACTCTTTCTGATATTAAAGTAGGAGACAACATCATTCTCCAAGGTACTGAAAAAGATGGAGCTACTCAAATTTTGAGAATCTTTTCTTACGGTACAGAACCTGCAACTGGAATACTTACACCAGAAGTATCACCTACGACAGATGCAACATCAACAGCTTCCACAATACTGCAAGTACTACAGCAACCACGTCAGCAAGTCTCATCGACACCATCAAGGACGTCGTATCGAATGCTATTAACACCATCACTGGAACAACATCTACTTCAACTGAAGACACCTCCACCACCACAGCAACGTCAACAGACGAAGCAACAACATCAGTACAAGTAGCAACCACAACAACTGAAGACACATCTTCATCTACACCAGCTAGTCCCTCCATCATCCAAACCGTCACTGATGCAGTTACTAACACACTCAACAACGTCATCAACACAATGACAGGTACCTCATCAGGAACCGACACTCCTGCAACTTCACCAGACACTTCTTCCTCTCCAGCTCAGACACCACCCGCACCAACTCCATTACCAGCTCCAACTCCCACACCCTCTGACACACCGACTCCTGTAACGACTCAATAATTTAATTATGGCATCATCTTCATTGTTTTCACGCACAGCACACAAAATCCTCTTCGGGATTCTTTTTGCTTTTTCAGTGCTTGGGTTTGCAGGGCAGGCGAAAGCTGATGCTGACATCTCTTCTTGCGGATGGTATCTCGGAGGACCAGCTACCTACACACTCACTCAAAGTATCGGCACGCAAGGACAACCATGTCTTCACATTGTTACTCCCGGCGTCATCATCACTGATGGCGGTAACAACTTTTCAATCAATGGAGACATCAATGCGGACGCGAGCTTCTCAGGAACAGACGGCAACAGCTTTACTGTCGCAGGTAACACAAGCATACTCGGAAACATTTCAACCCAAAGCAACGGCGGAAGCGTAGGAACTGTTACTTTCACAGACAACAGTACCAACCATGGAAGTATCTCTGGTTCGGCAGAATTTGACAGCAGCAGCTTCAACGTTGGGAGTGTTTCTGACACCTCTACATACAACGGTTTTACAGGCTGGAATGCTGATCTAAGTATGTATTTTGTTGGAGGAGGTCAAACAGGTCTCGACTCAAATGGTACCGGCTACAACTCAAATGATGGATATTATTACATAAATGGAAATCAGACAGGTCTCGACTCAAATGGAAACGGCACATGGAATGGGATTCCATATCAAAACGGTCAAGCTTCTTTTTCGGGAAAAATCTGGACAAATGCATCAAATGATGGAGTTTGGAATAATCCAAACAACTGGATAGGGGGTGTACCTGTAGATGGAGATAACGTAATTTTAAATGCTTCACTTACTCTTACAAAAAATATTACAAACCCTGTGTATGTGATAAAAGATGGGGTTGTAATTGATGGAGGTGGAACTGCAACAATTACGGGGGATGTGACGAGTGCAGGTGGTGTGGATGGGTATACCGATGGCGATAACGGTACAAACGGCACCAAAGGTATTGATATCAATCTTCAAAATATTACGGTTACAGGTTCTGTTACTTCAGGTCGAGGAGGAGATGGAGGGTTTGGAAACCAGGACGGCGGCTCCGGCGGAGATTCAGGTTCTGTTAATATTACTAACTCAACCACTGGCTCTGTCACTTCAGGTCGAGGAGGTGGGGGAGCAGGCTACAACAATGGCTCCGGTGGCTCTTCAGGCTCCATCACTATCACTGATTCAACCACAGGTTCTGTCACTTCAGGTAATGGAGGTGGAGGGGGAGGAGGAGATGTGTTTGGCGGTGGCGGCGGTTCCTCAGGCTCCATCACTATCACCAATTCAGCAACTACAGGTTCTATCACAACGGGTGGTGGCGGTGGAGGGGGTGAAGGATCATCTAATGGTGGCTCCGGTGCTTCTTCAGGCTCCATTACTATCACCGGCACAAACCTTGACCTATCAAACAAAACCTTAACCGTAGGCACGGCAGGGGCGGGAGGATTCAGCTATGGAACTTATGGCTCAAACGGCTCCATCGGTTCTCTTACTCTTTCTTACTCTGGTACACTTACCGCAACAAACACTATTCTCTCCGCTCTCTCAAACATCACCATCATCGAAAACGGTACCACTCACAACTACGGTGAGTTTGTTGGTGGTGTCTTTATCCTTCCTGGAGATTCAATTTCCTCTGCTTCACAATGCAGTTCACTATTTATTGCTGGTACATATAAACTCGCAGGAGATTTACCATCAGGAGATTGTAATATAAATAATTACGGAATAACTCTTGATGGAACAAATCCAGCTGGAGGACAATTTACAATTCATGGAAATGTTGTTGGAGCGAATGGAGTAGGTCAAATTTTGGATTCTAATAACTCAGAAATAAGTCCTGCTCAAAAAGGTGTTGATGTTACTTTGCAAAATATTATAGTTATAGGAAACGTTCAAGCTGGTAATGGAGGCGCAGTTGATGAATGTGGCGCAGGATGTGGTTATGGTTATGGTGATTCAGGTTCAGGAGGTTCAGTTACAGTCACAAATTCAATCACAGGAGGTGTTTTTTCAGGTAGTGGTGGCGGAGGTGATATTTACAGCGGTACTGGAGGTTCAGGAGGTTCAATCACAATAACAAACTCAACTACGACTGCAGTTGTAGCGGGCGGTAATGGAGGTAGTTATCAGGGTGATGGAGGTAAAGGTGGTTCAATCGAAATCACAAACTCAACTACGACCTCAGTTACAACGTCAGGATGTGGATGGGGTTACAACACCGACGCAGGTTCAATCACAATCACAAACTCAAACACAGGTTCAGTTACGGCAGGTAGGGGTGGTGATTATGGTGAGAGTGGTGACGGAAGCTCGGGTGGTTCAATTACAATTTCAAATTCAACTTCAACTTCAGTTACTGCAGGTGACGGTGGTAATGGTGGTAGTAGTGGTGGTAGTAATGGTGGTAATGGTGGTAAAGGAGGTTCTGTTAAAATTTCCGGAACAAATCTAAATCTTTCAAATGAAATAATTTCATCTGGAATAGGTGGGTCAGTTGATGCAAATGGAGAATGTTCAAATGGTGCTGACGGTTCCGTCACATTTACATACACAGCTCTCACCACGAACGATTCAACAAATGTATTCACTCACGCCGCTAACTTAAATATCAACAACACCTCCTATGGCCCCTGGAACGGAGTCTTCAACCCAAAGATTTTCTATTTCTCGGACCAGCAAGGAAACTTAGGAAGATCAGGTGACTGGGGAGATGAAAAGAACTGGTGGACAAACTCATCTTTCACAACACCTGCAAACAGTATCCCAGCAGGCTTCAACAACGTAATCCTAAACAACTCACACATTACTCAAGACACTACTGGCATAGCTTCTGCAAACACACTTACTCTAAACGGAACATCAACAATTGCAATTTCAGTTACTCTTACAAATGGAGGTAGCTTCAACGGGTCAAGTAGTAATGCGACAACTACCCCAACTACAACTATAGTGCCAACAGTTATTTCTATTACAGTAAATGGTGGGTATGGTGATTTTTATAGTTATGGATATGGTTCAATTTTTGATCCCTTTGGAGGTAGTTTTGATTATCATGTAATTATGAGTAGTGATTCTATTGGAGCAGCAGCAGATATTGCCAATTATATAAACGGTAGATATGCTCCTAATGTAGCAACGGCGACAGGTAATGTAGTTACTTTGACTGGTGCTGGGACAACATGGACTACAGACAATACAGCTCTTTTGGATATTCAAATTATTTCGGAGGGCTCACATTATTCAGATGGGGTAGGAACAATCACAAGTAATGGACCTCTTACATTCAACGCTTCAAGTTCAAACAACAGTCTCATCATCACAACTGCAACAACTACCTTCAATGGTGATGAGGCAAGTAGTACTGGGATGATTGTTAACTGTTCATCAGTCAATACATTTTGTAGCACTCCTAATACCTCAGGACATTATTGGTTCTCCATCACCTCCTCGGCAGATGGTACCAAGCTCGCAGCAGTAGATGGTCTCAGTGGCTATATCTATACCTCCACCGACTCCGGTGTTCATTGGACAGCACAAACTAATGCAGGGCGGCACGCATGGTGGTCTATCACCTCCTCAGCTGACGGAAGCAAATTGGCTGCGGTAGATTACGGCGGCTCCATCTGGACCAACGCAAGTGGCACCTGGCAAGCAGTCTCTGGTACCTCTGGACACTATTGGTACTCCATCACCTCTTCAGCAGACGGAAGTAAATTGGCGGCTGTGGATAACTACGGCTCCATCTGGACCAATTCCGGCACAAACGGAGAGTGGGTAGCAGCTCCCAACACATCTAGACATTATTGGCGTTCCATCACCTCCTCAGCAGATGGAAGCAAACTGGCTGCAGTGGAAGAAGCTGGCTTCATCTGGACCAATTCCGGCACAAACGGAGAGTGGGTAGCTCATAGTATCCCCACCGGATATTTGACATCCATCACCTCCTCAGCAGATGGAAGCAAACTGGCTGCAGTGGAAGAATCTGGCTTCATCTGGACCAACTCAGGTACAAACGGAGAGTGGGTAATGGCTCCTGGTACTAGAGGTTGGTGGCGTTCCATCACCTCCTCAGCAGATGGAAGCAAACTGGCTGCAGTGGGGCCTGGGGGTAGTCCCATCTGGACCAACTCAGGTACAAACGGAGAGTGGGTAGCGGTACCTGGAACATCTGGACACTCTTGGTTATCCATCACCTCCTCAGCAGATGGTAGTAGATTGGTCGCAGGGGGATATGACGGCTTATGGAGATATTCAACACACAGTGAAGATTTAGTTTCTACCCCTATCACCCGCATCTTCACTTCCGCAGCCTCAACTACTCGAAACTTCCTCATAGAAGCAGGACACAACAACTGGGTAGTGGTAGCCCAAGGCGCAGTCGTCGACATCTCACAAGCAGTCTACAGTACAGCTACAAACATTTTCAAAGCAATCATAGATCCAATCACTAAACTAGCCGGTTCCTTCTTCTGGGGTAACAACTCAGGTGGACAAGTAGTTCCACAGATTACAATTTCAAATACAACCCTCGCATACACAGGTGATGCAAGTACAAAGACACTTAAATGGAACCCACACGTAAACTGGGACACAGCATCTACATGTATATATTCATACAACTCTGACTTCTCAAATCTAATTGCAACAACTTGTTCATCTAACGATACATCTCTTCCACGCCCAACAGGTCAAAACGCAAACGTTTCTACAACAATATATCTACGAGGCACAGACTCTCGTGGTAACGTCTCAGAAACTTCACTCCGCTTCTTCTACGACAACACAAGTCCTGTATGGACTTCGTGTGGATCTGATCTTCTAGATGAAGACAGAACATATTACTTAGCAGGTGATGTAACCGGAACATGTGACATTAGAAATTCTACAGGCACAACAACTCTCCAAGGAGCTTCATCATCAAAAAGTGTTGGCTTCAAGGTTACAGGGGGAGTTCAGGGTAATGGCCATAATATTAAACTTCAAAATATAGCAGTTACAGATACCATTACATCTCTAGGAGCATACATAACAATCCTCAACGCAACTACAAGTAATATCGTAGCTAACGGGGCAGGAAACGGAGGTAACGCGGGTTATATAACAGTAGCTACTTCAACCACGGGAGTAATCACAGCTAATGGAGCAAACGGGACAAGTAATGGAGGAAATGGAGGAACGATTTTTGTGACGAACTCAATCGGTGTAAATGGTACATCAACAGGGATCACTGCAAACGGAGGTAACTCAACTTCTTGTGGAAACGGAGGAAGTGCAGGATACATCACTCTCAAAGATTCATCATACGGAACACTTACAAACAATGCGGGTAGTGGAAGCAGTTCCGGTTGTTCAAGTCAGTCACATACAAGTGGAACAACACACTCACCAGTTGTTGATGGTGTTCACTATACAATTGCAGAAGCTAATGCAGCGGCAGCAGCTCGTGCAGCTGCTGAAGCAGCTGAAGCCGCACGTCTTGCCGCAGCAAATGCAAAATCATCATCTGCAAGCAGTATTCGCACCCAAGCCCCTGGTCTCCCTCCCATCTTCACCGTCCTCCCACCAGTTACAAAACTCACCCCAATCAAACTCACCCCAGTTCCAACCTTCGGAGACACAACAAGCAAGAACTCCTTCTCACTAGGTGAAGGTATCTCAAACTTCCTCTTCGCTCCAATCTCACAAACATTCACACAGATACTAGGTAAAGAACTAAACAAGTACCTTACACAAGCAGGCTTCTCTAAAGAACAAGACATAGTCACAATCAAAAACAAACCTCTTCTTCTACCTAAGGCAACAACAACCATCCCTGGTCTCTTTACCATCACAGCCAAAAGTCTTCCAATCAAACTACTAAACCAAGACTTCACAACAGAGAATATTGTTCCAGTCTCTACATACCTTACAAGTGACAAAACAACTCTACAACAGAAGGTAACAACAACATCAAACACACAGATCACAATCACTCTCAAAGGTGGAAAAACAGCTACCTTCAACGGACAGACACTTACATTTAAAAACAACACACTTACTCTCACAACACCATCTATCCCCGGTACATACACCCTTACAACCTCTGCATCTCCACTTCCTCTAGTAATTGAAGTTCCCTCAGGCAAAGCAAAAACAACATCAAACACAACTACACCTACAGAAGCACCTAAAGAAAGTTGGTTTACCAAGCTCCTTAACTTTTTCAACTTCTAAACCTATGAAAACATGATACAACCACACTTAAGGACTTCTTTACCAATTAAACACTTAACAACAACAATATTATGAACCTA
>SESF01021476.1_pt1 | contig 23010 bp, 20 predicted proteins | sample 3171521 | NCBI WGS metagenome assembly SESF01 (sample SAMN10866945, study PRJNA518727) | freshwater metagenome | biome: subpolar coniferous forest; feature: holomictic lake; material: water; isolation source: holomictic Lake 227, 6 m and 8 m depth | place: Canada: near Kenora, Ontario | collected...
ATGATCCGTGAAGAATCGAAAGCTTAAATCAGAGATCAGAGGTCAGAGATCAGGAGGCAAGCGGCACAGCGCTAATGGCTAGAATCGAGCCTAACGACGGTTGCTAAGCGGCCTTCACTTCACGCCGAGCAACGCCAGAGCGGCTTCTCGTGGTCTGCTTTTCAGAGTGTCAGCTTTTCAGCTTTTCAGCATTTTAGAATGGTCTCGTAGTCAGTGTTCCGTCGTCCTGTAGTCTTGCAGTCCATTTCTGCTTTCTGCTTTCCCAATTTCTGCTTTTCAGAGTGTCAGCGTTTTAGGACCGTCCGTGGTCTCGCCAGGCTAGTTCTACTGATAACGCCGGAATCCACGCAGCAGGCCGCGCAGCCCAATCCCCGATTCTCGAAACAGCCACCACGCCTGGGCCGGCTGTCGGCTGCGGATGCCAAGCGAAAGGAGTCGGCGGGCATGGTGCTGGCATAAGCGACGCTGCGCCAGAATCTTGTCCGCATCGCTTAGGAGGTTGTCCATGGCCAACACTGACCGTTCTAACTTGAATCTCGCATCAAGAACTTCGGGCTTGGACTTCTCCAAAGTCATCTGTTGCCCCTCGTGCCGCCGCCACCACACGAGTGAGGGCGGCAGGCTCACCAGCGGCCAGCGCGCGGCGAGTTTGAGCCAAAGTTCTGAATCCCCGACGAACTGGCGCCCGGTAAAGCCGCCAACGGCCTCGAAGGCATCTCGCCGAATGATGGCGGCCGACGGACCGACGCCCAGCAAACTCCGGCCGAGGTAGTGTGCGCGGTAAACCTCCGCGGGGCTGGACATGAATGGATACGGCTGCGGGGGATCAAGAACGCTCCACGCGAGCCCCAGAGCTGCCTCGGGACATTTCTCCATCCCTTCAACCATGGTTTGCAAGCAGTGCGGGTAAACTATGTCGTCTGCATCCACATATTTCAAATACCTGCCGCTTGCGACTGAGGCTGCCCGATTGCGGTTCGGGTAGTCACCCAGATTCCGCTCGTTCCGGAAAAACCGGATTCGGGCCTCGCGGGCCGCATAATTCTGCGCGATCTCCACCGAGCCATCCGTTGAACCGTCATCGACGATGATCACTTCAAAATCCTGCATTGTCTGTGCCAGCACGCCGTCTACCGCTGCGGCAAGGTAGCGGTCGCGGTTGTAAACTGTGATCAGAGCGCTAACGAGAGGGGATTTCAAGGGACCACGGGACTACTGACTACGAGACCACTGACCACTGACGACGGACCAACAGACCATTCTAAAACGCTGAAAGCAGAAATCGTGAAATAGGGAGCCTGCGGGACAACAGGACTCAAAGGCAAACGCTGAAATACTGAAAGCAGAAAGCGGAAATGGACCAACAACTGGACTACAAGACTTCGGACTAAGGAAGACAGATCATTCTAAAACGCCGAAAAGCTGAAAACTGGCTGACAACCTACCTAGAGCAAAACAGGAAGCAGGTGGAAGGTCGCTTCAAAACTCAGCAAAGAAGTCGTAGTTTGGTTCCCAGGCTTCGAGCTTTCTAAGGTATCTGTCCTGGCATAATATGCGATGGCGTTTTGACCAGCGCCCGCGCAGGAAACGCATCACTTCTTTCTTTTTCCCATAGACCGGCTGCAGGCCCACGTTCTCCTCCCTGTAGCGGCGATGAGTTAAAACGAAATTGATGGCTTTATGCACCGCCGGATAAGCGCAATCGTTAAACCCAACCACCCCATTTACAGGCAGCATCTTGTCGATATAATAGAAATCCAGCAGCGTATAGTCGAACGTGTGCCAGCCATCAATGTATCCAAAATCCACTTTGCAGCCACGAGCAAGAAGGCGTGGCAGGGCAATAAAATCCAGTTCCTCTATCACCTGATGGTGGTTCTGAAGCCCGGCACGGGCTACATTCGAGACTCCTGCCCCGCCCCAGTAGGTGGATTGATGCGGGTCAATGGAGATAAGGCGACCGTCCGCACCCAACTTTTTGAGGGCCGATAGTATGGCCAGCGTTGAACTGCCAACCGCCATGCCGACTTCAAGCACCTGGGAAGGCTGGTTGTCGAGGACGGTCTGGTAGAGCGCCTCAGCAAAAGATGCGCTGATCTGCGAATGCACCTTCATTGGCTTTCCGTTTGCGTCGTGGCACTGCCTCGTTTCAAGCAGCTCTCTCAGGACGGCATTTTCCGATAATAGGCTCATATAAGTGATTCCGTGGTTCGGCCATTCTCGCAGAGAGTCTCCGGCACAACCGTCGCTATTTGGTGGCCTATTCGTCCCGCTACAACGCCAAAAGTGAAATTGTCAGTGCATCGTTCGCGAACATTCCTGCGGAGTTCTTTGTAGGCTTCCGGATGTTCGATCATCGAAAGCATCTGCTTCTCGAGATCGGCGTGGTCAAACGGCACCTCAACTAGTATGCCGGTCTGAGCATTCAGGATAATCTCAGGAATACCGAATTTAGCGGGCGCAATGGCAGGGCAGCCATAATAGCCGCATTCAATGATCACTTGGCCAATCGTGTCCGAGGTAGTCGGGTAAACCAAACAAAAGGCGGAAGCCAGGATGGATCGAAACCGGGCCAATTCTGCAGGATGACTTTTCCGCAGATAGCCGGCATATTCAACTCCAGGCTGTTGGAGGATCCGGGGGGGCGGCTTTTGTCCCAGGATGATAAGCTTGGTCTCAGGATGCTTCTGATGGACCGTCTGGAATGCGGAGCACGCGACCGGGCCGCCCTTGAGTGCGAAGTTCTGGGCGATAAACAGGAAATGGGATTGGCCCGTCCAGGTGTCCTCCTCCGGGACATCCAGGTTGCCGCCGATGCCGACCACATGATGGTTTGACGAGGTGAGCCCATAGTGCCGGATCGCTTCATCCCGCGACCAGGCGGAAGCCCAGAAAACATGATTAGCCCGCTCCAGCCATGCCTTCTCGGCCAACTCGATCCGCCGGATGTCCTTGGGGCAAAATTCATTCACCTTCAGATTGTTGTTGAAGTAGGTGCGAAAGCAGGCATCGAGGTAGGCCCCGTAGGGCCGGTCGAATCGGCAACGGATCCAAGGAGTCGCCCCCAGGAAGAAGTCATAATCAGCTTGGAATCTTGCGGTCTGCACCTGTTGCCGCACACGCGCCAACCGCCCCTCAGAAAAGGCATAGAACCGGCCCCTGGCACCGAGCACTCGCCGGACCTTCGAAACCAGCTTTGCGGTCCTTGAAATCGGAGGGTTGACGGGCCCAAGGTATCGAACATTCAGGCTGCGGGTCTGAAAGATTTTGCGATACAAGTTGCTGGAAAGCCCGCTCCAGCCACCGCTGACCTGCTCCAAATCCTGGCTCGTGATGTAATTAAGGAGCATGAGTCAGGCGAAGGCTGCTCGCACGCGAAACATCTTCCGAAAAATCATTTGCAGTTGCAACCGCAGCAGTGGCGGACGCGACGAAGCGTTCGCGATTGTAGATGGTCATTAGGACGCTGACGGAGTGGGGCATGAGGGAAAAGCTGAAACGCTGAAAGCTGAAAGCAGAGGTCAGAGATCAGTGGTCAGAGACCTCGATATTAAATCTCTGTCCTTTGACTTCTGACCTCTGTCCCCTGGCTTCAGACCCCTAACCTCTGTCCTCCGACCTCTGTCTTCTCCCAGAGGTCCTCCAAAGCGCGGTTGGCCATGTTGCCGATGATGTCCCAGTCGTAACGCTGTTCGACGAAGTGGCGGGCGGCGTGGCGCATGGAATCGAACAAGGGCTGGTCGTTGAGGAGGCGAAGAACCGCCTGGATAAAGGGCTCGGGTTCGTCGGCCAGTAGGAGGTGTTCACCGTCCTGGGCTTCCAGACCTTCGGCGCCCTGGCTGGTGGAGACGACCGGTGTGCCCCAGCTCATGTACTCGAGAATTTTCAAGCGCGTGCCGCTGCCTATGCGCAAAGGACACACGGCCACGCCAGCTCGGCGCGCCAGTGGTCGCATGTCAGGCACCTCTCCCGCAAACCGCACCTGCGGCGTTCGTTCCAGCCGCCCGCGCAGCTCGGCCCCTGCTCCGGCGCCCGCCACGAGGAATTCGATCCCGGGCAATTGCTCCGTTAGACGCGGCCAGATTTCGTCCAGGAAGAAGCCCAATCCGTCCGCGTTCGGCGGGTATTGAAGCGAACCAGTGAACAGCAGCGTGCGCGACTGTGCCTTCTCTGCCCGGTCATCAAACTGGAAGAAGCGCGTGTCGACGCCGTTCGGGACGGTGAAACTAGGCAGCCCGCTGCACTCAACGAAAGCCTGCCGATCCAGTTCTGAACATGCAAAGATCCCATCCACGAAGCGGCGGAGGTTGTGTTCGGCCCAGCGGACCCGCCGCCAGTCCGGACTGTCTTCAGGCTGACGGCCGGACGCCCGCAGCGCCTGGCCTAGAAGCCGGTGGTTGACGTTGTAAGCGTTGAAAACCTGGCGCGCCGCCGGTGCCCAGCGGCGCACGAGGGGCGCGCAAGAGACTGCATCCAATTCGTCGAACACGACTGCGTGGATGGGGCGCTCGCGCAGAATCCGCTTGATAAAGTGGTGGGAGCTCAGGAGGACGGAATTGGCCGGCCCGCGCCAGGAGCGACGGAGGCAGCGGTATTGCAGCGCCGGGCCAAGCCGGGGCGGCAATCGATGAAACCAGGAACGGGGCGGTGGCTGATCCTGGGGCGAATACACTCGCACGGTTTCCGGGATGCAGTAGCCCTCGACACCCACACGGAGCTCTGCCTCGGGTTGCCACAAGACAGCATGGACTTCGTAGAACCGGGCCAGTTGCCGAATAAGATGAAAGGCCCGCAGGGCGCCGCCGCCGCGGATGGGCAGCAACCGAAAAGGGCAAAGGTAGAGAAGGCTCTTCATACCTGGGACTCCCAGACCCGCAGCCCGGTGGGGCTCAGATGGATCGGAACCAGGCGCGCCGAAGGCATTTGCTGGGAGAGGAGTTCGGCGAAGCGGCGCTTGTCGCGACCCGCGCTGCCGAAGAGCAGGGTGATCGAGCCGCCGTTGCCGCCCGCGCCATTGAGCTTCCAGCCCCAGGCATCGCAGGCGCGAGCCAGCTCTAGCACCCGCTGGGCATTCTCGCCGAGAATGTCCGGATGCAGTTGCGCCTGGCAATCTGTGTTGGCCTGCATGGCCGCACCCAGCTCATGGAAGTCACCTGCCAGGATGGCGTTCTTGGCTCGGGCGGCCTGAGCCCGCAGGCCCTCGAGCCGTGGGTCATTCGCGCCGCAGGCTTCCAGTTCCTTGATCACCAGCTTATGCACGTCCGACGATACGTGCGCGGAACCGAGGTAAACCAGCATCAGGCGCCGCTCGAGCTCCCAAAGGACGGCCTCAGCCAGGGGCAGGGGGGACACAGAAGCGTGCGGATACTGAGTCATCTGGATGAAGTTCACGCCGCCATAGGCCGAACAGAGTTGATCCTGGATGCCGCACTGCAGGCCGAGCACCTCAGTTTCCAGCCGCTGAGCCGTCTGCGCAGCCTCGTAGGGGGAGAGGCGGCCGGGGGTGAGCGCGTCCAGCGCGCCGAGCAACGCCACGCTGACCGCGGCCGAGGTCCCCGTCGAGGCGCCCGCGGGCGCCTCGGAGTAGAGATGCACCTCGATAGCGAGATCCTGCGGCACTTGCATGAGAGCGAAGGCGGCTTCGAGCAGCGCGTGCTTCCCCTGGAGCAGCAGACGCGACTGGTTCACGGCAAAAGACTCACCGTAGTTCTCCGCGAACACGGTCACGCGGTCTTTTCGATCGGCGGCCCGATAAACGAACGCTTGCACCTGCACAAAGGGGTACACGGCTATGTTAAAGACCGCGCCGTGCTGGGCGAACCACGTGTCGGTCCATCCCCCCAGGTCGCAGATTCGGATGGGCGCAGCGGAGTTGATGATGCGGATTGGTTTAGTCATGTCGACACTCACTTTCGATGGTTTATGGCCTGGTTGGCCATGTTGTTAGGATTATCAATTCCACGGCAGGTCGGAGCAGGAGCAATGGCGCCGAGCCTGAGGCAGAAGATGAGAGCAGCGCAAGCCCCTCACGACGATGCTGGTCCGTGAGAGAAAGGCGTGTTCGGCCGGCCTGGCTGAACCGCAGCTTCAAGCAAATGGGCTATTTGGTCCCCAAACCGCTCAATGTTGTATCGGAGTTCACACAGTCGCCGACCGCGCCGGCCCATCTCGCGGGCGGCCTGCGGGTTGTCCACGACGTAGCGAAGCGCGCGGCCCCACCCGGCGACATCCCCAGGTTCGACCCATATCCCGCATCCTTCTTTCTCGATGTCGATGTCCAGCAGCGGAGTTCGTGTAGCCAGAACCGGCTTGGCGTTAGCCATTCCCTCCAGGAGACTGCTTAGCCCCGCCAGGCACTCCTGCGCCATTTGCCCTAATGGCACAGCCACAGCGAGGCATTCGGAATAGTACTTCCGCAGATCGCGTTCAGAAACCCAATTGCTTTCCGGCTCCACCAAATGAAGTTCTGTGTTCTCATCCAGCGGCACTTTTGGCGCGCAGGCTGCGGTACAGGCAATCACGGCCGGGACCCCAATTCCACGCAGGGCCTGACAGAACGTATCGTAGTCACGCAGCGACATGCCCACACTGAACACGTAGCGTCCCAAGCATGTTTCCGGCAGAGGAAAATCAAGATCCCAGCCCCACTCGGCGACGGCAGTTTTGCCACGGCATTCGGGATAAGTGCTGCACAGATGTTTCGCCACTCGGGAACTTAGACAGACAATTTTGTCTATGCCTTTAAGACAGAATCGGGAATGTCTTCCTACAGGCGGAACATGGTGAATCACGGCCAGGATCGGCTTGCGAAAGAGACCCGCAGCGCGCAGAAAACCCAAACCCATGACCACGCTGCCAGCGGCGGCAAAGACCAGGTCGTATCTCGACGAAGATAGACATGTTCTAAGCTGCTGATCCAAATCCCCCCATCTTGGAGCGACAAACCTATTCAACCACGTGTGTTTCTGGAATTCCAAGTAATCTACCGCGTGCCCCCGGCGCTCAAGTTCTGAAGCACCCCAAAGATGATGCCGGCCACCAAGTCCTGCCTTCCAGTTGTAGATGCTGTAGTGAAGATTATAATTATTGACCACCAAAACTCGCATAAATTCATTCTGCTACCTGCATCTCGCTTCTTAACTTGGGCGACGCAAAGCAACGCGCGAGTGTGAGCATTGGCATCATCCCCGCAACAAACCGCTTCATTGCAACCGCCGAACGAGAGAAGTTTCTCGCATCGCCAGAGGGGTGAGGAGGTGTGCTGCCTGCATAGCCAGTTTACTTTGCTCGTAAGGAGCGACCTACTTTCCGCAGGCCACGACAAAGAAATTCACAGAAACCGAGCCACAGTATCGGCCTCCATACCTTTTGGCCACGAAGACCGCTCGCCACAAGACCACTGGTTGACCACGCGGCGCGACCCACATCAAAGGCACAGAGGTAATCCGCCAACTCGCCGGCGCGATCCTGGATAAAGCCCTCTCGCATGGTGCGCAACTCGACATTGCTCCACATCTGTGAACGTTCTACGGTCAAATAGGCCTTAACCCAATCTCGGTACATCGGTTTCGACATGCGCTTTCGGGATCTGGTGACGCTCTCCGGACGGCGTCGAATCAGGCACTCGACCTCTGGGGAGTGCATGAAGAGTGTGCGCTTCGATAGCAGCAGATAGAGCAGCCAATCCTCGTGGCAGACTAACTCGGCACAGAAGCCTCCCACCTCGTCGAGCAGACTGCGGCGCACGCATACCGATGGCAACGGAAAGTAACACTGCTGCAGGAGTTGGGGGCTGGCTGGTTGCGGTTCAGGGTCAGGCCACTGGAACTCGTGTAAGAGCCTTTTGGTCCCAATGATTTGACCCGGCCCGGCGAAAAGACCCACCTTGTCGCCGTGCGCTCGGAAACACTTTTGTGCGCGAGCCAGATGTTCTGGAACCCACAGATCATCGCTGTCGAGAAAGGCCACAGACTCACCTTGCGCCTGACCGAGCGCCAGATTCCGTGCGCCGGCCGGCCCTTCATTCCGAGGCGGTTCGATGCGGAGGCTGCGGCAACGGCCGGAAAACCAGTGCTGGCAGGACTGAACGACCTGCCAGGTATCGTCGATCGAGGCGTCATCCACGATGATGACCTCGAAGTCCTGAAAGGTCTGCGCCCGCACGCTCTCGAGCGCTTCCTTCAAGAACGCGCCGGAGTTGTGCGCGGGGATGACGACGGAGAAGGTCAATGATCGCTGGAGACTCAGGGACAGAGGTCCTGAGCCGATTGGATGGCTTGGGAACAGAGGCGCGACCAGTCGTAATTTTGGCGGGCCCAGGCCGCGGCCTGGGTCTGCAATTGTTGCCGCAGGGCGGAGTCAGTCAGCAGCCGCACGACGGCATCGGCGAACGGGCCGGGGGTCTCGGCCAGAAGCAGGTGCTCGCCATTCACGTAGGGGACGCCTTCAGCACCGATGGGAGTGGACACCACCCCGCATTCCATCGCCATCGCCTCGATGATTTTCAAGCGCGTGCCGCCACCAAGGCGCAGGGGAACGACGAAAACCCAGGCCTGGTCAAATTGTGGCCGCATGTCCGCCGGGTCTGCCACACAGGTTATCGCGGGATCCTGAACACCGAGATCATCGAAAACGGCCTGCGCCTTGCGGCCCGCGAACACAAACCGGCAATCCGGGACGCGCTGTTTGACGAGCGGGAAAATATCGGCAACGAAATGTTTCACGGCATCGACGTTGGGCATATAACCGAAACTCCCCGTGAAAAGCAGGGTGGGAACGGAAGCACCGCGAGTGACCGGGGAGGGATGAAAATAGCCAGTGTCAGCTCCGTTGCCCGCCACGATAACTTTGGCCTTGGGCGCCAACCTGAGCGCCAGGTTCTTGTCTTCCTCTGAACAGGCCAGAACACGGTGGGAGTTCTGAAATGCCCGGGCTTCGACCTTTGCCAACAAGCGCCTTTGGGCTTCCCACCATTGCGTTTCGCGCTTTGAATTCGCGGCCTCGGCGTAGCGCCGATACAGGTCCGATTCGATATTTTGGGTGTTGCAGATCAGCCTTGGAATCCTTTGTTGGTTCAGAACAGCCAAGCCCATCGGATACATGAAGCTATGTTCCAACCAGAGAATATCGAAGGTTTCCCGCTGCAAGGCTGCGACGATCTGGGGCCATACCTGGCGAAATCCTTTCTCCTGGTAAAACGTGAGCATGGGCGGCGGGGAGAGAAAACGGGCTGCCAGACACACCTCCCAATGGAGGAGTGCGGCAAGCATCTGTCGCGATCGCTTTCGATCGCGTTCCCCATTATCCCAGGCTCCGGCGCAGTGCTGTCCGGCATAACCGAGCAGAGGTCGCCAACCATTCCTCCAGGGCAAAGCCAGCACACCCAGGGTTCGAGAGAGGTTGGCGAACCGCGAGGGCCTGGAGGCAGCTCCATGACTGGAAGACGATGATACCTCTGCATGGATCACTTGCCGGCAACGCGACACCAATCCGGGCTCGGTCGCACTCGCGGCGCTGGGAGTAGTAACAACCAGGGTCAACTCGCCCCAGTTCGCCAGCGCCTGAGCATAATGATACGTCCGCACCTGCCCACCCGAACCAAGCGGGATCGGCGGCTCGGTGGTAAGCATCAAGATTCTGGGCCGCCGACTACTCATTCGACTCCACTGTGTTCTGTCTCCGATCCGCCACGACTTCTTGCAGCTTCTCCATGCCCCGATCGCAGAGCAATTCCCAGTCGTAATTCTGCCGGGCAAACTGGGCGGCTTTTGCCGCCAATCCGGCCCGCAGTTCGGCGTCAGAAAGCAGACGAATCAAGGCCGCCGCAAACTCCTGCGGAGCATCCGCGAGCAAGAGATGAGTCCCGTCCACGTAAGGCACCCCTTCCGCACCGATGCGGGTGGAAACGACCGGCACCTCCATGGCCATGGCTTCCAGAATCTTCAAGCGCGTCCCCCCCCCGATTCGCAGCGGAACGACAAAGGCCCACGCCTGATCGAACAGCGGCCGCATATCTTCAGGACTCGTAACACAAGTCAGGGAGTCATCCCTGATGCCAGCTTGATCCAGCGCCGATTGCGCCAGGTAGCCGGCCACAACAAAACGGCAGGACGGTATCTCCCGCTTTACGACCGGGAAAATCTCCCTCACAAAATATCCCGCGGCATCCACGTTCGGCCCATAGGAAAATGTGCCGGTGAACAACACGGTCGGAACCGGCGCCAAACCGCGGGGTTGGCAGGGCCTGACGTTCTTGGCATCCACGCCATTGCCGATCACCGTGACCCTGGCACTCGGGGCAAGGTCTAATACCGAGGCCCGGTCCTGCTCCGAACAGGCAATGACGAGATCGGAATCCCGGAACGCCCGGGTTTCGATGTTCCGCATCAAGCGGCTCTGGTCATGCCAATAGCCCTTCTCCCGCCTGGTCTTCGCCAAACCCACATGCCGCTCCTGCAGCCGAAATTCCACGTTGTGTGCGTTGCAGACAACGAGCGTCTTTCCCATCGACCTTAGAAGTTCCTGGGCAAAAGGGTAAATGAAGCTGTGTTCAACCCAGATCACGTCGAACCGTTCAGCTTTGCCTGCCTCCACCAATCGCGGGATCATTCGGCGAAAGGCCTCGGCGTAGTAGAATGTCAGCATGCTCGGCACGGAACAACACCTGGCGGCGATGCGGAATTCCAAGTCCAATAGAGCACTCAAGACCCGCCTGCTCCTCTTAAGAGGCTTGCCCTCACCTTGAGGGACAACGGGGCAAAACTGCAGCCAATAGCTCAGCAGGCGGGACCAGTTATCCCGCCATGGCGCAAACAAAACCCCCAACGTACGCAGCCAGCTCAGCAGGCGGGGACTCCTGAGACGACCTAGTCCTTCACCCTCGTTGGACGGCATCGGCCGAAACACGGCCTTGCACATTTTCGCGATGTCAGCATCCGGGACGCGCTCCCCCACCGGATCCAACACAGCGAGCGTCAGCTCGCCCTGCTGCGCCAGGGCACGGACGAAGTGGAACGTCCGCACTTCGCCGCCCAGGCCGCGCGAGCGCGGCGGCTCGATGGCGAGCATAAGGATCTTGGGCTTTTCAGAGAACAGAACTCGATGCTGCATACCACTATTTCACGGCATGATCTACCTCGAAATGCAAAGCTTCTAGCCCAGATGTTTCACACCCTTGAACGCCGCGTGAGGGCACGCGGCCTGCAGCGGGGGTGCGCGCCTGCAGGCCGCGTGCCCTCACGCGCCACACTGTTGGCGTTTCCATCGGAGTGTGAAATATCCAGGCTCGGATCCATCTGCGGCAGCCGCCATCCGAGCGGCTCGCCCAGACTGAAGCTAAGGAATTATTCGACATGTTTACCCCTTACTGAAGAGGCCGCAGCACAGGCTACAGGATGGGAAGAAAGCATAGCCGCGAAGAGACGCAAAAGGCGCATAAAAGCAATAGCTTTCGAGCTTCTTGTGCCTTTTCGCGGCTATTTCATTGTGTTCCATCCTGCGGACTCCTCTGTAATCTGCGAGAGATGGCATACCCGAGCAGTCGCAACCGCCTGCGATATGCGACCATCCCGCGCAGGAGGGTTCGCCGCAGTCTTGGCTGCGCAGCCTTGCGGGCCACCAACTCGAAGCCAGCCACCTCGTAATCCTCCGCAGACCCGTGCGGTCTTAGTTCCGGACTTGCTCCTGGTTCGCCATAAGTTCGCAGGTCCCTGGTCGGAAACGCGGCCTCAAAGGCACTGCGAATTTCCCACCATCCGATCTTGTTGAATTCTGCACTACGGTAAAGGAGTTGGAGCACCCAATTAACGGTGTTGAGTTTCAGCTTCTTCTCCAGGCAGGAGCGCATCTGGTTCTCACCATAGCAAAGGTGGGACCAATCCGGGATGATGCTGCCATCATTGCAATAATTCTCCGTTGCGCCACAGTAATCGTGGACCATGGATTCCATTATGTGATGCCCCCGCGCAGCCGTCCAAATGGGATAGGACTCGAAGTATGCCACCCCATTCTTTCTCAGCACACGGCAGCATTGCTGAATGTAGCGTCGCGGGTCAGCAACATGCTCAATGACGTTTGCGGAAATGACCATGTCGAAGGATTCATCCGGAAATTCGAGCTGCATCGCATCCATGCGTTTGAGGGTCGCGTTGGGTATGTCCGCCAGCAGCTTGAGCGCTTGGGGCGAGGGAAACCCTTCGGCAACATTGATGCCGATGAGCTCTCCTTTGGTCAACCTCGCGAGGTGCCAGAGCTGTCTTCCGGTTGGATCGCAGCCGGCGTCCAGAATCTTAATTCTGGGTGGTAGCCAGAGATAGTTGTTTTGGACGACGCGTCTAACATTCTCGACAAAACGCGATTGGTAATCGTCAAGCTGCGGTGAGTCTGTTGCGCGCATAAACGAGGAGGTCTTAACGTCAGAATGGAGGCTCCACCAGCCAAGGGCCTGACCCTTCCCGTGACACATAGGGAGACCTGGCTGGCATTGTTAGCCTCGCGTTCATTCCTCTAGAAATGGTTGATCAAATTCAAGCCTGTTCTGCAAGAAACACTTGTCGAGCCACCAACTCCGAGGGTGTTAAGGTGCTTTTGCCGATGCGTCCTCATCCGCTTCAAGCAGCAAGCAGGCAAGGACTCGCCGAACTCCACTATCATCGCTGCTGTGATGGATTTGCCACTTTTCGGTCAGTTCCGCATTGAGGTCCACCAAGAGCCGGTTGTTCGGCATCGGAATCCGGGCTCCGAGGACTCGGAAGATACCAGACAGTCAGGAAGAGAGATCTTCCTTTAAGTCTCGAGCCCACGCTCCCTCCCTCACCTTGTGAAAGAATGTTCCAGCAATAGCTCCAGCCATCACAAGGATCGCCGCGAAGATTGGCGACGCACAGCGCATGTAACGATCCGTACCCTCTCCGAAATTAGCGCCGTACAGTGCGTACATCCCTCCTCGCAGAAGAACCCAGCCAACGGCCAGGAGCAAACACAACATTAACCGAGAGAAACAGTCTTTGTCACAGCCTTTCCCGAGGAAGCCCGCCATGAAGGCGAGTGCTACGGCACCAGATACAAGCCACCCGTATGCGGATTCGATTCGCGGTTCCCACGTTTCTACTCGAGCATTTGGAGGCGGGGCCACTAACACCCTATACGCATAGGACACACGTTCCGCGTCGCTTGCACGTGAGAGGATGTTTGTGCTATACAAATTTGTAGCCCACCATTGAGTGTCATGGCCACGGTCGGCGAACTGAAGTCCGCTACCACTGAAGAATGCCAGGCCATAAATGGTGGACCTTGATCCCTCGGCCAAGTCTCCGCGGAACGAATGCATGCGAAAAGCGTAGGGTAAATTGTCCAACTTGTTCGAGGCCACCGGGGATGCCGCCAACAATCAACCATCTTGGTCTCTAACTGCCACACTATCGAAGGTTGCATTGCCGGAAAGCAGGAAGCCGTCCGCCAGGAGTTGGCTGGAATAACCGCTGGCCGCTCGCCGATTGGCTGCCAAGTCAAAACGATGTTCCTCCTCGGGATTGTCCGTGGTAATCCAAGTCTTCCACCGGCGGGTGGAAACCGCACCGCCGAGACAATCCAGGAAGCGCGTTCCCACATCGGGGAGCCAGCGGCGCCAGTTCGGATCCAGCGGAAACCGCGCGAATCGGCCGGGTAAGCGCCCCTCGCGGACAGCACAATTGATTTCGGATGCTGCTGCAAGCATCACCTCGTTGGCCTCCCGCGCATCGCCGGGCAATGCATTTTGCAGGACGTTATAGAACCACGGTCCGAACTCGCCAGGTCTCCCCGTGCGTGCCTCGCCATATCTAACGGCGACGGTATCCGATTTCAGAAGGCCCTCTTGAAAGCAGCGAAGCGTCGGGCTAACCTTGCAGGCCGCTGTGAGTGATTGGCGAGTAATGGGGGCGTATGGAACCTCTTGCTCTGGCTTGACGCGATACAGTGCCTGGTACAATGCTGTCAGCCCTGGAGAGGTCATGACCAGAGATTTTGCGTAAACACCATACTTTGCGTAGTTGATCAGGTTGACTCCTGTGCTGAGAAACAGACAGATCAGCACCGGGAGGAGGAGCAGGCGGAGGCGAGGTGATCTGGGCTGGGGGGTCGGTTCCTGGTAAATGAGCATCCAAGCAAAGGCCATGAAAAGGGCGTAAGTAGCCCAAACCAAGGGCTCCTCCGTGCGAACCCATCCCCAGAGGAAGAGCACGATTCCGAGACTGAAAAAGGCGCGCCAGCCCCACTTTGTGGTGGGTTGAGCGAGGAGACGGAACATAATGGCCAGGAGTGCGGCGCTGAGTAGCAGCAGGACCGGATAAGCCATGAACTCCCGGAACCCGGAGAGCGTGTATGGATGCCAGACCATAGCGATGAACAGGCAGACTGCAATCAGGCGCGAGCGGATCTGGTCTGCGACAGCCGCCGCCAGGCTGGCGCAAGCCGCGAGATATAGAAGCTCCAGCGCCAGCCGCCACGGGATGCCGAACTTTCCCAAAAGCCCCGCGAGCATCGGAAAACCGGACGGAAGGCAGGCCAGATCATCGGCTCCCCACACGAGATGAATGGCCGAATGGGCGTAGATAGCGGCATCATTGGGCTGCGCCAGTATCTCCGCGTCCGCCACCACCCACAACTTCGCCAACCCTACCGCCAGCATGATCCAGCGCCAACCACTTTTTTGGAACCAGTCGCCAACGCAATGCATGGTACCTTGATACCGCTGAAACCGGGGCTCTCGCAGCCGTGCCTTTGTCAGTTCCGGACCGAAGTTGAACAGCAACAGACTAATGATTCCCAAAATGCCAGCCAGTGGTGACGCAATAACGACGGGCAGCAGAGATACTTTTAAGGTGTACCGGCGGTCGTTGGAGGAGGGATTGGAACCGTCAGTGGTGCGAAAACAGATGCGTCCCGGGTGGCCCTGAGAGCAATAGTAGCTGCCGTTCGTAGCTTCGGACTGCCACGCCCAAGTGCCCACCCGTTTCATAAGGATGCCACCTTCAAATAGATAGGCAACTTCGACGGCATGGTCGCGAAGCACCCACCGCGGCAGGCGCCAGGAGACGTCGCCACCCGACTCGTGAACCAACGCCGCGGCTGGAAGCGTTGCGCGGCCCAAAACCCTGAAAGGCTCCCAAACCTGTGCCAAAGAGAGAAGTGCCAAAACGGCGAAGCAGCCGGCGAGGCTGCGAATAAGGCAAAGCCGGCCGGCGCCGTGCATCGCCGCGCCTCTTAACAACCCGGACCAGATCCTCGTCCGCCCTGCCACCAAGCCGATGCCGAGTGCCAAAGCCAGGAAAACTGCCGACAGGGTTACCAAGCGCCAGGAGGGCCGATCGATTTGAAACTCGTACTTTCTGCCATTCGCTCTAGGGTCGGTATTATCGCTGGCAGAGAGCCAAAGATACTCCTTCTGCTCCGCACCCACAGAGAAAGGGGCCGCCCCGAACCGCCCCATTCCTTCACCTTCCACTGTCTCAGCGTTTTCCACCCGCAATGGCAGCGCCTTGCCGTCTTCCAGGATTCGAAGACCGGACCGATACCAAGGTGCGGCGCGCAAACCGGGCGGAACGTGCCAGTTGAACCGGAAGCTCTTAGCGTGTTGGATCTCACCTGTTGGGATAAGCACGCGCGCGGACACGCTTCCCCGGGACAAAAACATCCCGAAGAGTGTGGCGGCTGCCCCCGCTGAAGCTAGCGCGGCCACCACGGCGACTATCCGCCACTTAGCGCCCTTTGGCATAAACATGGTCCATCACGAAACGGAAGCTGCCAGCCCGTGTTCCGCTCTATTTCGCTCTCTGGCGGTGTCGATGACCTCCTGCAAACACGCGATGTGCCGCTTGATGTTGTAATTCGTGCGTATGTGTTGCCGGGCATTTTCACCCATGCTCCGGCATAGCGCCTGGTCATCGCGCAACTTTCGCATGTAATTCTTCATGCCCACGACGTCGCGTTCTTCTACCAGGAAACCGGTCTTCCCGTGAATGACCGCATCGGTGATTCCGGCGTGGCGGGTGGAAACAACCGGAAGCCCGGCAGCGCCGGCCTCGAGGATCGCCACAGGCGTTCCCTCAGCATCGCCATAGGTAGGGGTCACGGAGTGCTGCACAAAGCAACAGGCCTGGGCAAATAGCGGGCGGATCTGATCGTGAGGAAGCGCACCCGGAAAGCAGACGCTGGCTTCTATTTCCCAGGTCTTTGCCAGGCTTTTGCAGCATTCCAATAATGGCCCATCCCCGACCATGACCAGCTTTGTGTCCGGCGATTCGTCGAGCAGCGCCTTAAAAGCCATCAGCGTGAGGTACGGCGCCTTAATATCGGTAAAACGTCCCACCGCTAGAATAGTCTTCTGGTATTCGGAGTAATTCTCGTAAAAGTAATCCCGGGGCCCATAAGGATTATAGACGATCTTGGAGGCATCCGCACCCATGCGGATGAGCTTCTCGGTCATAAAATGGGAGACGCTGAGAATCCGAAAGGCGTAATCGAACATATCCCGGTAGCGATCCTTGTACGGCGTCACGTCCGGCTCACGATGGGCGTCATGCCCGTGAAAATGAACTACCAGGGGGATCTTCAAAGCGCGCGCATGCTTGCAGATATCGGCTCCGTTGAAACCGTACTCCGCCAGAATGACGTCAACCTGATGCTGCCGCATGAATCCCGTAATGAAATCCCCGATAGCGCCCTCTTCCATCTCATGCCGAATGACCCATCTGTGGTATAAGAAATGGGGAAGGAGCTTCTTCAGCTTATTGGCCAGAGGATGCTTGCCATAGAAGGAGCGGATTTGCCTGCCCTTGTAAATGTATTCCGGATAGTAGTTGTACAGGACGACTTTGTCGCCATTCAGGTACTCAATGTGGGCCCGGATGAATGTTTCACTCACCAGATCCTTGAACCCTTTGATAATGCACATGGCACCCATGCCACAATTCTAGCGAGCGTTCGCCTATTTCACTATAAAACGGTCTGGCCAGGCAACCAGCGCCTTACCTTGCCGGCGAGGATTCGGCTACGGCGGAAGACGCGGACGGGCAGGGGACTCGGGAGTGGGGCGCGGGGATCTTCTGGCGCGAGCGCAGCATGGACTGGAGGCAAATCGAATCGCCCGGGAATCTTGATTGCGCATTTTGATCCGGAGGCGGCGTGCAACTCTCGGAGGAGACCAGCCCATTGCCCGGCGCAACACTCGTTTGAGTACTGAGATCTAACTTTAGCGCGAGCTGCACAGGAGAGCCTTTCCCAGAGGTCAGGTTCGTTGCGGAGCCGTCGGATTGCCTTAACGAAGGAGTCCGCCTTATCATTTACCAGCAGCCCGGTCACTCCATCCTCGACCAACTCAGGAATCCCGCTACGTATCCGGAGACAGACAGGAACACAGCCGCAGGCCATGCCCTCCATCAGGGCGATTGGCAATCCCTCGTAATCGGAGAGGAGAACGATGACGTGGCATTCAAGCAGTTGCTGCTGAATCTGGTCGCTGTCAACTCTGCCCGCCAGCCGCACCGGGAGGCCTTTGCCTTCCACCGCCAGCACGTTCTCCACACTCGTACGATCCGGACCGTCGCCATACAGCACGGCTTCCGTCCCCGGCACTTCCCGGACACACCGGCAGAATGCTCGTGCCACTTCGGAAATCCGCTTCTGCTCTTCCGCGAATCGGCCCACATAGGCCAGGCGCAATACTGAAGTCTGCCGTTGCACTTGAGTTGCGGGCACTGGAACGCCATACGCTATTCGGCGTACAACGGTATCCTGAGGATGTCCGGCCAGGACTTGTTGTTTCAACACTTCGGATACACAAACCAACGCAGAAAGACGAAACTGTTGGCGGCCAAAAAGAAATTCACTCTGTAACCCGCGATAGAAATCATCATCCGAATGAAGGATGCCCACCGTTGGTATGCCACCCTCTCGCACCCAGCGAGCAGCAAATAAAGCCGGAATAACAAGGTTCGGCAGAAAGACATCTGGCGGAGATTGCTGAATCTGTGACAAAAGCCACCTAATGTTACTTTGGGTGTCCTTGAATCTCGCCGCGTTCACTTCGATTCCGTCCCGCTTGAGAGATTGAAACGCCACGCCTTCAGAGGGTTCATACCAGTTCAGGAGCTTCATCCGGACATTAATGTCCAGCTGCCGGAGTTCCAAAGGCCAGCGTTGAATCCACACGTGAGGACCTCCTCTACAGGCGCTTGGCGGCTTATCATACGCGCATATATCAACGGTCAGGCTCATCTTTCTATCACGCGGTTGCTCAACTGTTTCAGTCTGGGCTGTTAATCCTAACTGATTTGCAAATATCGATGACGCAGCAATAACTCATGCCCAAAGATGCCTTTGGAAAAAGGCTTTCGATCAAGCGCAGCGCTTTGGCTGCGCGATTCGAGCGCCCGTACAGCGCCTCGAACTCGGACTTCTGCAACAATCTAAGAGTTTCGACCGAGGAATTGTCCGTCAGTTGCATCGCCACATCCTTCCACCAAGCGGGATGTCGACCATGATAGTAAAGCGAGTGAGGTGGATTTTCGGGTTTGACAGAATCGGCAAGGCTGCAGGGAGAGGGAGACAGCCGCAGTGCCCTTAGCAACTTCTGGATTGCCCACAAAACGAAAACGAGGCACTTGTGTTTTCTGGAATTTGCCGATTCAACACTCGTGAATATGCAAAGGTGAGTGTTGGGCCGTAGTATTCGATAGAGCTCCCTAATGGCTACTTTTTGCTGGGGTTCCGGGATATGCTGTATTGTATAGCCCGAGACAACACCGTCGAAAGTCTCGTTACGAAAAGGCAGGTTGCAGATGTCAGCCAAGCAACAGAAATCCGTTGGTCGGACCTTCTCTTTGGCCTCCCTGAGGGCGGTGATGGACATATCAACGCAGACACGATTTTGATAGAACCAGGAAAATGCTAAGTACTCCGGGTGCGCTATGGCCCCGCTTGCAGCGTCTAAAACGAATCCATCGCCAGGCAAGCGATCAAGAATCGAGAGATGCGACATCATCTCGTACAAACCGTACCCCACAGGCTTATTCTGGGAAAATAGCGCGGTATCCTTGTACAAGCCCAAATCGTTCTTCTTCCAACCCCACCGGTCGTACCAATCTTTGACACTTCGTTTTACGTCGTCGATTTGCAACGCGGGGACGACGCACGAACCAGCCCGGGCAGAAACATCGTGGATTTCCAGCGAATCCTGCTCGATGAAATTCGCTGCTGTGCTCGTAATAGGATATGCCCGATTGATCGTATCAGAGATGAATGCACCAATTGTATCTTCGGGAATACGCTGACGTTCCGCGTCGGACAGCAGAGGCAAGAGATCCTCGATTGCAACCAGCCGTAGTGGACCCTTCGTTCTGGGACAGCAAAGGACAGTTTGAAGATGGCTGTAGCGGTCTAGTATCGACGGTTGTGCTTGGATACTCATATTGGTCGTTTCTTTCCGAAGGTAGCCGCCCGAAGTGTGCGGGCTGTCATAAGCGCAAAAGGTGACCTTCAGAGTGGAGCGGATTCTTGTAAAGGCCCCTTTCCATGGTAGAGAGCATTGAACTGTGGCTCAACCATACGTCAGTCATACTCCGACAGCACGCGGTGCCGCGAGTGGAGATTTCTCTGAGTGTCGCCAAGAGCCGCGAGTGTCTTTCCAATCAGGTCTTCCAGATTGCTCGGGCGACAGATGAAACCGAAATCCCCGTCCCCGATGGCCTTCACGCAGCCTGCCTCCTCAATTCACCTTTTGATGGCGGTCGCCAACGCCACTATGGAATGGGCCGGCCTAGCAAACGGCGCCTTACCCGACCGGCGAACATTCTTCCGCGCCGGTAGATGCAAATTGGCAACGACGGTCGTATCTCTCTCACATCCGCGGAGCCGAACGCAGGATTGACGGGAGGCAAGTGCATCCGGCCAGGAATGTGGATCGCACCTCTAGGCCCGGAATGTTCATGCAATTGCCGCAGTAACTCTGCCCATTGCTTCACACTCGACCCGTTCGAATATTCCGTCAGGATCCTGGCCCGCGCCGCACGCGAGAGCCTTTCCCACAGGCCCGGCTCACGGCGTAGTCGTCGTATCGCGTTAATAAAACTATCCGCCCGGTCGTCCACTAAAATCCCCGTGACGCCATCTTCGATCAGTTCGGGAATCCCGCTGCGCATGCGGAGGCAAACTGGCACGCAGCCGCAGGCCATGCCCTCCATCAGGGCGATTGGCAATCCCTCGTAATCGGAGAGGAGAACGATGACTTGGCATTCGAACAGTTGCTGCTGAATCTGATCGCTTTCCACCCTGCCCGCTAAACGCACTGGCAGGCCCGCCCCCTCAACCGCCAGCACGTTTTCCACGTTAGTCCTATCCGGACCGTCGCCGTACATCACGGCCTCTGTGCCGGGCACCCCACGGACAACGCGGCATAAAGCGCGAGTTAACTCCGAAATGCGCTTTTGTTCTTCCACCAGTCGCCCCACGTAAGCCAAACGCAGTCCGGTGGTACGTCGTTCCACTGGGGCTGGCGGGACGGGAACACCATAGGGGATTCGTCGCACAGCGGTGCCCCTGGGGCGCGCCAACAGAACCTGCTGCTCCAACTCCCGGGAAACGCAGACCAGCCCGGAAACCCGGAACTCGCGCCGGCCAAACACAAACTCTTTCTGCAATCCCCGGTAATAATCATCATCTGAATGCAGGATGCCCACCGTGGGAATGCCCGCCCGGCGCACCCAGCGCGCCGCGAAGTACCCCGCCAAAACCAGACTGGGCACAAAGACGTCCGGCGGATTCTCGCTCAACTGAGCCAGCAACCAACGTGCGCGATCTTCCGTATATTGCTGATACACAGTCGAAGGGCATTCGAAGCCTTCGGCTCGCAAGGCCGAGAGGGTCGGGCCGCTGGGGCTTGGGCCATAGGTGAGAAAGAGGCACCGGCAGGCGATGCCTTGAAGGCGCAGTGCCGGCAGCAACCGTTGAATCCATGCAACGGGCCCACCGACATTGTCAGCGCAATCGTAGGCGCAGAAGGTCACCTTGAGCATGGCATCCGGCCCGTGCATATTCCTTGGCCATTAAAGCAATTGTTGGAAGCGTTTAACGAGATCACCCTTTAGTTCCGAGCGGCTCCCAGCGGAAGCCTATTTAGGCATGAGCAGGCGCTTCACGCCGGCACGAAGGCGAAGTTTCCTGGTCTGGACCTCGCCTTGTATGGCTGCCCAAGCATAACGGCTCTCGCGCGATATGAACTGGCTCGGGGATTGCGCGTGCTTGAACACGGAATTGGCGTTTCGCCTCAATGCGCCCGCATAGGGGAAGCGCCGATGCAGCTCGCCCCATAAATCAACCGGCAACAAAGCCGCGAGAATATGATCATCTTCCGTCTTGCTGCACGCGGCTACGGGAATGGGGCCGGGCGAGTGAACGCAACCGTCGATTTCGGCAGACAGCTTCTTCAAGGTATTGGGCCACTCTGGCTCAAGGTGTTGCAGCTCGGCTTGCATTTTTGCTGCGGCATCTCGGGACTCGGGCAGCCGTCTCACGCGGTCTGCGACAGCCTGAATGTAATCTACCTCATCCTTCGGTCGTGTTCCGTCGCTCGACAGCGGAGGCAGGTTTATCCGCACGACATTCTCGTGTGGCCCGTAAACCGGAATCGGGAAAGCGCCCCCGTATACCACAGCCTCGATAAACCCCCCCAGAGACGGCATCGGAAATGACTCCAGGCAGATATCCGCTGCCTGGTAATGCGAGATAGGGTTGTTCACCACACCCGTGAAGCGAATGCGCCGATCTGTGGCCAGGTCCTGCGGAACAAACTCGGCATCCTGGCGCGGACCAATTATCAATACCTGAACCTCTCCACATGCTTGGAGGATTTTACGCAGAGTACGGAAAAAGTCGTAGCCCATGGCGGGGCGGTAATACCTTTCTGCGCCTATCGTCAGCAGCACGGGGATCTGGGGGGCAAGACTCAGAGCCCGCTTGGCCTGCTTCTTATCATACGGGGCAAAAGCGCAGTTTCCGGGGACACCGGTCAGTAGAGCTGTCGCTCGCGGGAAACGGAAACGCTCAGTGAGGGTTCGGAAATAGGGGAGCGTGTTTATGGTAATGTCAGCTACAGTCCAGCCCAGGCCAAAAGAAAAATGTGCATGGTTAAACAATGCCACAGGAATGGCCATTGGAACAGCCATCGCTAGAACGACAATTACATCATTGGGGTGGTGGTGGAGAATAACGCGATCCACCTGACCAGCCAGCGTCCGCAAAGCCCTTGCCCGGCTCATCCGGGAAGCTTCCGGCGGGAGATTGAAGATCTGCGCCCCACCTCTGCGACATGCCTCGAGCAGGACATCGGGCACGGGCACCGGCTGCCGGGTGAGTGCGACCAGGTGGTGCGAAGCGTTATCTCTCTCAATCCATTTGGCCAGCACGCGCGTGTGGCCGCCGGACGGGTAAACTTCACTGGCAACGTGCAGGACTCTCGGCAGGTCCTTCCTGCCCGGCTCGATCTTGGCGAGCTGTATGCGCTCCGCACGTGCGACATCTCCGGCCATTACAAGAGCACGGTTTTCGATCCGACCATCTGCAAAGCGCCCGGGATGGCAGCCAGCAAGGCCTGCCAACTGGTCAATCTCCATCAACACCGCCTCAGGATTGTCCAAGCTTCTGGATTCGAGTCGCTCGCAGAGTGCCTCGTAGAGAAAGCTGTTCGCCTCCAGCGCTTTTCCCCACTCGTTGGTCACTTGCTTGGAATTAATTGCTGTCACACAGGAGGAAACAATGCTTAAAAGTTGAAAGCAGAAAGCAGAAATGGGCTGCAAGACTACGGGACTACGGACTACGGACTACATTCAAAAGCTGACATGCTGAAAAACAGAAATTGGGAAAGCAGAAAGCAGAAATGGACCACGGGACCAATCTAAATGCTGACATGCTGACACTCTGAAAAGCTGAGATGCTGAAAAGCAGAAAGCAGAGGTCGGAGGGCAGAGGGACCCCAGACCA
>SESF01006512.1_pt1 | contig 23004 bp, 22 predicted proteins | sample 3171521 | NCBI WGS metagenome assembly SESF01 (sample SAMN10866945, study PRJNA518727) | freshwater metagenome | biome: subpolar coniferous forest; feature: holomictic lake; material: water; isolation source: holomictic Lake 227, 6 m and 8 m depth | place: Canada: near Kenora, Ontario | collected...
CGGCCTGGCGGGTGGACATCTTCGTTGCGAGATCGCCGAAATAGGGAACAGAAAGCCAGGAAAGGGCTTCGGCCTGTTTGCCCCGGATGGAGCGGGCCTTGGACAGGGCCGCCTCCCCCTGCCCGCGCCTGAAGGACTCGGCGAGCCATGCCAGCAGAGCCTGCTCGGAGAAGCTGGCTGCGCTGCCCTTCGCACTCCAGGTGATGGCTTGGGGGTTGAATCGGGATTCGCTGAGCCCAGACCAGGCTTTGTCAATCCAAGCGAGGATGATCTGTCGGAAATCGAAGTCGCTCTTTACGACGACAATGGTCCTGGCTACAGGAGCTGATTTGTGGATCGAAACCACGACCAGGGGGCTCGCGATAGGGATAGTCAGGGTATCAGCGCCAAAATATTTAGCAGGCAGGTCGGTGTTCCAGTACTCGCTGCGGGAGCTAATGGCCGACCCGGATTCACCGCGAGAAAGGGTTGCTCCTGCGAGGAGCTGGCTGCGGAGGCGCAGGGCGACCAGCTTGGCGTCTCCCGATTTGACGGCCAGCGAGGCGGAATCGCCTGAGAAACGGAGGACGAGTGCCACATCATCGGTGAAGGTCACCGATACGCCGTTTCGGCTGGTTTCGGTTCCTGCGAGCCGGAGTTGCAGTTCGTCGCCGTTGGATAATACAGCAAAGGCGGGCTTTTCCGCATCGACCGCAAGGAGGAGCGCGCCCAGGGTTATGGCCACTCCCTCGACGCGTGCAGGCTTTGTGTGACTGGAGGTGGCATGGAACGCCGCAAAGCCGGACTTCCAGTTCGCTCCGCGCGGAGACGAGAACTGAAGCGCGACGATGCCGACAAATATGCAGAAATACACGAGCCCGGCGAGGAGGGTCCGGCGGAAAAATCCCGTCTTCATTGGGCCAGACTATAGCTGAATCGCCCTCGGGACACAACCGAGTCAGTTTCATGTGCAGCCCGAAGCTTGTGCAACACGCGGCGAGAGTATAGGATTCGCAAGCATTTTTCCTATCCAAGGAACAACCAGACCCTGATGAGGAATCGGAGACACGGATCGATGCGCTCCCGGAACCTGGCCAAGACTCTTTCAGCTATCCTCCTCGTCGCGGCCCTGCTCTCGGTCGAGTCCTGCGTATCTGCGCCGAAGAAGCTGACGACCACGCCTCCCGAGCCGATTCTCGAACCGACTACTGAGCCAACGCCCCCTGCCAAGCCGATTCTCGAAGCTACGCCTGAACCGACCCCTCCACCCGAGCCCCCCGTCGTAGAACCTCAGGCACCCATCGTTGTCCCGCCTCCGCCGGAAGTCGTCGATCCGAAAATCGAAGCCATCCGACTCGTTCAGCAGCTCCTCGCCAAGGGTGCCGCCGATGAAGCTGCTTCCCGACTTGCCGAGCTGATTTCTGACTATCCAGACGATCCTGCCCTGCCCATGCTCCGCGCAGGCGCCCTGGCTTCTGCGGGTAGATTCCCTGAGGCGCGCACGGCCCTCGACGACATCATCGCATCCAGGCCCGCGGATCTCGATGCCCTCGACATGGCTGTGAGGATCGCCCGCTTCCAAGGCGATGCCAAGGGTCGGAAGGCTTACCTCGAGGCCGCCCTGAAGGTCGCTCCCCTGGACGCACGGGTCCTGGTCGGCTGGGGTCAACTGTGGCTCGAAGGCTCTTCGTGGGCTCAGGCTGAAAAATCCTTCCGCTCGGCGATTGAGTCCGATAGTCAGAATGCCGAAGCCGAGCATGGACTCGGATTGGCGCTCTACAAACTCGGCAACTACGGCGACGCCACAAAGGCCCTTGACGCAGCCCTCGCCCTGGAACCCAAAAACGCCGTACTCTGGGCAGACCACAGCCGGGCAAGGTACCAGCTCGGCTACATCAAGGAAGCGGAGTCCGACCTTGGCAAATCCATCGAACTCGATCCTGGCTCGGCCTGGTCCTGGTTCGACCGGGGAAAGCTGCGCTACGATGACGGGCGCCTCGAGGAAGCCGAGCGCGACCTTGACGCCGCCATCGAGCGACAGCCTGACTACTTCCTGTCCTACATCTACCGCGGGGCCATCTACGAGCGGACCGAGCGTGACCTGGCCGCGATGGCCGATTACGACCGGGTCATCGTAACCAACAAGGATTACTGGTACGCCTACGAGTCGGCGGGGCTCTGCGCCTTCAGGCTGGGACGCTGGGCAGAAGCCGCCGACCGCTTCCAGAAGGCCTGGCCCCATGCGCGCACCCGCTACGACTACGCCACCATGGCTGCCATTGCCCTCTTCCGCGACGGCAAGACCGCCGTCGCAAAGGCCTGGGCCTCGAAGATAGCCGCCGGGATCGATCGTAACAAATATCAACAACAATGGCTTGTCCTGAGGCTTCTGGCAGACATGAACGACATTACAGGCGAGCTCGAGGTAGCCATCCAGAACGAAAAGAAACTCGACCTCAAGGCGTCGATGCTCTTCGGGCTGGGGGAATACTGGCTTATCCGCGGAAAGCCCGATCTCTGCCTGAAATACCTTGTACTCGACCGGAGCCTCAACCGCCAGCACAACCTCGAATTCGGACTCCTGGACAACGAGCTCAAACGGCTCGGAAAAGACGGCTGAGCGGCTGGCGACAGCAGCGCATGCCCCATCGCGACGCAGCAAGGAATACGCATGTCACAGACAACCCGTAGCCTCGAAGTGGCAGGAAGGCCGGTAATACTAGTCGGGACGGCTCATATCTCGCGCGAGAGCATCGACGAGGTCGCCAGGCTCATCCGCGAGAGGCGACCCGCCCGGGTCTGCGTGGAGATCGACGCGGCCCGCTACCGTTCCATGAGCGAAGGAAGTAAATGGGAGAGCCTCGACATCATCAAGGTTCTCCGCGAGGGCCGTGGCTTCCTCCTTCTGGCCAACCTCGCGCTCGCGGGCTTCCAGCGGCGAATGGGCAGCTCCGTCGGCGTCAAGCCGGGCGAGGAGATGCTGGCTGCCGTTTCAACGGCCGAGGAGCTCGGCATCCCTTACGCCTTCTGCGACCGCGACGTGCAGGTGACGCTCAAGCGTGCCTGGGGTCGATCCAACCTCTGGAACCGCTCGAAACTTCTGGCGACCCTCGTCGAGTCCGCCGTGTCGGGGGAAAAGCTCTCCGCCGAGGAGATCGAACACCTCAAGGAAAACAACGAACTGGAAGAGATGATGGGAGAGCTCGCCAAATTCCTCCCCTCGGTCAAGGAAGTCCTCATCGACGAGCGCGACCGCTACCTCGCGGCGCGGATCTATGAGGAGGCGAAAGCCGTCGCGGCCCTGCCGATGCCACCCGCGCCCGCGGCAACGCCCGAGATCGCGCCCGGGCCCGGGTCCACAGAGGGTGCGGCAGCTGAAGACACCGCTCCAATTGATACAGCCTTTTCTGGGCCGGCCCCCGTCATCGCAGTCGTCGGAGCCGGCCACCTTCCTGGCGTCGTCTCCTGGCTCGAGCGCCTGGAAAAGGCAGAGGTCAGTTCCGATGTAAGCGAGATCGAGAGGCTGCCAGCCCCCTCCCCCTGGGCCAAGATCGCGGGATGGGCCATCCCCGCTGCGATAGTCATCTTCATAGCTCTTGGCTTTTTCAGATCGGGCACCGAGGCGAGCCTGGGCCTCCTCCTCCGCTGGGTGTTGCTCAACGGTTCGCTGGCTGCGCTCGGCTCGGCCCTATGCCTGGCCAATCCCATCACGATCCTGGTCTCCTTCGTCGGTGCACCCATCGCGACACTGAACCCCTTCGTTGGAGTCGGCTTGTTTGCCGGAGTCACGGAGGCCTTCCTTCGCCGCCCCCTCGTCTCCGATTTCGAGAACCTCGCCGACGATGTCACGAGCGTACGCGGCTTCTACCGCAACCGCGTCACGCGCATCCTCCTCATCTTCGTTCTTTCGAGCCTCGGCGGCATGATGGGGAATTTCATCTCGCTTCCCTTCCTCGCCACCGGGGCACTGGGAAAGTAAACCTGATCGGATTTTTGACGCGCCTTGGGTGCGCCTGCACCTGCTTGCCTGCGCGCCTGCGTAAAGGAGTCAATTGTGAGTAACTGTCCCTGCGGTTCAGGCCTGGACTACGCCGGATGCTGCGAGCCCGTCATCACCGGAGGCAAACCTGCCCAGACGGCCCTCGCCCTCATGAGGAGCCGCTATTCGGCCTACGTGAAGGGAGCCTTCGACCACCTCGTCGCCTCCTGCGTCGGCGGCGAGGAAGGGGTAGACCGCGAAGCCACGAGGCGCTGGGCGCTGGAATCCCAGTGGCTCGGCCTCGAGATCGTATCGACGGACCTGGGCGGACCCGACGATGACAAGGGTAGCGTCGAGTTCATCGCGACCTTCATCCAGGGCGGCTTCAAGGACCGCCACCATGAGCGTGCTGGCTTTGTGAAAAAGGACGGCGCCTGGCTTTACGAAGAGGGCGATGTGATTCCGGAAACGATCATCCGCGCAACGCCCAAGGTAGGACGCAACGATCCCTGTCCCTGCGGAAGCGGCAAGAAATACAAGGCCTGCCACGGAAGATAGGCGGCAGGTAGCCGCCGGTCAGGCGGAGCCGCCTGACCGGCTCAGCCCTCCGTCGCCTTTTCCACCAGCTCGATGATCGCAGGCATGAGTTGCTTTTTCCTCGAAAGGATGTCCTTGAGCACATAGACGCCGGCCTCGCTTCTCGGATAGCCGATGAGGTGCATGACCTCCTTCTCGGCATCGATCATGAGGAGGCTGGTCAGTGTAGTTATGTCGGTTACCATGAGGGCCGATAGATAGCAGCCCTTTTCAGCCCGCACGGCCTTGATCGCCGCCAGGATCTCCGCCTTTTTCTCCAGGATCTCGTCGGTATCGGTGACCTCGACCTGGCTGACGGTGATCTTCTTGCCGGAAGTCGTGTATTCCTTGAGGTCGAGGCGCACGATGTCCGCCGCAGGGCGGGAAGAAACGGCCGAGGCTGCGCCCATGATCGACTGTCCGAGTTCGCCCACTTCAAGGTCGGTGATGTTCGACAGGTACTCGGCCATATCGCGGTCGATGTCGGTCGTCGTGGCAGAGCGGAGGATCAGGGTGTCCGAGAGTATGCCGCAGAGCAGGATGGAGGCCATGGGCCTGGGAAGCGGAATACGGGATTCGCGGTACATGGAGGCGACCATCGTGCTTGTCGAGCCGACGGTGCGGTTAATGAAAGTAATTGGGTACTTCGTCTGGAAGGTGCCCAGGCGGTGATGGTCGATGACCTCCAGGACATGGTAGTTCTCGGCTCCCTCGACCGCCTGCGAAAGCTCGTTGTGGTCGACGAGGATGAGGTCGACGTGGGGATCGTTGGCGAGGTCCCCCTCGGCGAAGATGCCGATCACCTTCATGTCCTCGTCGACGACCGGGACACAGCGTATGGGCGAGGCAGCCAGGGCCTTCCTCGCAGACTTGATCCAGTCCTTCTTCTGCAGCGGCGCGATGGAAGAATCCCCCATCATGCCTACAGGGGTCGAGTAGATGACCAGGAGGGCAGTGCTCGAGGTGTCATAGGGCGACACGAGGACGGACACCCTGTGCCGCTCCGCAAGCTCGCGGACCGGCTTCGAGACGATCGTACCATTTGTGACGATGAGCACGCGGACCCCGGCTTCTATCGCCAGCCGCTGCACGTCCTCGCGGTCACCCACGAGGACGATGGTGTTTTCCGCGGGCTCGGCCCTGAGGTGCACGAGGAAGCTCTGCGTCTCGAGGGCGGCCACGGCGATCCGGGCCTTGAAAAAGGCTGCCTCGTCGAAGACCAGGAGGGGCTGGGCCTTCGCCGTCGCGATGAGGTGCCCGACGCTCGTCGTGATGATGGCCTTCGTGTGCGGGTTGATCTTGGTAAGGATGTTCTGGGCGAAGGCGCCGTAGTGGAGGAGGGCCTTGTAGCGTCCGTCCTCATCGACGATGGGCAGGACCCTGTTCTCGGCCTTTCCCATCAGGGAGAGCGCCTCCCAGAGAGGACTCGTTTCCTTTACTGTCGGAACGGGGTCACCGAGCCAGTACTCAACCTTGGGAATGAGATCGGGGAGGAACTCAGGGAGAGGAACCTTGAAGCGCTCGAATATGTATTCAGTCTGGGGATTTACCGCTCCCGCGCGCGCCGCTCGGGCTTCCTTCATTCCGAGTTTGCGCTTGAGTTCGGCATAGGCGGCTGCCGAAACAACCGAATCGGTATCAGGATTCTTGTGCCCGATCACGTAAATACTTCGTTCCATGGTATTAGAATATTCGCAATAGTCAGGCCAAGGTCAAGGACCGCCCTCCGACCCGGGTTCCTTCGATTCTTGTCCTTTTTCCGATTCGGCGATGATGTGGTCGTACTTACGGTTTTCCTCGGCCAGGGTACGGGCCCGGGCGTCCTGCATTTTCACCTCGGCCTCGAGCAGTTCCTTCTTCGCCTTGAGCCGCTCCACCTCGGTTTTGTCGCGCAGGATGAGACGCACGAAAAAAAACACGACAGCCGGCAGCCCGACAAAGAAGAACAGGTTTCCGACAATTCTCTCAAGAAGCGGCATGGCAACCCTCCCTTACTCCATCATGCACGCTAGGTGGCCCCCTCGCCAACGGCAGACCGCCGGGATCCCGCCGAATCGAGGACATGCATGAGGGCCAGCCAGGGATGCCTCAGCAGCATGCGCGGACCAGCGTAGCGCATTACGATGCGGATCGCATCACGCATGGCCGGTTGGTAGCAATGGATGGGGCAGTTGGCACAGACAGGTTTCCCGGCCCCGAAGCGGCAGGTACCCACCCGCGCGAGGGCATAGGCCCGCAGTGGGGCGCAGCCCGCGCAGAGCGTCTCCGAGCCGCCATGGAGATCGTGGCAATAGAGGGAAATCATCTTGTCTATTGTGAGGGCCTCTCTCTTGAGCCTTCCCTTCATGACAGCCTCCAGCCAGGGGATGTTTGGGCGCCGGGAATCCCCCATGAAGGAAGAATATCCCAAGCCGCGGCGCCTATCCAGAACAGATATGACCGTAGCGGATTTCACTTTTTCTTCCGGTACTCCCAGGGGGGGACAGGCTTTGCGTCCTTCCAGAGTCCCTTTCCGAGCATATGCGCTTCGGCCTCGAGGGCAGCCAGGCTTCCATCCTTGGAATACTGCTTGTAATGCCAGGCCAGGCCTGCGCGGACGATCTCACGGTTGAGCGAGCTGCCATCCACAAAGACCTCTCCCAGGAAGCGCCCGTAGCGGTCCTTGCCGCTGACCTTGACGAGGGCAGTCTTTCCGAAGGCGAAATCGGAGGCAAAGGCCTTTGAAACCTTGCCGTAAGCCTGGGACAACTCAGGCGCATCGATGCCGTCGAGCCGTATCTTGTACTGCGTCGTACCCTGCAGCACGGTAATCGTGTCGCCATCGTGGACAGCCACGACGCGGCCCTCGATGGTAGCCGGAGGCTTTTCCGCGAAAACAGCGAGAGACGCCAGGGTGAGCGCGGCAAAGAGGCGCATTTTCCGATCAATTATCATGACAAACCCTCTCCGCCGGGAAGGAACGAATCGCAGGAGGGGCGACACGTGATTGCGGCGGAGCGATAACCTGGATCATCCCTTGGGCCTCCTGGGCCTGGCTGGCCCCGCCCGCTTCTGCTTCGGTGGCCTTCCTGCCGTACCGGGCGCAGTGCGCTCTGCGCCAAAATATTTCTCGCTGCGGTAGCGGAGCCAGACCAGAAGAACCTGGGGGATCTTTTTCTTTTCCTCGGGCAAGAGGCGCGCATAGAGGAACAGGGCGCGGTCGCGCTCCGCCCGGCACGCTGCATTCTCGTGTGCATCCCAATGGGAGCGCGCAAGACGGATCAGTCGAGTGGTCTCCTTGACCAGGGCCTCGCCGGTGAGTTCCCCTCTGTCTGCGCCAGTCATGCAGACAGGACCTCAGGCATTGTAAGCACCCTCAATTTATCCTGGGCCATAATCGCAGCGCCACCTTCCTGTCCAAACGCATCGCAAGAGGAGAAGTCCATTACCTCGATTATATGCTATCTTCAAACATCCCGCACCGGGCGCAAGCGCGGCGCAAGCGCCGTGGCTCCCGGGCATTGGAGTGTAGCGGCCTGCCAGACAACAGACCCAACCGCTTCGTCGCCTCCATCCGCTCGGGCGACATCGAGACCATCGAGGACCTCAAGGCTGCCTTCCGCGAGCGTGCACTTGTCACGCATCCTGACCTGGCGGGTCCAGCCACCGAAGACGGCGCCTTCATCGCAGTTCGCTCTGAATACGAGGCTGCCCTCGCGAACTTCGAGCGTCACCGCTTCGGGGCCCGGGTGAAGTCCCCAGGCCCGGGCGGCGCGCGGGAATTTAGCCCAGGCAGCACATCGACAGGATCCGGCGGGCTCTGGGCCTGCCTCGCCCTCCTGTTGAAGCGAGGTTTTCCCAAGGAACCCCGCCACGAAAAGGAAGGCCTCCGCTACGCCTATGCCCTCTGGCGCTTCAGGAGAGCCCTGCGCACCCTCGACGCTGAAGGCGAGGCCCTCGCATCCTTTGACGCCGCTGCTGCGCCCTTCCTGGAGCTAGGGAATTCCGACAAGGCGACACTCAAGCTGCTACGCAACTTCCTCGGTGAACTCATCGACTACGCCTCCCGCGGTTTACCGGTGATGCGCGTCGCCCTCGTGCGAGAGCTCGATACCCTCGGCGCAGCCCGCATCCTCGCTGCGGGGCCCTGCTACCCGGCATTTCTGTTCGCCAAGACCCTTGCAGCTGCACTGGGCATAGGCCCCACCCTCGCCTGAACGACCATCCGCATGGAGCCTTCAGCGAAAGATAAACCGTCCAGGAATCCCCCGGACGGCAGCTTGACAAACCATCAAGAGACTATGAAGACAGCGTTGTGAGAATATTCCTGATATATCCCATCACCGGTCCCGGCAGTACTCCCAGCAGTATCGTCGAGACCGCGCTCACCAGCATCACGGCGCGGAGGGACAAGGGAATATCAACCTTGGATGTCTCGCCCTCTGGCGCTTCCGAAACCAGTGCCTTGATTACGCTTACATAGTAATAGAGGGAAACGACGCTCATTACGAGGGCCAGCGCGACGAGCCAGAGGTAGCCCTTGTGGGCAACCTCCGCGAAAAGGAAGAACTTGCCGATAAAACCCGCCGCCGGCGGGATTCCCGCGAGCGAAAGCAGGCTTACGATGAAAACAGTCGATATGAGGGGCGATTTCTTCCACATGCCTTTAAAGGAGGCAATCTCATCGGAGCCAGATAATTCGGACCAGGCCGTCACCGCGGCAAAGGCTCCGACGTTCGCGAAAAGATATACCAGAAGATAGTACACCAGGGCCGCAGCCCCGGCAAAGCTCGCGACCATGACACCCAGGAGCATATATCCGGCATGGGCGATGCTCGACCAGGCGAGCATGCGTTTTACATTGGTCTGCGGGATCGCCGTCAGGTTGCCAAGAATCATCGACAGCGCAGCTATCAGCACGATGAGGGTGGTCATCCCCAATCCCAGCGGGACGAGGACGACAGGGAAAAACCTCAGCAGAGCGGCGAAGCCAGCTGCCTTGGATGCCACGGCGAGGAAGGCGGTGACCGGCACAGGCGCGCCCTCGTAGATGTCGGGGGACCACATGTGGAAGGGTACGGCGGCCACCTTGAAGGCAAGTCCGGCAAGGGCGAATATACCGCCAATTACGACGAGTGATCCGCCTTGACCGGCGGTCAGCGCCGCCATGACTGCCCCGTATCCCAAGGAGCCGGCGGCTCCGTAGAGGAAGGAAAGCCCAAACAGGAGTATGGCGCTCGACATCGCCCCGAGGAGGACATACTTCATTCCCGCCTCGGTGGAACGCATGCTGCCCTTCTCGAAGGCAGTCAGCACGACCAGGGGTATCGACATGAGTTCGAGGGCGATATAGAGGGTGAGGAAGTCGGTCGCCCCGGCCATGCCCATCATGCCAACCAGCGAAAAGGCCATTAGCACATAGAACTCGCCGCGCGCGTCCTCGAAGCGCTTCGAAAAGCGAAGCGACATCAGCGTCACCAATAAAGCACCAAGTATGAATATCTGCTTGAAGAGGACGCCAATGCCGTCGTTCAGGTACTGCTGCATGAAGAAGGGACCCTTGCCGCCAGGTGCCAGGAAACTCATGGCCAGGAGGACCGCAAAGCCCAGGGCGGCGACGATGCCGACCCGGTTTTTCTTTCCGTCAGGCAGGAACAGGCCCAGCAAAAGGAGGACAAGAGCCAGGGCAGCAGCCCCTATTTCAAGGTTGAGCGTGGAGAAGTCCATCAGAAGATCCCTCCCATGGGCGCAGCGACAATGCGGCCTACGATCGGCATGATTCCGCCGGACACCATGTCCATGAAGGGTCCCGGCCAGACACCGAGGACCAGGAGTACTCCCCCGAGGAGGACTATCGGCACGAGTTCGATGCCCCTGGCATCGGAAAGGCCTGCCCAGCGCTCGTTGGCTGGCCCGAGGAAGACGCGCTGATATACCCACAGGACGTAGATCGCCGTAACGACCACTGAAAATACCGACACAATAGTGAGGACCGTGAAGCTCTGGATCGAACCGGCAAAGACCGTGAACTCGGGCACGAAGTTGAACAGGCCGGGAAGCCCGAGCGAAGCCAGGCCAACGACCAGGAAGGCGGCCGAGGTCCTGGGCATGTACTTGGCGAGGCCTCCGAAGTCGGCGATGATCCGCGTGTGGGCCTTGTCGTAGACCTGCCCGACCAGGGCGAAAAAGAGGGCCGCCATGATTCCGTGCGCGAACATCTGGGCAGCCGCGCCGCTCAGTGACACCGCATTCATGGACGCTATCCCGAGCAGGACAAAACCCATGTGGCTGATCGAAGAGTTGGCCACGACGAACTTCATGTCCTTCTGCGCCAGGGCCACGAAGGCAATGTAGATGACGTTGATGGCCGCAAGGATTGCCACAACGGGAGCCCAGTACTGCGCACCCATCGGGAAAAAGCCCAGGCCCACCCGGATGATCGCATAGCCACCTAGCTTCATGATGACGCCGGCAAGGAGCATCGAGATGGTGGTCGGCGCTGCCGAGTGTCCATCCGGGGTCCAGCGGTGCAAGGGGAATATCGGTACCAATACCCCGAATCCCACAAGGATCGCCAGGAATCCCCATTTCTGGAACTCGGGCGAGAAGTTCACCTTGGCGAGTTCGGCTAGGCTGAAGGTCCCGTAACCCAGGCCGGTATGCGGGCTGCCGACGTAGGTGTACACCGCGAAGAGGCCGACGAAGGCGATGGCCGAGCCAGACAGGAGGTACAGGGTGTACTTCATGGCTGCGTAGTCCTTGCGCGTGGAGCCCCAGACGCTGATGAGGACATACTTGGGTATGACGGCCACCTCGATGAACATGAAGAGCACGAAGAGGTCAGTCGACATGAAGACGCCAAAGACGCCACCCACAAGGAGAAGCGTATAGATGAAGAACTCCTTGGCGCGGCTCTCGAGCTTCCAGGAGACGAAGACGCCGGCGAACAGGATGATGGCCGTGAGCAGCACGAGGGGGAGGGACAGGCCATCGACCCCGAGGTCGAGGCTGATGCCGAAGGTCGTGAGCCATGGAACATGCTCCACGAACTGGAGTCCCTTGGAGGCATTGTCGTAGGTGAACATCGCGAGGGTGGCCAGAGCGAGGGAGCAGCTCGCCGCCGCAAGTGCGATTCCACGGATCGCGTTCCTGGCAGTCGAAGGAATGAACAGCAATATGAGGACCGCCACAAAGGGCGCCAGGATGATGCCGGGAAGGAGGTGGAGTCCGTTCATCGTGCGAACCCTCCTATCAGGTTGGTCGAAACCAGCACCACAGCCAAAGCCACCGCGCCGAAGATCACCAGCGCATAGGATTGCAGGCGGCCGCTCTGCAGGAGCCTGAGCTTCCCGCCGGAGGCCCTGGTCGCCGAACCGAGGCCATCGAAGGTCCCATCTATGACCCTGTGGTCGAACCAGTCGAAGATCCTCCCTCCCAGCATCATGACCCACTTGAACACGAGGGCATAGAACTCATCGATGTAGAACTTGTTGAGGAAGAGAGTATGGATCGGGCGGAAACGCTCCGCCAGCGCCTCATGCCTGACAAGCTTCTTTCCATAGACAAGCCAGGCAATGCCGATACCGAGTATGGCGACGATCGTAGCTGGCAGGGCCACCGCGAGGTCGAGCTGCGGCGCCTCAGGCTCTCCGAAAAAGATGAAGGAGCCGAAGGAAGATCCAAACCAGGCCTGCCACCAGGGCGAGCCAACGAGGCCTGCGACCACCGCAAGGACAGCAAGCAGGATAAGCGGGCCGGTCATGGAAACCGGACTCTCATGTGCATGGCCCTCATGGCCGTGCCCGTCTGTCACCGGGTTGCCGAAAAATACCGAGAAGATCAGGCGGAACATGTAGAAGGCCGTCAGGAATGCGGTGACCAGGCCAATGACAAAGAGGGCAGTCTGCCCTTCCCTGAGGGCAGTCAGGAGGATCTCGTCCTTGCTCCAGAATCCCGCGAGGGGGAAGAGTCCGGCCAGCGACAAAGAACCTATTACAAAGGTCCAGGTCGTGATGGGCATCTTCTTGGAGAGGCCACCCATCTTGAAAATATCCTGTTCGTGGAGGGCATGTATCACCGAGCCCGCCCCTAGAAAAAGGAGGGCCTTGAAAAATGCATGCGTCGTGAGGTGGAACATACCCGCGCTCATGGAACCCGCCCCGAGGGCAAGGAACATGTAACCGAGCTGCGAAAGCGTCGAGTAGGCCAGAATCCGCTTGATGTCCCGCTGCACAAGTGCGATGAGGGCCGCGAAGATCGCCGTGAAGCCGCCGATCCAGGCGATGAGCTCCATCACCTGGGGCACTGTGTGGAAAAGCACGAAACCGCGTGCCACGAGATAGACACCGGCCGCGACCATGGTCGCAGCGTGGATAAGTGCCGAAACGGGGGTAGGGCCCTCCATGGCATCCGGCAGCCAGACGTGGAAGGGAAACTGTGCCGACTTGCCCATGGGTCCTGTGAAGACCAGGACTGCGATGAGGGCCAGAAGGCCAAGATGCTCGTATGCCGGAATCTCCTTGGCCAGGGCCCCGAAATCGAAGGTGCCGAAAATCGTGAACAAGAGGAGGATACCGACAAGAAAGCCGAAGTCCCCCCAGCGGTTGGTCACAAAGGCCTTCTTGCTGGCCTCGGCAGCCGAGTCCTTGAGGCGCCAGAAACCGATAAGGAGATAGGAGGAAAGCCCCACCAGTTCCCAGAACACGAAGGTCTGGAAATAGTTGTCAGCAATCACAAGTCCCAGCATCGAGAAGGTGAAGAGCCCGAGGTATGCGAAATACCTCGAAAATCCCCCGTCCCCCTTCATGTAACCCAGGGAATACACCATCACAAGGAAGGCTACAAAGGAAACAATTGTCATCATCAGGGACGAGAGCGGGTCGATCAGCACGCCCATGGAGATGTCAAGGCCCCTGATCCCGCCGAGGTGGGGGATCGAAAGCCAGCTCATGGAAACGTGCACCGGGGTGGGGTCTCCGATCATGCCCAGGAGGAGCCAGATCGAGAGCGCCAGGGAGGTCCCCGTCGCTGCGATGGCGATGCCTGCCGAGAGCGCCTTCCAGCGTGAGGTGAAAAATACAATGACCGCGTAGGCCGCCAGGGGCGCTACCGTCAGGATTATCGCAAGTGTGCTCATGTGCGTTCCTGCCTAGCCTTTCCCGTTACCATTTCAGCATGTCGAGCTCGTCGACGCCCGTGTTCGCGCGGCGACGGTAGAGCGCGAGGATGATTGCCAGCCCAACGGAGACCTCGGCAGCCGCCACGACTATCACGAAGATCGCGAAGGCCTGCCCGGCGAGGAACTGGGGATGGAGGAAATGGTTGAAGGCCACGAAATTGATGTTGACCGAATTCAGCATGAGTTCAATCCCCATGAAGACTGAAATCGCGTTCCTCTTCGCTATGGCGCCCAGAAGGCCGATACAGAAAAGCAGGGCTGCGAGTATCAGGTAATGCGTCAATCCGATCATGCCTTCCCCCCTTCGGCGGGGCTGGCAGCCTTGGGACCGATCCTGCGCCTGGTAAAGTGCGCCTGGCCAATCACGATCGCGCCGACAAGCGCTGCCAGCAAGAGGATGCCTGCAAACTCAAAAGCAAGGACATAGTCGTTCAGGAAGAGATTGGCTATCGTCTGGATCGTCGAGGTTGTTTCGGCTGCTGGCACTGTATTGAACGCGGTACCCATGGCCGCCAGCATGATGCCGATGAAGAGCAGGACGGCTACGACAGTCGCGGCAGCTCCGTAGCGGTTGAAGCGGTTGGAATCCTCGATGCGGTCACGCTTCGTCAGCATTATGCCGAATACAAAGAGGATCGAGATCGCGCCGACATACACAAGGATCTGCACTGCGCCGACATAATCGGCACCCATCAGGATGTAGAGAAAAGCGATCAAGAGGAAGGTACCTGCCATGAAGAGGGCCGCGTGGACGAGGTTCCGGGTGACTACCATGGCGACCGCCGCCACGACGGCGAGCGCAGCGAAGAAGTAGAAGAAGATGACTCCGAGCATCTCGTTACGCTCCTTCCGTGGCGCTGGCCACGACCGGAGCTGCCTCGGGCAATGCCTCCGCTGGATGCTGCTTTTCCCAGATCCGGTAGATGTCTTCCTTGCGCCAGCAGGCCAGTTCGAAGAATGTCTTGAACTGGATGGACTTAATGGGGTTGGACGGCGTGACCGGGCAGGCCTCGACGCAGAGCCCGCAGAACAGGCAGGCTCCGAGGTTCATGCGGTAGCGGTCGAGGCGCTTCCTGCCGTCCGCACCCTTGTGCCACTCAACCTTTATGACGCCGTTCGGGCAGGCCATCGAGCAGAGCTCACAGGAGGTGCAGGTATCCTTGTTGAAGGCAAAGGAACCCTTGCTCCGTGGCGGGAGGTCAGGTTTTACCTCGGGGTATTTCTGCGTGATCTTGGGCATGAAGAGCCGTTTCGCCGTGACGAAGAGGCCCTTGAATATTCCTGATCCATACACGGTTAGATACTCCTCTCGACGAAGTGCTGCCAGAGCTTGATGCCGACGCCCGTGAGAAGGAGGTTGGCCAGCGCCACGGGAATGAGGAACTTCCAGTTGAACTTCATCATCTTGTCGACGCGGATGCGGAGGAAGGTCCAGCGGATCCACAGGAGGAACAGGATGAATACGTAAGTCTTTCCGATAAACCACATCCAGGGCGGAAGCCAGGGACCGCTTGCCCCGCCGAAAAAGAGGACCACGCCAAGTGCAGCCATTGAAAAAAGGTTCGCGTATTCTCCCATGAAGAAAAGGGTGAAGCGGATTCCTGAATACTCGGTATGATATCCGGCGACGAACTCCTGCTCTGCCTCGGTCATGTCAAAGGGCGACTTTGTCAGTTCCGCGAGGGCTGAGATCGTGAAAATGATGAAGGCTACGGGCTGGATGAAGACATACCACACATGGGACTGGGACGCCGCGATCTGGCCGAGGTCGAGTGATCCGGACAACATGACAATACCTATGATCGAGAGCGCCATCGGGATCTCGTAGCTGATGATCTGGGCCACCGTTCGCATGCCGCCGAGCAGCGAGTACTTGTTGTTGGAACCCCAGCCGGCCATGAGCACCGAGATCGTGTTGGTGGAGGAAACTGCGAGGAAGAACAGGATGCCTACATTCAGTGTTACGGGGGTTATTCCCGGTCCGTAGGGCAGGAGGCCGTACATCGTCACGGCTACCGTCACGATGAGGAGTGGCGCGATCAGGAACACCATCTTGTCGGCCGAGGCGGGCATGATCCACTCCTTGCCCAGGAGCTTGATGGTGTCATTGACCGTCTGAAGGAGACCGAAGGGACCGACGCGGTTCGGGCCGACACGTTCCTGGAAGAAGCCCGCAGCGCGTCGCTCGATCCAGATCAGCATTATGACGTTGATGATGAGGAGGATCACCGCACCGACGAAGTACACAAAGGCCCAGAGGATGTCCATCCAGGGAAGGGCTTCTGCCAGCGTGGTGGGTGCCACGCCCAGGATGCCTTGTATCCAATTAAACACAGTTGTGAGGAACTCGGTCATGTGCCCCTACCTGTCTATGTCGCCAAGGACAAAGTCCAGCGACGCAATGAAGGAGATGAAATCCTGGAGCGTGAGGCCGGGCGCCTTCTCCGGAATTATGCCTATGTTGCAGAAGGAGGGAGAGCGCATGTGCACACGCCAGGGCTTGGTCGTGCCGTCGGATACCACGTGATAGGCCTGGACACCCCGCGCTGCCTCGATCATCGTGTAGGCCTCTCCGGCCGCGGGCTTCCAGACCTTCGCCACCTTGGCGCGCCAGTCGCCTTCGGGGAGCTGCTTCAGGGCCTGCCTGACGATCTTGATGCTTTCCCGTGTCTCCATGATCCTGATGTAGTAGCGGTCCCAGCAGTCGCCCTTGTGGAGCACTGGAACATCGAAGTCGAAGCGTTCATAGACCGAGTAGGGTGAATCCTTCCGAAGGTCGAACTTCACGCCCGAGGCGCGGAGGTTGGCGCCGGTCAGCCCGAACTCGAGGGCTTCGTCCGAATTGATCGCTGCTATGCCCTTCGTGCGACCGAGGAAGATCTCGTTGCCTGAAACCAGCATGTCAAAGTCATCGAGGCGGGCGATGATCTTGTCCAGTTCGGCCTCGGCCTTCGGGACCCAGCCCTCGGGAAGGTCGGCCCAGACGCCGCCGTTGACCATGTAGTGCATGAGGAGCCGCGATCCGGTTACTGCCTCGAGGAGGTCGAGGACGCCTTCGCGGGCATTGAAGGCGTAGGTCCAGGCGGTGATCGCGCTGAAATCAAGGACCATCGAGGCGACCATCAGGAGGTGGCTGGAGATCCGATTGAGTTCTCCGACAATGACGCGGATGTACTCGGCGCGTTCGGGCACGACAATACCCCCGAGCTTTTCGAGGCCGATCACGTAGGCCCAGGATTGCAGGGCACCGGCGCAGTAGTCGAAGCGCGAGGTATAGGGGGTGAACTGCGAGTAGGTAAGACCCTCTGCCAGCTTTTCCATGCCACGGTGCAGGTAGCCGACCTTGTTTTCGGCCGAGACGACGGTCTCGCCGTCCATGATCAGGCGGGCACGATAGACACCGTGGGTCGAGGGGTGCTGGGGTCCGAGATTGAGGATGAACTCCTGGGTCTCGAAGCCATCGGAGTTGAGGTTGGCGCCATCGAGGTTGTCGCCCATCACTGCCCTCCCTCGGCGGCCTTCTTGTCCCAGGATGCTGGCGGAAAGCGGTCGCGTTTCGGCATGACAAAGTCCTTGCGGAGGGGATGTCCCTCGAAGTCGGCGCGGTTGAGGACGCGTTCGAGCTGGGGTCGGCCGGTGAAGCGGATGCCCATGAGGTCCCAGACTTCCCGCTCGAGCATGTCGGCCGACTTCCAGACTCCCATCACGCTCGGGGCCTCGGGACTGTCATGGTCGATATAAGACCTAATTGTGAGTATATCCTTCGCGCCTTCGGACAGGTCCCAGAGCCGCCACGCCAGCTCAAAGCAAGCCGGGTAGGCCGGGGCGGCACCCGTGGCCGTGGGAGTCGCTGCGGCCGTGGCCGCTGCGGCCGTGGCTGTGGCGGCCGGGCGGTCGATGACCGTGATGTCGAAGAGGACAAAGCCCCCGAGGGCCTTCACCGCCGCAAGCGACTCCACCGCTTCGGAAGCCTGTATCACGAGGACGCCGTCGCGGACTTCGGCCTTCGGCAGGACTGCTGCCACCTTGCTGATATCACGCATTGAAGTGGACCTCCCGGAGTTCGGGATGGCGGAGCATCGCGCGGATCTTGAGGATGCCGTCGATGAGGGCCTCGGGCCTGGGCGGGCAGCCTGGGACGTAGACATCGACAGGCACAATTGTGTCGACTCCCTGCACGACGCAGTAGGAATCGGTGAAGGGGCCGCCGCAGATCGCGCAGCCTCCCATCGCGAGAACATATTTGGGTTCGGGCATCTGGTCGTAGATGGTCTTCAGGAGGGGTGCCATCTTGTCGGTGACCGTGCCTGCCACGATCATCAGGTCGGCCTGGCGCGGCGAGGGACGGAAGACCTCGTAGCCGAAGCGGGAAAGGTCGTAGCGGGCACCTCCCGCCGACATCATCTCGATGGCGCAGCAGGCCAGGCCGAAGGTGACAGGCCACAGCGAATTGCCCCGGCAGAAATCGAGGACAGCCTCGATTCCGTTGTGCAGGGGCCCCTTGATGAGAGTCGTCGGCTCCTTCGATCCGTGCCCCGGGGCACGGGGGTCATTGTGATTCAGTTCCATTCAAAGGCTCCCTTCTTCCACGCATAGCCGATGCCGAGGGCCAGGACGCCGATGAATATGGCCATCTCCACGAAGGAAACGAGCCCCGCGCTCTTGAAGGCCGAAGCCCAGGGGTAAAGGAACACAACCTCGACATCGAAGACGACGAAGATCAGCGCGTAGAGGTAATAGCTGATCTTGAACTGGACCCAGGTCGGTCCCTCTGTCTCGAGTCCGCACTCATAGGTCCGGGCCTTCGCGGAGCTCGGGTTTCGCGGACGCAGCAGCCAGTTCACGAACACGATGACGAGGGACAGGACAAAGCCCCCCGCGAGAAAAAGAAAGAGAGTTCCGAATTCCTTGGCCATCACACTCTCCTTGTATCGGGACCATCCTGAAAGGATGGATGAAAGACCCGCAAAGGCCCGTTACGCCGCGTGTGCGGACGAAAAAATGGGCACCGCGGATGCAGTCCGTGATGCCCTGCTGCAACAGACACGGACCCTGCGATCAGAAGGCCCCGAGCACCCAGGCTGGTGCTGCGGCCAGTGCCACGAGGACCAGCATGCAGAAACCGACTACCGTCAACTCGGCAGCCCTGAGCGGCAACTTTGCCACGACCTTGGGTTCTTGGAACCAGGCCTGGATGAGGGGTCGGAGGTAGTACACCATGCCGATCGCGCTCATCACGACGGCAAAAACCACGAGGGCGATCTTCCCCTGCCCGACAGCGTTCCCGAAGACAAAGAGCTTTCCGAAAAAACCGCCCAGGGGAGGTACGCCAACGAGGGAGAGCATGGCCACCGCGAGTCCGACTGCGAGGAAGGGCGACCGCGAGCGAAGGCCGGCGAAGGCAGCGATGGCATCCCCTTCTCCACCCTCTTCGACGCGGGCCCAGGCGACAAAGGCTATCATCGTCGCAGCTGCGTAGGCAGCGGTGTAGAGCCAGAGGGCGCCCGTGGCCATGGAACCAGTCGCCAGAAGGGCGATCAGGAGGTAGCCGGCGTGCGAGATGCCTGAGTAGGCCATGAGTCTCTTGAAGCCGCCCTGGGCCAGGGCCCCGAGGTTGCCGACAAGAAGGGTCAATACTGCAAGAAGGGCGATGATCCAGCCCCAGCTGTCAGCCGCCATGGGAAAGGCACGGTAGAGAAGGCGGAAGAAGGCCGTAAAGGCCGCGATTTTCACAACTGTGCTCATGTAGGCGGTTACCGCAGTAGGCGCTCCATCGTAGACATCGGGAGTCCAGAAATGGAAGGGAGCGGCGGAAACCTTGAAGGCCAGGCCAAAGAGGATAAAGAGAAGTCCGAGGTGGAAGAGGGGATGAATGCCACTCGAGTTTGCCTGGGTCCACAGGAGGATGCCTCCCAGCGAGAACTGCCCCGTTCCGGCATAGATGAGGCCGATCCCGAAGAGGAGGATGCCCGTGGCAAAGGAGCCGTTGAGGAAGTACTTCAGCGCTGCCTCGTTGCCCTTCACATCGCTTTTTCTCGTTCCAACGAGGACATAGACGGGAATGCTCAGGATCTCGATCCCGAGGAAGAGCATCACGAGATTGGTGTAGCTCGTGAGCATGACCGCCCCGGTCAGCGCGAAGATGACAAGTGCGGCCTTCTCGGCGCGGGGCACCTCGGTCCTGCCCGAGGGGGAACCCAGGAGGAGGACGACAAGGATTGTCAGTACTATGACGAGGAGGCTGAAGGCGGAGGCAAAGCCGTCGAACTCGGCCATGCCCCTGAGGAGGCGGTGGTCGAGTCCGATCTGGAAGCCTGCAAGTACGGCCGCGGCGATGAGTCCGATGACAGCCAAGGGAAAAGCCAGGGGCTTGAGCCGCCCGAGGTTGGCGAAGAGCACGATGACGGCGAGGATGGGAAGCAAGAGGTACAGGCTCATGGTTTACTTCGCCCCCATGATGTGGAAGATCGCTTCGAGGGCCGGGGCGGAAAGCTCCAGGAGGGGCTTGGGGTAGATTCCCAGGGCCAGGCCACCGAGGGCAAGGACCGTGAGGGCGCCGGCTTCCGACGGCTTCATCCTGAAGGCTGTCACGTTGGTCGGCACCGCTCCAAGGAGGCTCTTCCTGATCCACTGGAGGTAGAGGACTGCGCCGAGGATTACTCCCAGGCCTCCCGCAAGGGCCCACCAGAGTCCGAGCTTTGACAGGGAAAGGAGGAGGAGGAACTCGCCCACAAAGCCGCCGGTGAGGGGCAGGCCTATGGCCGAAAGGGCGAGGAGGACAAAGAGCGTGGCAAAGGCCCCGTTACGGTGGGCAAGGCCGGAAACAGCGCCTATTTGCCTGCTTCCCGCCTGGCTCTCGAAGATGTCGACTGCCAGGAGAAGGCCCGCGATCGAAAGCCCGTGGGCTATCATCTGCACGATACCACCCTGGAGTCCGAGCATGCCGAGGGAGAAGACACCGGCAGCCATCAGGCCAGTGTGCGAAAAGCTCGACCAGGCCAGGAGGCGTTTCATGTCCTTCTGTGCGAGGGCCACGAGGGAACCCCAGACTACCCCGATAACTCCAAGGCTAATAAATATCGTCTGCCAGGCGGCGAAGGCCGTGGGAAAGACGGGAAGCATCCAGCGGATGGCTCCGTAGAGGCCCATCTTGGCCATGAGGGCCGCGAGGAGGATGGTACCAGCGGCGGGAGCCTCGTTGTAGGTGTCGCTCTGCCAGGTGTGGAAGGGGAAGAGGGGCATCTTGATGGCAAAGGCCAGGGCGAAGCAGGCGAGTATCCAGGGCGAGGCTGCCTCGGGAAGCTGCGCGGAGTAGAAGCTCGAAAGGGCGAAGCTGTGGGCTCCTGGAGTGAAGCCATGGATATAGATGATGCCGAAAAGCATGAAGAGACTGCCCACGACGGTGTAGACAAAGAATTTGAGGGTGACGGGGACGCGCTTTTCGCCACCCCAGAAGGCTGCGATGAAATACACCGGCACGAGGGCCAGTTCCCAGAAAAGATAGAATACGACAGCATCACGGGCGGCGAAGACACCAACGAGGCCAGCCTCCATCGCAAGGATGAGGCCATAAAGAACCGGGCTCCGTCGCTCGTCGCGCCGCATCGAAACAATGAGGGCCACAGGGGCCACCACAATGGTGAGAAGGATGAGCGGAAGGCTCAGTCCGTCGAGCCCGAGGCTGAAGGAGAGGCCCCAGGCGGGCACCCAGTCGAGAAGGAAATCGAAGCTCGCGGCTGGCAGGGCTGACCAGACAGACGCGACTCCCAGGGCCACCAAGGCGGTTATTCCCGCGACGAGGGCCGCAACAACCCTTGCCCCCTTCTCGGGAAGGGCCATCACCATGAGGCCGCCCACGAGGGGGATCAGAATCAGAAGTAGTGTGACCATTGCTTATCCCAGGGCCGCGACGGCGGCTATGACGATGACGCCGAGCGTCATGGCAAAAAGATAGAAGACGATATTCCCAGTCTGGAGAAGGCGGACCCTGCCACCCACCCAGGCGACAAGACCCGCCGTTCCGCGGACCACTCCATCGATGCCACGATCGTTGGCGGTGCCGAAGAGCCAGGCGGAAAGCGCAAAAAGGGGCTTTACGATGAGCGCGTCGTAGAACTCGTCCACACGGAACTTCCGGAGGGACCAGCGGACGGGACCCCTCGCCTTTTTGTCTTCAGTTGGTACAACCTTGCCGGGGCCGTACTTCAGGACGGCGAAGATGAAACCGGCCAGTACCACGACTGTCGAGATCCCCATCAGGAGCCACTCGGTGCCTTCCTCGAGGCCGGCCGCGTACTCGCCTGCCGAGGGAGCCAGGAAGCCAGCCATCCAGTCGGGGACGCCGAAGACGGCAGGCATGCCAAGGAAGCCGGCAGCTGTCGAGCCAAGGGCCAGCACGATCAGCGGAACCGTCATGGTCCAGGGTGACTCGTGGGGATGGACGCTCTTGGCGGTGCGGTCCGAGCTGTGGAAGACGAGGATAAAGAGCCTGCCCATGTAAAAGGCAGTAAGGAAGGCTGCGAAGATGCTCAGACCCCAGAGGAGGGGAGACCGGGAGTAGACTGCGGCGAGGATGGCGTCCTTCGAGAAAAAGCCCGCGAAGGGAGGGACGCCCGAGATGGCCAGGGTACCCACCAGGAAGGTGATGTAGGTAATTGGGAGTTTCTTGGCCAGGCCACCCATCTTCCTGATGTCCTGCTCGCCGGAGAGGGCGTGGATGACGGATCCCGCGGCCAGGAATAGCAGGGCCTTGAAGAATGCGTGGGTAAAGACGTGGAAATAGCCCGTCGAGTAGGCGCCGACACCCAGAGTCAGGAACATGAAGCCGAGCTGGCTGACCGTGGAGTAGGCCAGGACCTTCTTGATGTCGCGCTGGCTGAGGGCGATGAGACCGGCCCAGATCGCCGTGGCCAGTCCAACAATGGAAATCACCGTTAGGGCGATCGGAGCCAGGTCGTACAGGACATGGGAGCGGATAACCATGTAGATGCCGGCAGTCACCATGGTCGCGGCATGGATGAGGGCGGAGACCGGCGTGGGTCCTGCCATGGCGTCTGGCAGCCAGGTGTAGAGGGGGATCTGTGCGCTCTTGCCCATGGCGCCTACAAACAACATCAGTGTTATGAGGGTCAGGGCGGGAGTCCCCGCAGCCATGCTGCCGGCCTTGGCGAAGACCTCCCCGAAGGAAAGGCTGCCGAAGGTGGCGACCATCGCAAAGAGGCCGAGGAGGAAGCCGAGGTCGCCGATGCGGTTCATCACGAAGGCCTTCACGGCGGCGGCATTGTACTCGTCCTTGGTGAACCAGAAGCCGATC
>SESF01019232.1_pt1 | contig 23004 bp, 22 predicted proteins | sample 3171521 | NCBI WGS metagenome assembly SESF01 (sample SAMN10866945, study PRJNA518727) | freshwater metagenome | biome: subpolar coniferous forest; feature: holomictic lake; material: water; isolation source: holomictic Lake 227, 6 m and 8 m depth | place: Canada: near Kenora, Ontario | collected...
TCGTTCAGCCCCGCGTTAGGGATCACCTCGAGCAGAGGCCTGGATACCGCGTCGGAGGCTTTCACGCTGAAGATACGCTCCATGGCCGGATTAAGCGCGGTCACCTGCGCGTCCGGGCCGGTCATCAGCACGCCTTCGGCCATGTTGGCGAAGGCGGCGGCCAGCTGCTGGGATTGCAGCTCTACGCGCCTGAGGTTCTCCTCTATTGACTCCGACATGGAATTAAGCGTTTCGGCGAGTTTACCCATCTCACCGTGAAAATCTTTCTGTATCCTGTAAGAGAACTCCCCCGCCGCGAATTTTTTAGAGGCATAAACTATTTTATCGAACGGCCTGGAAAAGCCGGCCGATACCGCCAGGCTCAGGAAGAACGAAAGCAGCAGCGCCAGCGCCAGCGCCGCGAGCAGCGCTTTTTTCAGTATCGCGTTGGCGGCCTCCAACTGCGCCGCCGGAACGGCCAGGCGCGCCACGGCGCTGATGCGTCCGCCGGGGGTTACGGGGTAGGCGGCGTAAAGCATCACCTTCCCGAGCGTGACCGAGCGGCGCAGGTCGTACGAGGGCTTACCCTCGAAAGCGCCGGACACTTCGGGCCGGTCGGAATGGTTCTCCATGGCTTTCACGGCCGCCGTGTCCAGTTCGGAGTCGGCCAGCACGCGCCCGCCCTCCGCTATTATAGTGACCCGCGAGCTTACCTTCGCGCCCAGGGAATGGGCCAGCGAGTTTATACCGGAGGAAGCCAGATCTGAGGACCGGAGCTGGGCGGAAACCAGCGCGGCTTCATCCGCGAGCTTCGTTTTCAGGTTCGAAAGCTCCGAGCTCTCGATGCGCTGGAAGACCAGGAAGAAAGCCGCCCCGAGCACGGCCGCGGAAAGGGCGAGATAGGAAAGGAAAAGGCGGAACCTGAAAGTTTTAAATATGCCCGGCATTATTTATCTTCGAACCGGTAACCGTAATTCTTGACCGTAATTATGCGTTTCCCCTCGGACTTAAGTTTTTTGCGCAGCGTACCCACGTGTACGTCCACGGTCCGGGTCTCCAACTCCAGAGCGGCGTCCATGCCCCAGGCTTTTGAAAGCAGGTCTTCGCGCGAAAGCACCTTTCCGGCCGAAAGCGTCAGCGCCTTTAGCAACTCGAACTCCTTGGAGGTCAGCTCCACGGCAGCCCCTTTCACCCGGGCCTCCACTTTTGAAAAATCCACCTCGAGAGAGCCGGCCTTGAAACTTTCGGCCCGCGAGGGCTTGGCTCTGGTGCGGCGCAGCACGGCCTGCACGCGCGCCAGCAGTTCCTTCACACTGAAGGGCTTGGTCACGTAATCGTCCGCGCCGAGACCGAGGCCGAGTATTTTGTCGGATTCTTCGCTTTTAGCCGTAAGCATTATTATCGGTATGGATGAAGTTCTGTCGTCCGCCTTAAGACGGCGGCAGACGTCCAGCCCGTCCAGTCCGGGCAGCATCAGGTCGAGCAGTATAAGGTCAGGACGCTCTTTCGCAGCGGTCATGGCCGCAAAAGAACCGTCGTGGAGCATGACCGTCTTATAGCTTTCTTTTTTAAGGTTATAATCGATCATCCGGGCGATGTCTTTCTCATCTTCCACGATAAGTATCTTGGCTTCCATCATTGATATGATAGCAAAACTCTAAACCGTCAGGCTTCCGGAAACACGAGCGGGTCCAAGCTGGACTCGGTCTGACCGGCAGCCGGGATTTCGTGATCTTCAGCAGCCATAGTCCAGGCGGCGGAGCTGACAAAAAATGCCAGCGCGGCGGCCGAATCTTTTACGGGGTTACTGATCGGGTTCATCTCTCCTCCTTTGGTCTTTCTCTCTTCAGCACTTATACGATAGCAGTCAAAGGCCAAGAGCGTGTAAACTCCGGGTAAATTCAGGGTAAAATCAGGAAAGCCGGCCGTAAAGGGAAATTTTAATGAGCGTCAGCTCGAGTTAGAAGACGAGGCGGGGCTCCGCCGAAGGGCGGGATCTATTCCAAAACCCTCAATTCTCTGGTTCCGGCCTTATATTGGAGTTAACCTCGGGCAGGCCGGACCGGCCTTCCATCCCGTAAGCTTTCAGGAGCTTGTCGATGTTATTGGTTATTATCTCGGTACGCGGCGCCTTTCCCGGGCCGCTGCCAGCGTTGATCAGCGGCGGCTTAACCTTGGTGTTCGCCACGGTGGCGGCGAACTGCTCGGCGGGGGTCAGCGGCCAGCCCCAGCCCGTTTCCTGCTCGTCGGGAGTGGGGTTGAGGCCCGCGGCCTCGTAGGCGTACTCGGTGTAGCCCACGCAGTCGAAAAGGTCGGGGCCTTTCTGCTGGAAATGCGTGTCGCTGTAGTGCAGGCCCAGCTTGGCTTTGGCGGCCAGGATTATCTTCCTGCGCTGGGCGGCGGTGGGCCGTACCTTGCTGACCCGGTTGCCATAGTAGGGATATTTGTTCTGGTGCGTGAAATCTTTCCAGGAGTATATTCTGCGCACGCCGCCGTAGGGCTGGAACGTGTCCGGCACGCAGTCGTAGATCACCACTACCAGCTTCCCGTCCATGAGCTCGGTGCCGCCGAAGATCCCGGAATGGCCCACCGGAACATCAGCTATCCAGCTCTGGGGGATGCCCATTCTGCCCCCGGCGTAAATTATGTCCCCTTTCTCTATGCCGTCGGCCAATGCCGCGCCCGGGACGGCGGCGGAGGCCTTACTGCCGGCCAGCGTTTCAAAAGCGGCGGCGCGCACCGACGAAGCTTCGCTGGTATCTCCGGCCAGGGAGCTGAGGAACTTCTTCGCGTACCCGGAATTGGTCTTACCGGCGCTGATAGCGATGTTGACTTTCACCACGTTGTCCGACTCGGAGAAGAATTTAAGAAGTTTCTGCGTGGCGGCGGGGTCGCCTATCTCGCCCAACGCCCAGACCGAATCGATGGCCTTTATGCGGGCCAGCATGCCGGCTTCGTAAGGCCCCATGGTACTATAACTGGCCAGGTAATTCTCTACGATCAGAAGCAGGTCTTTTACCGCGAATAAGTTCTTCGCCTCGCCGGCGGCCCGGACCGCGCAGCTCTGCACCGCGGGGTCGGCGTCGTTTATCACGTCGGCCAGGGACTTGGCTATGTATTCGTCGGTGCTGGCGCCCAGCGTATTTATAGCCGCGCAGCGGGTCTGGGCGTCCTTGCCTGAGCGCACCACGTCGTTGAGCAGCGCCCTGGCGGCTTCCCTGTCCGCGGCTACCCGGGCCCGGACCTCTTCGGCCCGCGCGGGGTCTGTAAGTTCCGAAACGGATACTTTTTCGCCCGCTGAAGCGCAGGTTGAAAATGCAAAAGAGAAAAGGACCGCTGAAAGGATAGGGTGCCTGAAAATACCGTTCATCAATTCCCTCCGTATTCGCCGCTGTATATAGTTTACAGCGCGGAGGGTAAAGTACAAGTTCCAAGAGGGCAGGTCAGGGGAAGTAAAGGACCAGGCCCGTATAGGCCTTTCGGGCCGGGTCAGCGGGCCCCGGTCAGGCCAGCACCCAGCCCAGCAGGATGGAAACCCCGATAAAAAGCAGGGCGTCGAGTATGCCGGCCGCCCGGTTTGGCGGGGTTTTTTTGAAGATCTCGCCGTTGAACGTGGCTTTGGGGAAAAGCCAGGCGTCGGCCAGCCAGCGCGCGCCCAGCAGGGCGGCGAAACCGAAAACGAAATAGCCGGCGCTCTCCAGCCCGCTCCTGGCCCAGCCCAGGAAAGGGCCGGAAATGGCCGCGCGCACCACGTTGCCGAAAGCTATCATCCCTCCCGCCATGCTCAGCGCGGCCGGGAAATTTCCGTCCAGGCTGGCCGGCATGTTCAGGCTGAATATTTTCAGGTAGGCCGTCAGCGCCAGCCACAGGAAAACCTGGCCCAGCAGCCAGAAACAGAGCATGATGCCGGGGCCGCCGGAATCGCCCCACGACGCCCCCATTATCATCAGGCCCAGCGCTATATAATGCGCGCCCTCGGCCAGCCCGGCGCCGGCGTCGCCGGCTTTTACGCCCGCGGCCAGCTTCCACCGGGCCAGGTAGGTTTTCTCGGCGATAAGCACCGAAAGGTTCAGCAGCAGCACCGCCAGCAGCCCGAAAACAAAAGCCTCGGCCAGGCCCAGCGCCAAAGAATCCGAAGCCCAGGAAATAGGCCCGCCGAGGCTTAGCAGCACGGCCAGGTAATAGGCGCCCGAGCTCAGCGCCAGCGCGTCGCCGCCGCCGGATATTATGCCGGCGTCGGTGTTCTTCCATTGCGGGAACCGGGCCCTTATCTTTTTACCCAGGTAGCACAGCGCCACCCCGATAACTATATACCCGGCGGCTTTGACCAGCGAAAGGGCAAATTCAAACATTGCAGACTCCTTTTTCCCGCTTCGAAAGAGTATCCACCAGCAGGCGCGCCAGGCGCGGGTAAAAATACAGGTCGCGCGCCCCGCAGGTAACGGCCCGGCGGCCGCCGAAACGCAGTTTGAACTGCGTGAACCTGGAATAAGCGTGCTGCGGCTGGCCCTCCGGCGCTATGCCGTAGAAATCGTAGACCCGGCAGCCCAGGGCGCGCCCGTCGCGCATTATCTTCCAGTGCAGGGCGTAAGGCGCCATGGCCGAGCGCAGGAACGGGGCGCTGGCCCCGTACAGGTAGGTGGCCTTGCCGCCGTAGAACACGGCCACCGCGGCGGCCAGCGTCATGCCTTTATACCGGGCGAAGTAAAGTTTTGCCGCGCCGGACGGACCCAGCTTTTCCAGCAGCCCGGAGAAAAAGGACAACGGCTCGCCGTTAAAGCCGTGGCGGGCGCTGGTAAGCTCGAAAAGCCCGTAGAAATCCTCCAGCCCTTCGGTACCGGCAGAGGATCCCACTTCGACCCCTTTGCGCAGGGCCAGCCGCACGTTATAGCGGCCCTTGGGCTGCATGGCGGCAAGAAGCTCGTCGTCGGTGCCGGAAATATCCGTCAGCAGCGTGGGGGTGGGCGCCAGGTCCAGCGGCGCGCGCGGGAATTTTTCCAGGCAGGCGGGCAGCGCGCCCTCCAGCAGCGGCTCCAGCCTGGCCAGCGGCGCGCCCGCGCTGCCGGCGGCTTCGGCCAGCCGGGTCTTCAGCAAGTCAAGGCACTGCGCGGCTTTAAGGGGTTCGCCCCAGGGCAGCACCGGGCCGTGCGGCAGCTGCAGCGGCGAAAGCCCGGACTCCACGGAATAGACCAGCGCGCCGCCCTCAAGCTTCCCGCCGTCGAAGATCCCGAGCCGCAGCACGGACTGCCCCTGGGCGGCCTTGAACTCGGACCAGGCCCAGCTCTGCATGAAGCCGCTCCCGGGGCTGCGCGTTACCAGCGCTTCCCAGGCGGGCTTATCTTCCGGAGATAAAGTTCTGATAAACATCTTCTTTGACTTCCCCCAGCAGCCGCGCCGGATTTCCGGCGGGCAGCATCGGCCCTTTGCTGACCAGCAGGGCCCGCACGAAAGCGGTCAGGTCGGGGCCGGGCCGCAGCTGCACGGCGTCCTCGTATACGGGCAGCGCCGGCATCTGGCAGCTCACCAGGTCGCCGTCCTCGCGCAGGAACACCACCGCGCCGGTATCCAGGGAAACGTATACCCCGGGCGCCAGCTTCACGAAATTCACCGGCACCCTTACGTCGCCGGGAGCCTTGCCAAGTTTGCCGGCGGCATTGTCCAGCGCCGCTTTTATAGCCTGCATGTTCAGCATTTCCTGCGTTTCGCTTTTGATCGGCGGCAGTATAACGCCGGCGGGGGCGGCCCAGGCCAGCCACTTGCTGTGGCCGGCCAAAGCTTTTTCCAGCGCCTTGCGCTGCAGCTCGATATTATAGGCCAGGGCGCCGTAAGTTTCTGGGTCGGGCCGGAACCTGAACAGCGGCTCGGGCGAGTTATCCTTCAGCAGCACGTAACTGTCGGCCTCCAGCTTGTAAGCGCAGGGCTGCGGGGCCAGCACCATGAACGCGCTGCCGCCGGCGGTCAGGCGGAGGCTGTCGGTAAGCGCGTAAAAAGATTGTTCGGTCTTAAGCCCTTGCGCCGGCCCGCCGGCGGCGGCCGGGTCCCTGAAGGTGAAACTTTTCTGCGGATACATTTTCCCGGCGCTGTCCGGCACCAGCCCGTGGTACATGCCGGGATACTGGAAAGCCAGCCCGTGGAACAGCGAAGCCGCTTTATTGGAGATGAAAACTATATCCACGTCGCCGCCGCCTCCGGAGGAATAGCCTTTGGCGAAAGCGTTGTCAGGGTAGGCCATGTTTATCACTATCAGCAGTATGCCCAGCGCCGCCAGCACCCGGTAAACCCGCTGCGCGCGGCTGCCGGCGCCGGAGAACAGCGAGGGCAGCTCCGCCCTGAACTCGTCCAGCTCGTCGCTGAGCCTGGCCGCGGCCTTGCCCGAGAGCCTGCCCGCCTCGGCCAGCAGCTGGTCCCAGTCGAACGCGGCGAGCACGGCGGCCAGGCTGTCCTCCCAGGCCGCCAGAGTTTCCGCGCTCCAGAGCGCGGGGTCGGCGGGGAAGCCGCCGCCGGGCAGCGCCCGGTTGGAGCGGCTGAAAAAATCGAGGCTTTCGCCGCCGCCCGCGGCCGGGCCCGGCATGTTCAGCAGCGCCAGCAGGTCCGACGGCTTTTTCACGGAAGCGGCTATGCCCGCCCCGAACAGGGCCGACGCCCGGCCGAAGCGCATACCTTCGCGCAGCTTTTCCGGCGTAAGAAAGCCGGCCGGCACGGGGATGCGCAGGGAGCCCAGCTCCCTGGGCGTGATGGCGCGCGGCGAGGAGAAGAAAAAGCCCCAGCGGCCGTAGCCGTGCGCCGAGAACGACGGGATGGCGGCGGACAGCGGCTTGGGATACAGCCCGGCCGCGCGCAAAGTTTTATAGACGGCCCAGTAGGCCGGCGAGAATTTTTCCGGCGACACCGCGTTCAGCGCGAAGACGCCGCGCCTTGAAAGCACGCCGCCGATCTTCCCGAAAAAATCCTCCGTGAACAGCGAACAGCCCGCCAGGTCGCCGGGGAACGTGAAATCCGCCAGCACGATGTCGTACTTGCGCCGCGCGCTGTGCAGGAAGCTTGCCGCGTCCGTGCAGGTGACTTTCACCCGGGGGTCGGCCAGCGACCCGGAGTTATAGCCGGCAAAAGCCGTGCGCCCGAGTTCCAGCACGCCGGGGTCGAAATCCACCAGGTCGGCCGAGGCCACTTCCTTGAATTTCAGGACCTCGCGCAGCGCCAGGCCGTCGCCCCCGCCCAGGATGAGCGCCGCCATCGGCCGCTTGAACCGGGCCGCCGCCAGGGAGGCCGCCGGCAGCGCCAGGGATTCGTGATAGATCCCCTCGTCGCGAGTGTCGAACTGCAGACTCCCGTCTATATAGAAGGCCAGGGAACCATTACGCTCTATCGTTTTAAGTTCAGCCATTTGCGGAAGTCCCCTCGGTAAAAAAACTTATCAGCCCGCATACGCCCGCAACCGCCAGCGGCAGCACTATGGCCGCGGCCACCTGGTAAAAAGCCCTGGGCCCGGGGGCGTAGATGAGGTATTCCAGGAAACTGTAGGTCCAGACCGCGGGCAGCACCCCGAAAATAGCCGTACGGTAGTACCGGCCGCTGTCCTCCGCCGGGAACTTTACGGCCATAAGCCGGGGCAGCGCGGCGGACAGGGCGGCGCAGGACGCGGCGATATACCAGAACGAAACCCCGAAGCCCTTTAACCAGACCAGCGCTATCATGGCCGCCCAGATCAGGGCGGAAGAGAACCACAGCCACAGCGGGGGGCGCAGCAGGACCATCAGTATCACCAGGCAGACCGCCGGCCCGAAAGAAAGATAATAATCCATCGGCACGCCGATGATAAGGAAGAAAAAGCCGCTCATGCCGATCATGGTAAAGGCGCTCTTCACCTCTTCGCCCGGCTTTATTTCCAGCTGGTCGTCGCCGTCGGAGGAGGCCCGGCGGGGCGAGACCCTGACCTTTTTATCCAGCACCTCGAAGGCGGACGGCTCCACCACTCTCCCGTCGTAGGCCTCGGGATAGTCCCGGTCCTCTTCTTTCCAGATCTCGATGGCCAGGTTCGTGCGCCTGTCGGTAGTATAGTAGTCCCAGGTGACCTTGGTCACCGTTTCGCCCTCGTCGTCCTCGGCTCTGCCGGAGGTTTCGCCGTCGAAGGTAAGGTATTCGTTCGAGAATTTTACCGTGGAGGGAGGGCCGGCCGGCATTTCGAGCTCCGTGAACGCGCGCCAGACCCCGGGAATTATTTCATAGGTCACGCCCTGCAGGGAGGTCTGGTGCGTGAACACCCAGATCACCTTGCTGCCCTCTGGTTTTTTCTCTTCGGTCCTGAGCAGGTAGGCTTCTACGGAAGAGGAATTGCGCAGCGTCCACTGCTGCTCGACGTAGGCTTCGGATTGCTTGCAGACGTCCTTTTCAACTACGTTCCATTCGGTGCCTTTGTAGCGCAGCACGTTCCCGGCAGCTATCTCGTCAAGTTTGCAGGTCCCTTCCATGGTTTTAGTTTATCAAAAATACGCCCGGTTTTAATACGCGGCGCGCCAGATAAAAAAACCCGTTCAGGAACGGGCTTTTTAACCACGGGCGGCGGCGCCGTTATTTTGGGGGGGCGCCTACCACGCAGACGCTGGTGTTGGCCCGGCCGTGCGCCAGCACCGCATCGAAGATCTTCCTGGAGTCTGCCCTGGAGGTGCGGACGCAGCCGTGCGAAGCCGGCTGGCCGAGCAGGTTCTCCGATTCGGTGGCGTGGATGGCGATGTTGCCGTTGAAGAACACCGCGTTGGGCATCGGGGCGTTGTTATAAAGACTGGAATGGTGCATGCTTTCCATAAAATCGGGCTTGAAGCACTGGCCGCTGCCGGGGGTGCGGTGGCCCGCCTTGCCGGAGGAGATCTTGTACGCCGCTTTAAGCTCGGGGGAAGCTATCGTGACCCGCTGCGCGGTAAGGTCCACCGTGATACGCACTGCCGCCAGGGCGGCTATTTCGTTGGAGATGCGCACGCGGGAAGGGACCAGCCCGAACGCCAGGCTGACCTCTTCAGGGGTGCGCTCGTCTATGAACCTGTCGGGGTCGGCGGCGGCTTCGGCGCGCAGCTGTTCTACCGCCTGAACGGAAGGGCCGGCAGGCTGCGGCCGGCTTACGGCGGGCAGGCTGTTCAGGACGGCGTCCTTGTCGAGCCCCGGCAGGTCGAAAGCCGGGGCGTTGGCGGATAGCAGGGTAAGTATCGCGGCTGCGGCGCTAAAATTCCTCATTGAGCTTTCTCCTTGTGATCCAACGGCAATTCTTTCCGTTGACCAGGTATAATTAAATCAAAAAAGCCGGCTGCCTCTTATGAGCCATAAGTCCCGCTGAATCTATTCTTTCAGCCTATCCCTGGCTGGGTCCTTTATCCTTGCGCCTGAGGACCGGCGCGCGGTTTTTGGTATCATATTCCGGGAAAGAAAGGTGCTGTTCATGCCGGCTACGAGATGAAAATCATATTAAGAGCCTCCGCCGTTCTGCTGATAGCCGCCCTGGCCGTACTTCTGGCGGCCTTCGCGGCGGAAGCGGCGTACCGGCAGGTGCTGCGCCACCGCGCCCGCCGGGCCGCCGGGCCCGGAGCATTCGAGCTTTACGCCGTGGGCGAATCCTCCATGAAGGGGCTGCCATTCGGCAAGTCGGCGCCGGACGTAGCCGGGGAAATGCTCGGCGGCGTGCTGGCCGGCCGGCCCCTGCGCGTGATAAACCTGGCGGAGGGCGGCAACTCGGTCTATCCCCAGGCCATAAAGGCCATTCGCACTTTTAAATACAGGGACAAAAGCGCGCCCGCCGCCGTGCTGATCTACGCAGGGCACAGCGAGCAGATGAACGCGGGCCTGACCTACCCCCGTCATCTCCGCCTTTACGAATCTTTCAAAGAACATGCGCTTATCCATTCGCTGCTTTTCAGCAAGGTGGTCCTGCGCGTGGAGAACTATTTTTCCTTTCACGGCGTCAGGGACCTGGCCCATTATGAGTTTTACCTGCGGGCGGTGCTCGATGCCGCCGTAGAAGCGGGAGCCGTCCCGGTTATCGCCACCCTGCCGAGCAATCTGTGCGGCGCAGAACCCGGCGGCGCGCAAGCCTCTCCCGAGCTGGCCGCAAGCGTCGGCCTCGAACTTCGCGGGAAATACGCCGAGGCCCTTGAACGGTATGCCGGCCTGCTGAACCGCCCCGCCGCGGCCAGCGCCAGCTATCTCCGGACGTACCTGGAATACCGCACCGGGCGCTGCCTGCAGGCCCTGGGCAGGCCGGAAGCCGGGGCGCACCTGCTGGCGGCGCTGGAAACCGACCCGCTGCAATTCCGGGCCAGGCCTTCGCAGAACGCGCTGATACGCGGCCTGGCCGCTAACTATCCCGTGCAGCTGGTGGACGCGGAAAGGCTCTTCGCGCGGCATTCTCCGGGCGGGCTGCCGGGCCCCGGTCTTTTTGTGGACCTGATGCATCCCGACGAAACCGGCTATCTGCTGCTGGCCCGCGCTTTCGCCGAAAAGCTGGCGGAACTGTTCCACGACAAGCTGCGCAAAGAGATCCGGGACCCCGCTGTTTTCTTCGAGCCGCCTTTTTCCAATTTCACCGTGAGCGGCCGCGCGCTGAAAAAGACGGAAGCCTACACCCTGGCCGGCACGTACCTGCTGTGGTTCGCCGGCGGTTCCGCGCCCCTGCCCGACCAGCTGGCGCTGGCGGAAAGGAATTTCAGCAAAGCCATTGCCGCCGCCCCGGGCAACACGCTGGCGCGCACGGGACTGCGGATAGTTCGGATCTCGAAGAAGAACGGGCAGGCCGCGCCTGCGGAAGTGGCCGCCTGGTTCAGGAACCAGCGCCCGGTGTTCGAGCGCCTGCAGCCGCTTACGGAAGAGGAACTGGGTTCGGCGGACGCTTTTCTGCGCAAATGGGAATAGCCGCGGCCGAAGATCCGCTCTGGGACCGTTTCAGTCTTTGATGGGGCCGAAGCGGGCTTCGTAATTTTTTATATTCTCGCGCAGGGCCGCGCAAAAGCGCCGGGCGTGAATATCGCTGGAGATAATGCGCGTCAGAACGGTGGAGTTGGGCCGGCCGGGAGCAAGAAAAGCGAAGTTGAACACGAATTCGGTCTCGGTATTGGAAACCACGGCCAGATTGGAGTAAACGCCCTGGGCGGTATTCTCGTCCGCCTCTATCTGGACCTGCGCCGGCGGCTCCTGCACCGTTTTAACCTTCGGGAAAATGCGCACCTCCTTATGGTTCTTGTCCCACTTTATGTATTCCCGGTTTTTCTTTGAGAATTTAAAAGGCTTCATCCTGACTAAAGTTTACAAAATTCTACGCCGGGATGAATAACCGGCGCGCTTTTATTATAATGGAAGAATGGACTCACGCAAGGCGGTAACGCTCAAGCTCTGGAACAGGCTGATGGCCAACGCCCGGCGCAGGCAGCTGTTCCCGGACGGCGCCGCCGTGCTGCTGGCGGTCTCCGGCGGGCCGGATTCCGTGGTGATGCTGGATTTTTTCGCCGGGCAGGCGCGGGCGCACCGGCTGCGGCTGCACGTGTGCCATATAAACCATAAGCTGCGCGGCGCGGCCGCCGACGCCGACGCGGCCTTCGTGCGCAAGCTGGGCGCTCAGTACGGCATCGAGACCTTCATACTTTCCGCCGACGTAAAAAAACTGGCCGCCAAGGCCGGCACCGGCACAGAGCAGGCGGCCAGGACCGCGCGCTACCGGCTGCTTTCGGCCGCGGCGCTGAAAAAGCGCTGCGCGTACGTGGCCACGGCGCACCATTCCGACGACCACGCCGAAACCATCCTGTTGAATTTGCTGCGGGGGACCGAGCCCCGGGGTCTGCTGGGCATTCCCGCCGAGCGGGAGCTGTGCCGGCGCGGGAAATTCAAGGTAAGACTAATACGGCCCATGCTGGCGGTTTCAAGGCGGGAGATAGAGGCTTATATTAAGGTTAACGGCCTGCCTTCGCGCAAGGACCATACCAACGAGGACGAGCACTACCGCCGCAACTGGATAAGAAAAACTCTGCTGCCGCTGCTCGAAACCAAACAGCCGCGCCTGCGCGAACACCTGGCCGACCTCTCGGCTAAACTCTCAAAGCTGCTGTAACCGGGCCCCTGCCGGTACGCTCAAGGCTGGGCGCCCACGTTGTGGCTCTGCACTTCCGTGTAGGCCGGCTTCACCGAATAATCCGAAAACCTGAGCAATCCCGATTTTTCGTGGTCCATGTTCAGGGCGGGATCATATTCCACCAGCTGGAAATAGTAAGACTCGACCAGGCGGAGCGCCGGCAGCATCCGCAGGAAAGCGTCTACTTTCTCCGCGTGGAAGGCGTCCGTCTGAGCTTCATATAGTTTATTCGGGCCGCCGACCTCCGAGGCGAGCACCGGGATGCCAGGGGCCATCGCGTCAAGCGTATCGCGCAAGTCCGGCCAGGATTCCACGTTGTCATACAGGTGAACGTCTATCATATCGTAACTCGCGCCCGAAACTATGGCGGCGGTCCTGCTTAGAACGCTTTGCTGCAGAGCCTCGGCGCAGAACGCCGGCAGGTCAGCTTCCGCTATCAGCGCGCCGTTGCTGCGCCTGGTCGGGATATAGGTTTTTCCCTGCGTGCACACGGCATAGACCTGAGGAACGCCCGTAGGCATTCCGGCCAGCACCACCGGCAGCGCCGGCGCCGCCGCTTTGACCGCCGTGTAAAAAGCGTTGGCTGACTGGATGAATTCGCTGTCGGTGCCGACGTACCAGTAAGAGGTGTACACCTCGCTGCCGAATTGAATTTTCGCGATCTTTCCGGGATACCGCTGCACCAGCGTAGTTATATAGCTCTTAAACGCGTTGAGGTCGTTGAAAACGCAGGTTCTGGCATTGCTGGTCCCGCAGCGCCAGGTAGGCCCCGCCGCTTCTATGGTCAGCATGATCTTCATCCCGGCATTGTAAAAAGCGTCGATGCGCTGGTCCAGCGGGTCCCAGTTCCACACGCCGGCGGAGGTCTCGCGGTATTTCCAGTTCTCCGAGAACCGCACGATGGGAGCATGAAGGGCCTGCAGGTGCTGCACCGAAAACACGAGCTGGGTGATGCCAAGGCCCGGCATAACGGAAGTTCCGACTAAGGGGAAGGAAATCCCGAGCGGGGGAGTGGCTACGGCGGCGGTGCTCTGCGCCGAACAGTTGCCCGCGAGGTCGCAGGCGCTGACCTTGTAGTAATAGGCCGTTTCAGCCCCGAGCCCGGCGTCGTTATAAGTGGTGGCGGCCGGCGCGGCTATGGGAGAAACGCCTCCGTTCCTGTAGATCTTATAACCCGTTACGCCGACATTATCGGAGGAGGCGGTCCAGGCCAGGTTGATCTGGCTGCTGCTCACCGCCACCGCCGTGAGGCCGGCGGGAATGGCAGGCGCCTGCGTATCCGCGGGCGGCGGGGGCGGGCTATCGTCCGCATGGTTGCGGACCACTTTCCCGTTAACCGTATCCACTTTCTTCCTGGCCGCTTGTATCAAACCTACGCTGAAGCCGGAGTAAACGGCCGAAGGCACGATAAGAGCGATAAAAAAACCGGCAAGAATTTTTTTCATGCGCTTGACCTTACTTGAAATGCCAATAGAGCCCCAGGTTCAGAACGTACTCTATTCCGCTGGCGGCTTCCGAAAATTTATCGTCCTTTAAATTTAAATACATGGGCCCGAGGTCCAGAAGCAGTCCTATCTGCCTGGTCAGGAAAACTTCGCTGCCTACGAAAGCTCCTGCGGCAAATCCCGCGCCCTTACTGTCCGCCGCCTTGTACGTCAGGCTGTCCGCCTCGATGCCGAAAAACAGCCGCGGGTTCGCGGCCTTAGTGAAGTAGCGGTAATACCTTGGCCCGAGGGCCAGAACCCCGGAGCCGGCTTGCGCCCTTAGCTCCCAGGCGCTTTTGCCGCCCGTTATGTATTTCAGGGCCGCTCCCGGGTACAGGCCCCCCAAAGCCCAGTTCCCCTGCGTTCCGGCCCGGCCGCTTTCGCATAAAAAGAACATCAGCGCGGAAAAAAAGATAAGTTTAAAACAGAGGTACCGGCCCCTGGCCGGGTAGGCGCCGAAGGCGGAGGTTCTGGTCACCCGGTCACCGCCTCCATTACTACCGCGGCCGGCCGTTCCTTGCCGAACTCCCCCTCCCATTTGGCTATGACCACAGTAGCCAGGCAGTTCCCCGCCACATTCACGGAGGTCCGGGCCATGTCCATCAGCTCGTCTATGCCGAGTATTATGAAGATAGGTTCCACCGGCAGATTGAACGAGGCCGCCGTGGCGAGCAGTATCACCAGCGTGGCGCGCGGCACGCCGGCCACGCCTTTGCTGGTGAGCATCAGCGTGAACACCATGGCCAGCTGGGACCCCCAGCTCATATCTATCCCGGCCGCCTGCGCTACGAACACCGAGGCCAGCGAAAGATAAAGCGTGCTGCCGTCGAGGTTGAAGCTGTAGCCGGTGGGCATCACGAAAGCCACTATCTGGCGCGGCACGCCTATCGCCTCCATGGCCTCCATGGCCCGCGGCAGCGCCGCCTCGGAGCTGGTGGTGGCGAAAGCTATGGAAACCGGTTCCAGGATGGCCTTCAGGAATTTCTTGAGCGGCACTTTCGCCAGCAGCGCCACCGGCAGCAGCACCAGCAGCAGGAAAGCCGTCAGCGCGGCGTAAAGCGTGGCCAGCAGCTTGAACAGGTTCACCAGGATGCCCAGCCCCATATGCCCCACGGTATAGGCTATGGCCGCCCCCACGCCTATCGGGGCGAACATCATTACGATATTGGTGAATTTGAACATCACCTCCGAAAGGCTGGAGCAGAAAGCCAGCATCGGCCTGCGTTTTTCCTCCGGCAGCATGGCCAGCGCTATGCCGAACAGGATGCTGAACACCACCACCTGCAGCACCTGCCCGTCGGCCACCGATTTCGCTATGTTCTCCGGGAAGACGTGCAGGATAACATCGGAGACGCTTTGCTTAGGGACCTGCGCCACCTGGGACGTGTCAGTAACCGGCGGCAGCGTTATGCCCACTCCGGCCTTGCTGAGGTTGATGGCGGCCAGGCCGATGAACAGCGCGAGCGTAGTGACCACCTCGAAATAGATCAGGGCCTTTATGCCCATCCTGCCCACCTGCTTAAGGCTGGAATGCCCGGCTATGCCGGTTACCAGCGTGGCGAAGATGAGCGGGGCGATGATGGTCTTGATCAGCCGCAGGAAGATCAGGCTGAGCAGCTTCATGTGCCCCGCTGCGGCGGGAAAATCGAAGCCCAGCTCGGCCCCGGCGGCCATGGCCACGAAGATCCAGGTGGTCAGTGATCTTTTTATCAGCGCGTACCAGACCAGCCCCGCCACTACGGCCCACCGGGAGACCAGCAGCACCTCGGGTTGGACAGCGGCCGGGCCGAATTTGTCCAGCACAAAAAGGAAGGAGGCGATGAACGCCAGCAGCGCGGCCGGCAGGATGTCTTTTTTCTTAATGTCAGTGGTCATAGTTCCGGGCGGCCGTCAGCTCCAGCTGTGATGCAGGTCCACGAACCCGTCGTCGGGCAAAAGCCTGAAGTGGGCCGGCCTGTCTTCGTATCGCACCGTCCCGTCCGCGTTCGTCACCACGAACTTGTAGGCGATGGTCCGCCCCGCGCTGGCCTTGATGGACAGGTCGCCCAGCCAGAGATTGTCGTTGATGTATTCCAGCGGCACGGCTTTCTTCACGTCCCAGCCGCCCAGTTCGGGGCAGTTGCCGGTAACTTTCACGTTCTGGCCGTAAGAACTTTTGAAGCCGTTGAGCAGGAAGGTCAGCTCCAGGTCCGCCGGGGGCAGCAGCGGCCGGCTGTAGGAGACCACGAAAGAAGTGTCCTGCGGCAATACCAGGTTATCGAGACGGCCGTCCTTTACCGTCACGGCCTTGTCCGAAAGAACGTCCTTGTACACGCCGTCCGGCAGCTCCAGCGCTTCAAGGCTCAGCGAGGTTTCATCCCCGCGGTTGAAGACGGCCAGGCAGCAGCTGCCGCCGAAAACGCGCGTAAAAGCGTAGACGTCGGGGGTCAGGAGCTTCGTGCGCTGGCTGCCGTGCTGCACGGCCATGTTCTCCCGGCGCACTTTGGCGAGCTTTTTAATAAGGCGGAAAGCCGGGGTGCCGGTGTCCCAGCTCTCCATCATCGGGCGGTTGTAGGGATCGGCCCCGCCGTTGGTATCGTTATGCAGGTACTGCTCGGTGCCGTAATAAACGCAGGGGATGCCGCGGCAGACCAATATCAGCGCCAGCGCCATTTCCATGCGGGCAGCGGTAGCCCCCGTTGACATGAAGCGCGGCATGTCGTGGTTGTCTATGAAAGTCACCAGGTGGCGGCTGTCTTCGAACAGCGCGTCTTTGCCGAACACGCCGTCCACCAGCCCGAAGCCGCCTTCGGCGCCGCGCGCCAGGCAGTCCTCCAGCGCGCGCTGCAGCGAAAAATCCAGTATGCCCATGCCGCTGCGGTTGGCGAAGTTCACGGACAGCTCGTCGTTGCAGCCGCCCATGAACCATTCGCCGAAGATAAAAAGCCCGGGGCGGTGCAGCAGCATGTCGGACACGAATTCCTGCCAGAACCAGTTGGGCATGTGCTTTACGGTGTCCACGCGGAAAGCGTCCACGCCTTTGTCCAGCCAGAGCTTCATCACGTCTTTTATGTAAGTGCGGTAGCCGATATGGGACTCGTTGAAATCCGCCAGGCCGCACAGTTCGCTGTCCTCCACCTGCGTTTTATTGTTCCAGTCGCTGACCCCGCCGCCGCGGTGGTACCAGCCCAGCGTGTCGTTATCGTAGGAGGTCAGCAGCTTGCCGTCGTCGTAAAGCGCGCCCTTTTCGGGGGTGCCTCCGGCGTCCACCCGCTGGCTGGGGCTGGAATGGTTGCACACGATGTCGAGCACCAGGCGCATGTCCTTCTTGTGCATGGTTTTTGTAAGGCGGTCGAGGATGGTGTCGTCGGAGGCAAAGACCCTGATGTCTTTTGGGTCGGAAACCAGGTGCTCGTCCAGCCTTTTAAAATCCTTGGCCCAGTAGCCGTGATAGGCGGCTATGCCGCGGCCTTCCACGTCCACCAGCCCGTCGGCCTGGTCGAACAGCGGGGTGAGCCAAACGGAGGAGCAGCCCAGCTCTTTTATGTAATCGAGTTTTTCCATTATCCCGGCCAGGTCCCCGCCCCAGTACTTGTACCAGTCGGTGTGCGCGGCGTCGAAAGCTTCGGCGTTGCGGCCGTTGTCGTTGGAGGGATCGCTGTTGAAGAACCTGTCCACCACCGCGAAGTAGATCACGCTGTCGTTGAAAGGGCGCATGTTGTTTTATCCTTACCCGCGCTGCGTTAGAATTTAAGGGGGGCGCCGCCGGGCTGGTCGTTATCCCCGAACAGCGGCGTGTTCACCAGGTCGTCCATTACGGTCTTCAGCACGGCCAGGCTGAACGGTTTTTTCAGGAAGCGGAGCCTGGAGTCCTTCGCGGCGGCGGCGGCCCCTTTCTCCATCTCTATGCCGCTCCAGAGTATGAACGGCACGGCGGCGTACGCCGGCAGCTCGCGGGTCTTCCGGTAAAGCTCTATCCCGTCGAACACCGGCAGATTTATATCCGAAATAAGAAGGTCGGCCGTGTTCTCCGTTATTTTACCCAGGAACTCGGCCCCGTTCACGGCCAGCAGCACGGTGTGGCCCAGGTATTCGAGGTGCGGCACCAGCATGGCGAGCAGGTTCTGGTCGTCATCGGCTATCACTATTTTCATATTCCTCCCTTCATACCCGGGCCGCGCGCCGAATCTATGAGCGCCTGCGGATAACCGATGGGCAGCACCTTCACCCTGCCCGCCGCCGGCCGCGCCTGCGGGGCCAGCAGCCCCGTCTTGGCGAAACCCAGCGTAAGCGTCAGCCTGGCCGTTATGAAAACTTCACCGTGCAGGCCGGTATCCGGGTCCAGCCCGGACGGCAGGTCCACCGCTATCACCGGGCGCCCGCTCCCGTTCATGCGCTGTATGGCGCCGCGCACGGGTTCGGCGGGCTCCCCCGCGGCGCTCACGCCCAGCAAAGCGTCCAGCAGCAGGTCGGCGGCGGAGAGTTCCGCCGGCAAAGCTTCCGGCCGGTACGCGAACACCGGCACCCCGGCCTCTTCCGCGGCCAGCAGGTTGGCGGCCACAAGTCCGGGATAGCCCGGGCCCGCGGGCGGCAGGATAAAAACTTTTACGCTCGCGCCGGCGCGGACAAGATAGCGCGCGGCCACCAGGCCGTCGCCGCCGTTATTCCCCCTGCCGCAGCAGACCGCTACTTTCAGCCCGGCCGGCTTTTTGCACAGCTCTTCGGCGGCGAATTTAACGGTTTCCGCGGCTACAGCGCGGCCGGCGTTCTCCATCAGCTGCAGGGAAGGAATACCGTAGGCAAGCGTTGCTTCGGCGTCCAGGCGCTTCATTTCCCCCGCCGTGAGCACCGGCAGCCCGTCGTATACTTTTACCTGGGGTGGTTTTGCCATTTGCTTGCGGCCCGCGGATCAGATGACCAGCCACACCAGCCAGGCTATGGAATAGATGAAGCCGAAGAAAGCCAGGCCCATGAAAGCGGCGTAAGGCAGGCCAACCGACAGCGCGGCCTTGTTCGAGGACACGGGGTAGAGCCTGCGCACCAGCATCACCCGCGCGTACAGGACCGCCGCGAAGCACAGGCAGAAGCCGAAGAACGCGTTCAGGTAGTCCAGTTTCGCGAAAAATCCCGCCGGCACCAGCAGCGTCAGCAGAAAGTCCGAGTAGCCGAAGGCCAGGAACAGCCTGGAGGCGCTGCCTTTTACGCCGGTGAGCTCCATGAACAGATGCATTATGGCGGCGAACAGGAAATTCGCGGCCAGCACGAATAACAGCACCATCATAAAGGACATCACGCCCGGAGGCACGGCCGAAAGCATGCGCAGGAACGTGAAAAAGCCCAGCGTCCCCAGCACGTAGCCCAGCAGGCCCGTCTGGCCGAAGTTCGCGGGCAGCCGGCTGTCCGCGAGCATTTCCGGCCGGTCTATCACCGCTTCCAAAGTATTAAAATTGTCCATTGTTCTCCTCCCGGATCGCCGCCGCCAGGCGCGCGGAAAAAGCTCTCACCGGCCGTACCAGCGGTATTCCAGGCGCGGGCCCAGCTCCAGCGCGTCGGTCACGGCCTTGGTGCCGAACAGCTGCAGCTTGCTGTCCATCAGCGACAGCAGGTTCTCGAAAGGGTCGGTGTCGGTGAGTACGCGCGGGTTCTTGCCTATCTTGCCCAGTTCGCCGGCGGCGTCCAGCGCGTCGCGCAGGTCGCCCAGCCTGTCCACCAGGTGATTGCCCAGCGCCTGGCGCCCGGTGTAGATGCGGCCGTCGGCCAGCTTCTTCACCTCTTCCAGCGGCATCTGCCTGCCGTCGGCCACGGCCGCCACGAACTGCTCGTAGGAATCGTCTATCATGCCCTGCAGTATCTTGCGCTCTTCCGGGGTCATGTCGCGGGTAGGCGAGCCGATATCCTTGAACTTGCCGGATTTGATGGCCTCGTTCTTCATGCCCACTTTCTTCATCAGGCCCTCGAAATTGCTCACGCTGAAAATAACGCCGATGGAGCCGGTGATGGTACCCGGCTGCGCGATGATGAGGTCGCAGGCGGACGCCACGTAGTAGCCGCCGCTGGCCGACACTTCGCCGAAGCGCGCGACGAAAGGTTTTTTCGTCTCGCGCTTGGCGCGCAGTATCGCGGAGTAGATCTCCTGCACCGCGCCCACGGAGCCGCCCGGGGTATTAATATCCAGCAGTATGGCCTTCACCTCTTTTTTCTCGGACATGGCCCTGATGCGCTTGGCTATCTGCTGGCTGCCGTGCTCCCAGGACCTGGAAGAGGAGCCCTGCGTGATCACGCCGTAAAGCGGGATCACTGCCACGGCGTCCTTCTTGCTCTGCACCAGGCCGGTAAATTTAGAAAGGTCCATGTCGCCGGGTTTCACCTTGCGGGCGGCGTCGGCCTTGGAGATCACGGCCGCGGCCGCGAACAGGGACAGCGCGTAAAGGGCGGCCACCACCTTCAGCCAGAGCCGGGTCTTCGGGCATTCCGCCGGCGGGACGGATACCGGGGCCGCCTCAGGTTTGGGCGCCTGCCCCGGCTGCTGTTCAGGAACCGGGTTGCTGCTGGTATTCTCTTCCATTGTGTCCCTCCGTGATATCTTAGCCCGCTTAAACAACGCGCGAAAACTCATGCCGTCAACATCTATATGGAATTCTACAATAAAAACAGGGAAACGCTACCGGCCGCGCTCCGCCGCGCGGGAATTCGCGCCGGCAACAACTGTATAATATGGGCATGAAGAAAAAAATACTGATCACCGCTTTCGAACCTTTTGCCGGCCGCAAGGCCAATCCCGCGCTGGAAGTGATGGAACTGCTCAGGCCCGGCGCGTTCCCGGGCTGCGAGCTGCGCAAAGCGGAACTCCCGGTGAGCGGCAAAGCCGTGGGCCGCAGGCTCGCGGCGCTGGCCGCGGCCGTCAGGCCGGACATCATAGTCTCCCTGGGACTGGCCGCCGGGGAAACTTCGGTGCGCGTGGAAAGGTTCGCGCTGAACATACAGGACTACGGCATAAAGGACAACTCAGGCTACCGGCCGGAAGGGAAAAAGATCAAGGCCGGCGGCCCGGCCGCTTATTTCGTGAATTCCGATCCGCTGAAGACGGCGGCCGCCGTGCGCAGGACCGGCGTGCCGGCCTATGTCAGCAACCACGCCGGCGCTTACGTCTGCAACCACCTTATGTACGAGGCCATGCACGCCATAACCGCCGGCGGAAATAAGGCCCGGTTCGCGTTCATACACCTGCCGCTCACCACTGAAATGGCGGTACTGGAAAAACCCGGCCGGCAGGTCCCCCCGTCGCTGCCGCTGGCCCTGCTGGTAAAAGCCGCGGAGGCCGCGGTAAAAGCTGTGATCGGGAAATAACTCCCTATTTCAGGAGAGCCGCGTACAGGGCCAGGTCGGCAGGCGAAAAACAGCAGAAAATAATTTCGCCTTTATAGCCGGTTCCCTGCACGAATTCGCGCGCCGTCCTTACGGCGATCTCCGCGGCTTCCCTGGCGGGATAGCCGTAAACTCCGGTGCTGATGCATGGGAAAGCTACGGACTTAAAGCCTTTTTCCAGCGCTATCTCCAGCGAGCTGCGATAGCAGCCGCTTAAAAGCTCCGCTTCGCCGCGCCCGCCGCCGTGCCAGACCGGCCCGACGGCATGTATCACGTATTTAGCGGGCAGCTCATAGCCGCCGGTAAGCCTGGCCTCGCCGGTCCTGCAGCCGCCCAGCCCGCGGCATTCCGCCAGCAGCCCCGGCCCGGCCGCCCGGTGTATGGCGCCGTCCACGCCGCCGCCGCCCAGCAGCCTGGTATTGGCCGCGTTCACTATCGCGTCGACTTCCAGCGCCGTGATATCCGCTCTGACGGCTTTCATCCGTTTCAGTCGGAGGCCGGTTTCGGCGCCGCGCCGAGGCCGGTCTTTTTGCCGGTCTTCCCGTCCATGTACTTAAAAATGGCCTTGTCGTATTCCTGCAGATCGCCGTTCTCGCGCAGGTCCTCTTCTTCCGTGATGTCCTTCTTTACTTTATCGCGCCAGTCCTTTTTTATTTTCGCGGCGCCGGCGTTCATTATCTCGCCGGATTCCACCCCCACCAGGCGGGCGTTAACCTCTATCTGGCGGCCGGGCAGGTCGGCCAGCGTGCCCAGGATCACCCAGTCCGCGCCCAGCATCTTCCCGATGCTTTTCACGGAATCGGCGTCTATGGCCCCCGAGCGCTGCAGCTTCAGCTCGCCGAACACTTTCTCTATCTCCTTGCGCTCCGTGACCCTGAACTTCTTGAGCTTCACCAGTTCGGTGGTGACCCTTTCGGAAACTATGTTCCCGTCCCGCGACACTCTTTCGTCGATGTAGTTGAAATTAGTGACGGCTATCTTTTTGTCCGCGCCTTCGCAGTTCTTCAGAAGTTCGCCGACCAGGGCTTTATAGACATTGGAACCGGCGCCGTCCTTGGCGCCGGCGAAACCGGGGGCGAGCAGCAGCAGCACCAGAGCCATTATCGTTTTCATTTGAACCGCTCCCTGACAGAGTTTTTCCGACAAGGATAGTATAGTAAAAAACCCGCGGGCCTTCAGTTCTCCCGGCCGCGCGCCGCGTTCCTTCGCAGGACCAGCTCCTTGAGCAGCTGCGGCAGCGCGCGACGCAGCAGCAGCGTCAGCGTATACCCGGCCGAACCGGCCAGCGCGAACATATCGTCGAACTGGCCCGGGATGTTCAGGGGCAGCATCTCGTAAAGGAAGACCACGGCGGGGAACAGCAGCCAGCGCTTGTCCGTGGCGCAGCGTTTCGCCGCCGCCATGCAGACGCCCAGCAGCAAAGCCGCCCCCATAAAGGCGGGCGCCGAGAACAGGCCGGCCCCGAAGCTGAGCGGGACCAGCGCCGCCGACCACAGCGCGGAGAACACCAGCGGCAGCGCGGCGTCCGCGTAGCTGTAGGTTTTAATGACGAACAGGCTGACCAGCGCGGCGACAAAGAACACGGTAAAGACCACCGCGCCGGCCAGCACGCCGGCGCGCAGGTCCCCGGCCGCCCAGCCTATAATAAAGGCAAGCACCGTAAAAGGGAAGGACAGCGCCCCTATGGCCAGCGTCCGCCACATAATTTCTCCTGCCGCTAAAAGCGAGAGCCCCCGTAGGCGGGGGCTCTTCACTCGGCACACAGGCCGGACTCGCTTGGGAGGGGCCGGGGGACCTCGGGCGCTCAAAACGCGCCGGGGGGCCGGACCGTCCGCCCGGGAACCGCGCCGCACAACGCTGGCCGCGGGAACCGGGAGCCCCGGGGGAACCGCCCCGCCTAGAGCGGGCTGCGGACCGGGGAACCGCGCCGGGGCCGGGGCAAACCCCCGAAGCCCAACCACACTTAGCCGCACCGCACCGAGACCAGCTCGACCGCACACTACTAACCGGCGCACACTAAAGAGATCAGTACTGCATATCGAGTATAACAGAGGGAATTTGACTTGTCAAGGCCCTGTACGATATCGATACATA